>ERZ1027231.273-NODE-273-length-18390-cov-25.774639_pt1 | contig 18390 bp, 22 predicted proteins | sample MGYA00520866_ERZ1027231 | MGnify/ENA primary metagenome ERZ1027231 (study PRJEB33311, sample SAMEA4378411) | marine metagenome | biome: Marine biome; feature: Fjord; material: Water | collected 2014-07-20T08:00:00Z/2014-07-... | depth 75 m ...
TTTCCAGATTCTTGAAGACGGCAAAAAAGTCCGTGTATTCAAGTCTTCTGGCGATCAACTAGACGCATAAGGGTGCCACTATGTCTCGTTTAAAAACGTTATATAAAAGCGAAGTGGTAGCCAAGCTGCAAGAAGAATTTGGCTACGACAACGTAATGCAAGTGCCTAAAGTCACCAAGATCACCCTAAACATGGGTGTTGGTGAAGGCATTGGCGATAAAAAACAAGTTGATTCTGCTGTTAAAGACCTAGAGCTTTTATCTGGTCAGAAAGTAGTAATCACTAAGGCTCGTAAATCAGTAGCCGGCTTTAAAGTTCGTGAAGGCTGGCCAATCGGTTGTAAAGTGACTCTTCGTGCAGATCGCATGTGGGAATTCATGGACCGTTTGGTTGATATCGCCATTCCACGTATTCGTGACTTCCGTGGCCTGAACGGTAACTCGTTCGACGGTCGTGGTAACTACAGCATGGGCGTGAAAGAACAGATCATTTTCCCTGAAATCGAATACGATAAAGTGGATAAGATTCGCGGTCTTGACATCACGGTTACTACTACTGCACCTACAAACGATGAAGGTCGTGCGCTGTTAAAAGCGTTGAACTTTCCGTTTCGTAAATAAGGAGTAGCACTATGGCTAAAGTTTCGATGAAACAGCGCGAGCTGAAGCGCGAAAAATTAGTGGCAAAGTTCGCTGAAAAGCGTAATGCGTTACTGGCAATTATCAAAAGCCCTGCATCCTCTGAAGACGATGTATGGGCTGCGCAAATGGCGCTACAGAAATTGCCACGTGACTCTTCACAGAGCCGCTTAAGAAGTCGTTGTCAATTAACGGGTCGCCCACACGGCGTATACCGTAAGTTCAAACTTTCTCGCATCATGATCCGCGAGCAAGGTATGGCAGGCAACATCCCAGGTCTTAAAAAGGCCAGTTGGTAAGCAATTCCTTCCGGGTCCTAGTTATTTTAATTGGGGCCTAGGGGTAGCTGCACAACAGAGAGGTTAAAGCATGAGTATGCAAGATACTTTGGCGGATATGTTAACTCGTATTCGCAATGCGCAGGGCGCTGGTAAAGCCACTGTTGCAATGCCTTCATCAAAAGTGAAGGCGTCAGTAGCTGAAGTTCTAAAGAGCGAAGGTTACATAGCTGATTTTGCGGTTGACGAAAACGTTAAGCCGACATTAAGCATCGACCTTAAGTACTACGAAGGTAAGCCTGTAATTGAACGCCTAGAGCGCGTTTCACGTCCAGGTCTTCGTACTTACAAGAGTTCGACTGAATTGCCTAAAGTAGAAGCAGGTCTTGGCATTGCCATTATCTCAACTTCGAAAGGCATCATGACCGATCGTGCTGCCCGTGCCGCTGGCATCGGTGGTGAAGTGATCTGCACGGTATTCTAAGAGGAGTTTAAGATGTCACGTATAGCTAAAGCTCCTGTTACTTTGCCAGCTGGCGTAGAAGTTAAACTTTCTGACGCACAGATCACTGTTAAAGGTAAGCAAGGTTCTATTGATTTAGATCTAAACGCTCTTGTTGAAGTTAAACAAGACGATAACGTTTTGACTTTTGCACCGGTTGCCGGTGATAAAAAGGCAAACGCAATGGCGGGCACGTTCCGCTCATTAGTTAACAACATGGTTACAGGTGTTGTACAAGGGTATGAAAAGAAGCTTATTTTGCAAGGTGTTGGTTACCGTGCAAAAACTTCTGGCAATACGCTTAGCCTAACTCTAGGTTTCTCGCACCCTATTGACTATGTACTTCCTGAAGGCGTTAAAGCCGCAACACCTAGTCAGACCGAGATTGTTATCTCTGGTGTGGACAAGCAAAAAGTAGGTCAAGTTGCAGCGGAAATTCGCGGATACCGTCCACCAGAGCCTTATAAGGGCAAAGGTGTTCGTTACTCTGACGAAAATGTACGTCGTAAAGAAGCTAAGAAGAAATAGGGCTAGATTATGAACGAGAAGAAAGTAGCACGAGTTCGTCGTGCTCGTCGCTCTCGCGTCAAAATGCGCGAGTTAGGTGCGACCCGTTTGTGTGTAAATCGTACTCCACGTCACATTTACGCTCAGATTATTTCGTCCGATGGTGCTCAGATTTTAGCTACCGCTTCTACTGTAGAGAAAGATCTACGTGAAGGTAAAACCGGTAACGCTGAAGCAGCTGCAAAAGTAGGTTCGCTTATTGCTGAACGTGCTATTGCTAAAGGCATCACTAAAGTAGCTTTTGATCGCTCTGGTTTTAAATACCACGGTCGTTTAAAAGCTTTGGCTGATGCAGCTCGCGAAGGCGGCTTGGAATTCTAAGGGGCGCTATCATGGCAAAAGAACGTACAGAACGTAAAGACAACGACGATGGCCTACAAGAAAAACTTGTACAGGTTAATCGTGTTGCAAAAGTTGTAAAAGGTGGTCGTATCTTCGGCTTCACTGCTTTGATGGTAGTGGGCGATGAGAAAGGCCGTGTAGGTTTTGGTCGTGGTAAAGCACGCGAAGTTCCGACTGCTATTCAAAAAGCATCGGACAGCGCGAAGCGTAACATGATCAGTGTTGCTCTAGACGGCGACACTTTGCAGTACCCAGTTAAAGCCCGTCACGGTGCTTCTAAGGTGTACATGCAACCTGCTTCACAAGGTACAGGTATCATTGCCGGTGGTGCAATGCGTGCAGTGCTAGAGCTTGTGGGTGTTCATAACGTGTTAGCGAAGTGTTACGGTTCTACCAATCCGGTGAACGTAGTACGCGCTACTGTTAATGGTCTTCGCGAAATGCGTAGTCCTGAACACGTAGCTGCCAAGCGCGGAAAATCTGTAGAAGACATTCTGGGGTAATCCGACATGGCAAAAGTTAAAGTAACACTTACACGCAGTACTATTGGCAAGCTACCGAAGCACGTTGCTTCGGTTAAAGGCTTGGGTTTACGTCGCATTGGCCACACAGTGGAACTTGAAGATACAGCCGCAGTACGCGGTATGATCAACAAGGTTCACTACATGGTGAAAGTGGAGTCCGAGTAATATGAAACTTAATACTCTTAGCCCAGCACCTGGTTCACGTCCTAGCGGTAAACGCGTAGGCCGTGGTATCGGTAGTGGTTTGGGCAAGACCTGTGGCCGCGGTCACAAAGGTCAAAAATCTCGTTCTGGCGGTAAAGTTAAGCCAGGTTTCGAGGGTGGTCAGATGCCTTTACAGCGTCGTCTACCTAAGTTTGGTTTCACATCTCGTCAAGCTCAATATGTTGCTGAAATTCGTTTAAACGAATTGACTGCAGCGGGCGCTGACGTTGTTGATCTGGACGCATTGAAAAAAGCCGATATCATCGGTGACAAAATCAAGCGTGCACGCGTGATTCTATCTGGCGAAATCAATAAAGCCGTTACCGTTAAAGGTCTTAAAGTGACCAAAGGTGCACGTGCAGCAATTGAAGCAGCCGGCGGTAAAATAGAAGAATAAGGACCATTTAGATGGCTAAGCAAGGCTCACTACCAACAGGTAAGGCACCGAATGCAGGACTGGGCGAACTTTGGTCTCGACTAAAGTTTGTTCTGATTGCGATTGTTGTGTATCGAATAGGTGCGCACATTCCGGTACCTGGAATAAACCCTGATCGTTTAGCTGCATTATTTGAACAGAACCAAGGCACGATCCTGAGCATGTTTAACATGTTCTCAGGTGGTGCTCTTGAGCGTATGTCCATTTTTGCGCTAGGCATCATGCCGTATATATCTGCCTCTATTATTATGCAGCTATTAACGGCGGTGAGCCCGCAGCTAGAAGCCCTCAAGAAAGAGGGTGAAGCTGGCCGTCGTAAAATCAGTCAATATACCCGCTACGGCACTGTGCTGTTGGCGTTGGTTCAGGCCTTCGGTGTTTCCGCAGGCTTGGCCAGTCAGGGTGTATCATTTGATGCGTCTCCACTGTATTACGTGACTGCTGTTTCTACATTTGTTTGTGGTGCAGTGTTCCTTATGTGGTTAGGTGAACAAGTGACAGAGCGAGGTATCGGCAACGGTATCTCCTTGCTGATTTTTGCCGGTATCGTTGCAGGCTTGCCTGGTGCCATCGGTCAATCTTTTGAATCTGCTCGTCAAGGCGATACCAACATCATATTGTTGTTGGCCATTGCATTGCTTGCAGTATTGATAGTTGCGTTTGTTGTCTTCGTCGAACGAGGTCAGCGTCGTATTGCGATCAATTACGCTAAGCGTCAGCAGGGACGTAAAGTCTTTGCAGCTCAAAGCAGTCATTTACCTCTTAAAATTAACATGGCAGGTGTTATTCCACCTATCTTCGCTTCTTCTATTCTTTTGTTTCCCGGTTCAATGGGGCAGTGGTTTGGTCGTACTGAAGGTATGGAATGGTTACAAGATGTGTCTTTGGCGCTTGCGCCGAGTCAACCTTTATACCTGATTTTGTTCTCTGCAGCGGTGATTTTCTTCTGTTATTTCTATACAGCCTTGATGTTTAACAGCAAGGATATATCGGAAAACCTGAAGAAATCAGGGGCTTTTATCCCTGGTATCCGTCCGGGAGTGCAAACAGCCCAATATGTTGATGGTGTTTTAGGTAAATTAACTTTGTTTGGCGCTTTATATATAACTGCTGTATCATTGCTGCCCCAATTCTTGGTGGTAGCGGCCGATGTGCCCTTCTACTTTGGTGGTACCTCCCTATTAATCGTAGTGGTGGTAGTCATGGACTTTATGTCACAAGTGCAATCTCATCTGATGTCTCATCAGTACGATAGCCTTATGAAAAAGTCTAATTTGAAAGGTATTGGCGGCGGTTTGGTACGCTAATAACTGGAGACTTTCCAATGAAAGTACGCGCTTCAGTAAAGAAGATCTGCCGTAATTGCAAGATTATTCGTCGCAATGGCAGTGTGCGAGTGATCTGTGAATCAGATCCTAAGCACAAACAGCGTCAAGGTTAATCCTTAGACGTTGCTATGGGGGATAGGCTTAATCGGTCGGTGTTTATTCCGGCCGAGGATTGCTACAGTGCCTATCCAGATTAAAGCACAACACGCTTATTTGCGTGATGGGGTGAATAATGGCTCGTATAGCCGGTGTAAACATTCCTGACAACAAACATGCAGTCATTTCATTGACTTATGTTTTCGGTGTCGGCTTGCCTACTGCTAAGCTTATTTGCAAAGCAGTTGGTATTGAAGAATCAACTAAAATCTCTGATCTTTCTAACGAACAGTTGGATGTGATCCGTGCCGAAGTTGGCAAATTTACGGTAGAAGGTGATCTACGTCGTGAAGTATCTATGAGCATCAAGCGATTGATGGATCTAGGTTGCTATCGCGGTATTCGTCATCGTCGCAGTTTGCCTCTACGTGGCCAGCGCACTAAAACGAATGCGCGCACCCGTAAGGGTCCACGTAAGCCAATTAAGCGCTAAGGCAGGGTTGATTTATGGCAAAGCCACAACGTAACGTTAAGAAGAAAATTAAAAAGACCGTCGTAGACGGCATGGCGCACATCCACGCGTCATTTAACAACACCATCGTAACTATTACAGACCGTCAGGGTAACGCGCTTTCTTGGGCAACTGCCGGTGGTTCTGGTTTCCGTGGTTCTCGTAAGAGTACTCCTTTCGCTGCACAGGTTGCTGCGGAACGTGCGGGTGAAGCTGCAAAAGAGTACGGCTTGAAGAACTTGGACGTTGAGGTCAAAGGCCCAGGTCCTGGTCGTGAATCAGCCGTACGTGCATTAAATGCATGTGGCTTTAAGATTGGCAATATTACCGATGTGACGCCTATTCCTCACAACGGTTGCCGTCCACCTAAGAAACGTCGCGTTTAAGGAGACAGAACCATGGCTCGTTATATTGGTCCTAAGTGTAAGCTGTCTCGTCGTGAAGGTACTGACCTTTTCTTGAAGAGCGGCGTTCGTGCACTAGACTCTAAATGTAAAATTGAAACCAAACCAGGTATGCACGGCGCAGGTCGCGGTCGTTTATCTGATTACGGTTTACAGCTACGTGAAAAGCAAAAAGTTCGTCGTATTTACGGCATTCTTGAAAAGCAATTCCGTGGTTACTATAAAGAAGCCGCTCGAGTTAAAGGCGCAACCGGTGAAAACCTATTGCAACTTCTTGAAACTCGTTTGGATAACGTTGTTTATCGCATGGGCTTCGGCTCAACTCGCGCTGAATCACGTCAATTGGTTTCTCATAAAGCAATCGCAGTTAACGGTAAAGCCGTTAATATCGCTTCTTACAATGTTAAGAGCGGTGACGTGATAGCTATTCGTGAAAAAGCGAAAGCTCAACTACGTATTAAAGGTGCACTAGAACTTGCAGCTCAACGTGGTGATCTTGCTTGGATCGATGTAGATTCCAAGAAAATGGAAGGTACGTTCAAAGCAGTTCCTGAGCGTTCTGAGTTATCAGCGGAAATCAACGAGCAGTTGATTGTCGAATTGTACTCTAAGTAATAACGGAGCAGGGGCAGCTATGCAGCGTTCAGTAAATGAATTTCTAACACCACGCCATATACAAGTAGAGCAAATTAGCAATACTCAGGCGAAAGTAACTCTAGAGCCTCTAGAGCGTGGCTTTGGCCACACTTTAGGTGCTGCATTGCGTCGTATTCTGCTTTCTTCTATGCCTGGCGCCGCCATTGTAGAAGTTGAAATTGAAGGTGTTCTTCACGAATACAGCACCATTGAAGGTATCCAGGAAGACGTAATTGAAATCCTGCTTAACCTGAAAGGCGTTGCCGTGCGTTTGCACGAGCGTGATGAAGCCTATTTAACTCTGCATAAGTCTGGTGCTGGTCAGGTGACTGCCGGTGATATTCAGTTGGATCATGGCGTAGATGTTGCCAATCCAGAACACGTTATCGCCAATTTGGCTGATAAAGGTGAGCTGAAGATGACCATTAAGGTCGCAGCCGGTCGTGGTTACGAAACTGTTGAGTCTCGTAATCAAAACCAAGAAGAGACTAAAGCAATTGGCAAATTGCAGTTAGATGCGACATACAGCCCTGTTAAGCGTGTAGCTTACGGTGTTGAAAATGCTCGTGTTGAACAGCGTACCGATTTAGATAAATTGGTTATCGATCTAGAAACCAACGGCACTATTGAAGCAGAAGAAGCGATTCGTCGTTCAGCTACAATCTTGCAACAGCAACTAGCTGTGTTTGTTGACCTTCAGAACGATGCCGAGCCTGAACAGGAAGAAGTAGAAGACGAAATTGATCCAATTTTGCTTCGTCCAGTTGATGATCTAGAGCTAACAGTACGTTCTGCGAACTGCTTAAAAGCAGAAAACATTTACTACATCGGTGATCTAATTCAGCGCACCGAAGTTGAACTGCTGAAAACCCCTAACTTGGGTAAGAAGTCTCTAACTGAAATTAAAGACGTCTTGGCTTCTCGCGGTTTGTCTCTGGGTATGCACCTTGAAAATTGGCCACCGGCTAGTTTGAAAAAAGACGATAAAGCGCTTGCCTAAGGCAGGTTTGAGGTAAGGAATTAAAAAATGCGCCATCGTAAAAGTGGTCGTCACTTTAACCGAACCAGTTCACATCGTCAGGCTATGTTTAAGAACATGGCTGTGTCTTTGTTTGAACATGAGATCATCAAAACTACTTTGCCAAAAGCAAAAGAGTTGCGTCGTGTTGCAGAGCCATTGATTACATTAGCAAAAGAAGATTCTGTTGCTAATCGTCGTCTTGCGTTCTCTCGCACTCGCTCTAAAGAAGCGGTAGGTAAACTGTTCAACGAACTTGGTCCTCGTTACCAAGAGCGTACAGGCGGTTACTTGCGTATTCTTAAGTGCGGTTTCCGTGCAGGCGACAACGCGCCAATGGCTTACGTAGAATTGGTTGATCGTCCAGTAGCTGAAGAAGTTGTAGAAGAATCTGAAGATTAATCTGCACTCTTGAGTGAAATAAAAAAGGCACCTTTTGGTGCCTTTTTTATTGTCTGTTAGTAATGTACTTGTTCGATGAAGAATTTTTAAAAAGTGGTTAGGGTTATGACTCAATCAGTAGACAATTTAAAGCCATTAAGTATCACAGGTTTCCTAGAAGGGATTTCATTTTTGCTGTTGCTAGGCTTGGCAATGCCTTTGCGACATTACTTTCAAATCAATGAGCCTGTTAAATATATTGGTATGATCCACGGTGTTTTATTTATCAGCTATATCGTGGTCTTAATGTCTACAGCATCAAAAGTTAAGATGCCTTTGTGGGCTATGCCGGGTGGGGTGGTATCTGCAGTATTACCATTTGGGCCTTTTATTTTTGATCGCATGCTTAAAAAGTCAATAAACACGCAATCAAGTTCATAAGTTTTAACTTTTCGGTTTTAGCTCTTAGGTTTCAAGTACTCATCATATTTTTCAATATAATCGTCCATGTTGGCTATGAGCATAGAGCGATATTGTTCGGTAAAGTAGTCTATGGCTTCAACCTTGTTTCGATCGGCCGCTGCTTTGTCATCGGCAGATGAGGCAACGATATAGGCATTAAAGCGTGAGGCCGCATATAACAAGCTGGCACTCACTTTTCCCATGTCGTGTTCTTTGCATAAGTCATTTGCCACATTGATAAATGCATCAGTGCGCTTAAAAAAATCTTTGTCTAATTGTTGTACTTTCTTTTCTTCATCAGCCATTTCTGAGCCTTTCGGGTTTTGTTAATAAAATTTAGAGCTTAAAACCAGCTAGTACAATTGTTGGCTGGTTCTTGAATAAGTTGCTACTTCAGCATGGGTTTTAAAAATTTGGCTGTGTGGCTACCCTTTACGTTGGCCACTTTTTCCGGGGTGCCTTCTGCGATAATGTTGCCGCCACCTGAGCCGCCTTCCGGCCCAAGATCAATTACCCAGTCTGCAGTTTTTATAACATCAAGGTTGTGTTCAATTACTACAATAGTGTTTCCGTGATCACGCAGGCGATGCAGTACATTTAACAATTGCTGTATGTCGTGGAAGTGAAGCCCTGTGGTGGGTTCATCTAAAATATATAATGTTTGGCCGGTATCACGCTTGCTCAATTCTTTAGCCAGTTTTACCCGTTGTGCTTCGCCGCCTGAAAGTGTTGTGGCATTTTGCCCAAGGCGGACATAGCTTAATCCTACATCCATAAGAGTTTGCAGTTTACGCGAAAGCGCTGGAATGGCAGAAAAGTAATCCATTGCATCTTCAACGGTCATATCCAAAACTTCGTGAATATTTTTTCCTTTGTAACGAATATCCAGAGTCTCTCGGTTATAGCGTTTTCCTTGGCACAAATCGCAAGGGACGTAGACATCGGCAAGAAAATGCATTTCTACTTTAATAACACCGTCACCTTGGCAAGATTCGCAGCGACCGCCTTTAACATTGAAACTGAAGCGCCCAGCTTTATAACCTCGGGCACGAGATTCCTCGGTGCCGGTAAATAAATCCCTTATGGCAGTGAAGATACCTGTGTATGTGGCCGGATTCGATCTTGGTGTTCGGCCGATAGGGCTTTGATCAATGTCTACGCATTTATCAAAATGATCCATACCAGTGATGCTTTTATGCTTAGCAGGTTTTAATGTGCTGGCTCTGTTTAATTGTGTAGCAGCAATTGGGTATAAAGTTTGATTAATAAGGGTGGATTTACCACTGCCGGATACACCTGTTACGCAAGTGAAAACGCCCACAGGAATACTTAGCGTAACATCGTTTAGATTATTACCGCTTGCCCCGGTTAGGGTAAGGTGTTTTCCATCCTTGGCAGAATTACGAACTTTAGGGATTTCAATTTTTCGCTTGCCCGTTAAGTACTGTCCAGTAATAGACTCTTTGCACTTAGTGATTTTATCTGGAATGCCAGCATACAAAACTTCACCGCCGTGGATACCTGCACCTGGACCAATATCAATAATGTAATCGGCGGAACGAATGGCATCTTCATCGTGTTCGACCACAATTACTGTATTACCAAGGTCTCTAAGATGTTCAAGGGTTTTCAATAATCTGTCGTTGTCTCTTTGATGTAGTCCTATGGATGGCTCATCTAGAATATACATGACGCCTACAAGGCCAGCGCCAATTTGACTGGCTAATCGAATGCGCTGGGCTTCACCGCCAGACAATGTATCGGCACTTCTATCCAGCGTTAGATAATCTAAACCAACGTTCACCAGAAAATTTAAACGATCCTTAACTTCTTTCAAAATCTTGTTGGCAATTTTTCCCTTTTTTCCTTTAAGTTTTAGCTTGCCAAAATATTTCATGGCAGGGCCAATAGGCATGGAGGTAATATCTGAAATGGTATTATTGTCTACAAACACATTTCTAGATGCCGTATTTAAACGGCTACCATCACAGGTTGGGCAAGGTTGTACTGATAATAATTTAGAAAGTTCATCGCGAACCATAGAGCTATCAGTTTCGCGGTAACGTCGATTAAGGTTGGGAATGATCCCTTCGAACGGATGCTCCTTTATAACTGTATCACCACGACTATTTACGTAATGAAATTTAACGTCATCTTCGCCACTGCCGTATAAAACATATTTTTGGTTTTTCTTGCTGAGTTTTTTAAGTGGCGTATCCATATCAAAACCGTAATGCTCAGATAACGAACACAGCATCTGGTAATAATAAACGGTGCGTCTATCCCAGCCGCGAATCGCTCCTTCACCTAAAGTAAGGGTTTCATCTACGATGATTTTGTCAGGGTCAAAATATTGGTCAACTCCAAGCCCGTCACAGGTTCCGCAAGCACCGGCAGGGTTATTAAAAGAGAACATACGGGGCTCAAGATCGGTAATGCTGTAGCCACATACCGGGCAGGCAAACTGAGCTGAAAAAAGCATTTCAATTTTTTCATCATCCATGCCCATTGCTTTGGCGGTACCACCCGTTAGCTGTAGCGCTGTCTCCAGAGATTCAGCTAAGCGTTGTTGAATGCCATCGCGAACCTTAATCCTGTCCACCACCACTTCAATGTGATGCTTTTTGTTTTTGTCTAAATCAGGTACATCGTCCATATCTACAACGATGCCATCTACACGCACACGCACAAATCCTTGGCCACGGAGTTGTTCGAATAAATGCAGGTGTTCACCTTTACGCCCTTGTATCACAGGCGCAAGGATCATTAACTTGCAACCCTCTTCCAAGGCTAAAATCTGATCCACCATCTGACTAACACTTTGAGCATCCAAAACTTCACCGTGATCTGGACAGCGAGGCTCGCCGGCACGGGCAAACAAAAGCCTTAGGTAATCATAGATTTCGGTCACGGTTCCCACAGTTGACCTGGGGTTGTGGCTGGTAGATTTTTGCTCGATGGAAATGGCTGGGCTTAAACCTTCAATGTGATCCACATCGGGTTTTTCCATCATGGATAAAAATTGGCGAGCGTAGGTGGATAGGCTTTCTACGTAACGTCTTTGTCCTTCGGCGTAAAGCGTATCGAAGGCCAGTGATGATTTTCCTGAACCAGACAAGCCGGTGATAACGACTAATTGGTCACGGGGAATATCGAGGTCGATGTTCTTAAGATTATGGGTGCGGGCCCCACGCAGAGAAATGGTATCCATAATCACAATGCGCCAAAAATAAAAGCGACATTATACCTGTTAAAGCAGAACTTGGCTTGTGGCATAACAGCAATGCACTGTCATGCCAGTTGTACAATGTAGAGCTAGAGGCTCATTTCGTGTTCAGGCAAATGTTCCTTGGCCCAATTGATGGCCTGAATGCGGTTGCTCACATCTATCTTCTTGAATAAATTGTACATGTGAGTTTTTACGGTATGGGTACTCACGTTCAGTGCTTCTGCAATTTCTGAGTTTTTAGCACCGCTAGCACTTAAATTTAAAATCTGTTTTTCACGTTTAGTGAGCGTAAATACGCTGGCCGGAGTTTTAGTGGGGGTCTTGCGGTTACTGGCCATGAAGCGTGTGAGCAATTTTCGGCTAAACCAAAGCTCTCCTTTGGCGATGGAAGATATGCCCTGGCTTATATGATTATTGCTGGCCGCTTTATAAAAAAAGCCATTAACGTTAGGCCATTGCAACAACTGCTCGTTCTGGCTGCCTTCTTCGAGGTTGATGAGGAAGGTTTTGTTTTCCTTGGGGAGTAGTTCAAGTAGTTGTATGCAGCGATCGTATTTCAAACCAGTTGCGTCAATGCACATTAGATGGTGTTCTTTAATACGGTGATTATCTGCTTGGGTATAGGGGTCAAGAATTTTGCATTCAATGCTGAGGTGTTGCTGTAAAAACCCCAGTAGAAGCGAGTTCTGAATGTTTTTTTGTCCTAGCAGCCATAAGTGTTGGCTTGGTGCGGTGTCCATATCTAGCCTTCCTTGGAGATAGTCATCAGATTGAGCTTCATTGTAGGGATAAATGTGCAAAATGACACTACCTCGCCATAGATAATGGTCAATTTTGCCAACTTGCTATCCAAAGGTTCTCATTGTCTGATCAGGTTGCTAAAATGCCGCTCTTTTTGTCTTTGTGATACGCATGTCACCCCTAGAAAAACGCACGGTTTCCACACTGGCCTTAATTTACGCCTTACGCATGTTTGGTCTGTTCATGGTTTTGCCTGTTCTAGCCATCTACGGCAAGAATTATCAAGGGGCTAGCGCTACCTTGGTAGGTATAGCCATTGGGGCCTATGGTTTAACCCAAGCTGTATTACAGTTGCCGTTTGGTGTTTGGTCTGACCGTATCGGTCGTAAGCCTGTTATCTTGGTGGGTCTGATTTTGTTCACCCTCGGCAGTGCCTTGGCCGCAATGGCCGATGATATTTGGATGCTTATCATGGGTCGTGCTTTGCAGGGGGCAGGTGCGGTAGCCAGTACTTTAATGGCATTAATGACGGACCTTACTCGCGAAGAAAATCGCACTAAGGCCATGGCCAGTATCGGTGCCAGCATTGGTTTATCTTTTACCCTTGCCATGGTGGCAGGGCCAATATTGGCTTCCTGGTTGGGATTAAGTGGCTTGTTTTATTTAACGGCGCTTATGTCTGTGGGGGCCATGATACTGCTTTATACTCTAGTGCCAACACCTACCCAACAAGTACGTTCTCGAGATGCGCGAGCCTTTGTTCATCAGCTAAAAGATGTGGTGATGGATAAGCAGTTACTGCGTTTAAGTTACGGTATTTTTGCTTTGCACGCGGTATTAGTGGGCACCTTTGTCGCTATTCCTGTAGCGCTATTAGAGGCGGGTATGGCGCAAGTTGATCATTGGCAGGTGTACTTACCAGTTATGTTAATTGCGTTTATATGCATGGTGCCTTTCATTATTATTGCTGAAAAACGCAAGAAAATGAAAGAAGTGTTAATGCTGGCAGTTGCCTTGTTGATGGTGGGCACAGCCTGGATGGCATTTTCTTTAAATAGCCTGTCGGGTCTCATTGGGGCCTTGTGGTTGTTTTTCTTGGCATTTAATATTTTAGAAGCAAGCTTGCCATCACTGATAAGTAAGTTTGCACCGGCTGGCTACAAAGGCAGTGCCATGGGGCTGTATTCTACTAGCCAGTTTCTAGGGGCATTTGTTGGCGGTCTGTTGGGCGGCTACATGAGTGAACATGTTTCACTGGCCGGGGTTTTTTGGGGATTAATACCCTTGTTGCTGATATGGTTTGGCTTGGTGATTACTATGAATCGTCCCAAGCATCTCACCAGCTACATGGTGAATTTAAATAACCAAACCATGGATAGCAGTCATGATCTTGAAGACAAGTTATTAGCATTGCCTGGCGTCGATGAAGTCGTCATTATGTTAAAAGAACAAGCGGCGTATTTAAAGGTAGACAATAAAACCTTTGATCCGACAAAACTGAAGCAAATCAATATTTAAACGCGGGCTTAAGCTCACGTTGAATCAAAATTAAGAATTAGAAATAGCCTAACAGGCGAGGAAATATCATGGCTCGAGGCAGTATTAATAAGGTAATTATCATCGGCACTTTAGGGCGTGATCCTGAAATGCGCTTTTTGCCAAATGGTAATGCCGTTTGCAGCATGAGCCTGGCCACTGATGAAGGTTATAAAGATAAGAACACAGGTCAGCAGGTAGATAAAACCGAATGGCATCGCGTGGAAGCATTTGGTCGCCTAGCTGAAATTATTGGTGAATACCTTAAGAAAGGCAGTAAGTGCTATGTTGAAGGTAAGCTACGTACCGATGAGTATGAAAAAGACGGTATAAAGCGTTACAGCACCAAGATTATTGCCAATGAAATGACCATGTTGGATAGCCGTAGCAGTCAAGATAACGGTGCTAATGCAGGTATGGGTGGCGGTTATAGTGCCGCGCCGCAACAACAACAGCAGCGCCCACAAGCAGCCCCTATGCAGCAACAGGCTCCACAGCAGCAATATGCTCAGAAACCTGCCGCTCCTGTTCAGCAGCAACAAGCTCCTCAACAGCAGTATGCTCAGCCGCAGCAAGCACCAGCCGCGCCTTATGGTCAGCCACAGCAGCCTATGCAGCAAGCTCCTCAGCAGGCGCCTCAGGCTCAGCCAAACAATTCATTTGATGATTTTGATGATGATATTCCGTTTTAGGAGTTACCAGAGACACATAATGTAAAGAATGTTGACTAAGCCCCTTACTACAGGGGCTTTTTTGTGGCTGTTGCTTAACTTATTAAGACGTTAAAGTGATATCCACAGAACTTTATCGGGTATTTGTCACCTACTCTTTAGGATTGAGACAGGTAAGATAAAGAAATGTAAAAGAGTTTGGGTTTCGCTTCAGTGTGTTCAAAAATGAGCACCATTGTAATTTTTGAATACGTTTATGTTGGGCCGATTAAATGAAGAAAAAGCATTTTTTAATTCTGATTATACTCATAGTGGGTGTGGGCGCGGCCAAGGCGCTGATTGAAACAGCGCCTAAACCTCAGAAAAAATCGTTACAAGTACAAGCTCCCTTAGTGGAAGTTAAAGCTTTTCAATACACGAATTCAAGACCTTCCTGGCAGGGCGGCGCTTCAGTGAATGCCACTGCAAGTGTCAAACTGGTGACTCAAGTAGCTGGGCAAATAGAACATATTCCAGAATCCGTTATCCCTGGTGCCTTTGTTAAAAAAGGCCAACAGCTTGCGCAAATAGACAAAGCCAATTACCAGCTTTTAGTGACGCAAAAAAAGGCCATGGTTACTCAAGCTCAAGCGAGCCTAGATATTGAAATGGCCCAAGTAGAAAATGCCAAGAATGACTATCGCCTGTCAGGTATGCAGTTAAAGGCGGCTGCCAAGTCTCTTGCTTTGCGTGAACCGCAACTGGCCAGCGCCAAGGCGGTACTCGCAAGCGCTAAGGCTGATCTTGCCAAAGCGCAACTGGATTTGAAGCGCACCTTATTAACCATGCCCTTTAATGGTCACGTCATGAATCAGCTTATTGGATCGGGTGCTTATGTGAATAATGCCAGCCCCATTTTTGAAGTGGTAAAAAGTGATGCTTACCGTTTGGAAGTTAAGGTGCCACAAAAGTTTATACATATTTTAGATAGCAGCCATTTAGTGACGATTAATAAGCTGGATTCTAATGAAGTACGCCAAGGGAGGATTCTGTCTATCTTGCCTCAGGTTGATGAAACCGATCGACAAGTGCGGGTACTGATTAGCATTGAAGATCCACTGGCATTAAATGGCTCGGCCACTGCGATACGGTATAACGATTATGTTCAAGTGACCTTGTATGGGCGGGCATTTGACAATGTGGTACTGCTGAAGACAGATGATCTTAACGGTCAGCAATTTATCTGGGTAGTAGATGGGCAAACGCAATTACAAAAAAGGTCGGTAGAGGTACTTTATTCTGGGCGAGTAACCACTTGGGCGCGGGTGACAACGCACGCAGGGGATCAGCTTTTAGGAAGTCGTTTAACACTTGCCAGAATTGGTATGGCGGTACGTGTGGCAGGTAATAAAGCCACTGCTCTGGCCGAGCAGGAAGGTGCCTTGTGAGCATAGATGAAGGTTTTAAATCGGTATTAAATTCTGGCCCCATCGCCTGGATGGCCCGTCATGGTATTGCACCTAATTTATTAATGCTGGCCCTGCTAATTGGCGGGCTGGTTTCTTCTTTGGCCATTAAAAAAGAAGTTTTTCCCGAATTTAGCATTGATGTTGTATATGTCAGTGTTGCTTATGCTGGGGCTACTCCGGCTGAAATGGAACAAGGGGTAGTGCTGCCCATTGAAAATGTTCTATCTGAATTAGAAGGGCTTGGAGATGTTCGGGCCACCATTCAGGAAGGCTTCGCCCGTGTGAATATTGATATCGACTCCGGTGAAGATCTTCAGCAGATATACCAGGATGTGTTGCAGGCGGTAAATCGAATATCAACTTTTCCAGCACAAATGGAACAACCCATAGTGGGCTTGATAGGTCATAAAAATGACATCATGGATTTAGTCTTACATGGCGACATGGATAAGTTTGCTATGAAGCGTCTGGCCGAATCGGTTAAAGAAAAAATTCTGCAGTCTCCCCATGTTACCCAGGTTGAAATTAGTGGTGCCCCCAGCGAAGAAATTCACGTGGAAATTTCCACTCTTGGACTGGAGCAATATGGTTTAACTCTGGCTCAAGTGGCGAAAGTTATATCCGATAACGCGGTGGAAAAAAGCGCCGGTACCGTTAAAACTTCCGGCGGTGATATTTTGGTTACCCTGAATGACCGAAAATATTGGGCGCAGGAATTTGCGCAGTTGCCAGTCGTCACTGATAAACAGGGTGTGGTATTACGCCTTGGGGATGTGGCCACGATAAAAGAAGGGTTTGAAGATACCCCAAACCTTATTACCCTAAATGGTAGTGAAAGTGTGAAATTTAGTGTCTATCGTGCGGGAGATCAAACTCCTACCACGGTGGCTGATAGTATTTATGAAATGTGGCCTGATATAGAAGCCATGCTACCAGCTGGTGTAGCGATTACCGTGGTGGACGACGACGCGGAAATGTACCGTCAACGTTTGGGCTTGCTGCTTAAAAATGCCTTTATTGGTTTGCTATTGGTATTTATATTACTTGGGGTGTTTTTAGAATATCGTTTGGCATTCTGGGTCACCATGGGCATACCCACATCATTTTTAGGGGCCATGCTGTTTCTGCCTTATATGGATGTCTCAATTAATATGGTGTCGATGTTCGCCTTTATTATTTCGTTAGGAATAGTGGTGGACGATGCCATCATTGCAGGTGAGAACATTTATGAAAATCTTGCCAAGGGTTATAGCCGAATGGATGCCGCTATTCAGGGTGCCCGTGAAGTTAAAATTCCTCTGACTTTTTCAATTCTTACCAACATAGTGGCGTTTATGCCCTTGTTATTTATGCCCGGCGGCATGGGTAAAATTATGATGGTAATTCCACTGGTGGTGATTTTTTGTTTTGCCATTTCTTGGGTGGAGGCTCTGTTTATATTGCCTGCTCATATTGCACATTTAAAGAATAGGCCGGACTCAAAAATTGGCCAAAAACTGGATGATGTTCAATCTAAAATAGATAAACGTTTACGCTATTTTATTCATGAATATTATCGCCCCATGTTAAGCAAAATTCTTGATCACCCAGGAATTACCTTAGCCTGTGCCGTGTCCATTGCCTGTGTGGTATTTGCTTTTCCCATTAGCGGACGCATGGGTTTTACTCAGTTTCCTGTGTTGGAAGGGGAGTCGGCTATTTTGCAAATTGAGATGCCACAAAATGCTCCATTGAGTCAGACCAAGAGTGCACGAGATATTGGCGAAGCAGCGCTGCAAAAAATTGTTAAACCCATTGAAGCACAACATGGAAAATTTTTAGTGAGTGCGAAATCTGAAATTAACGGCACCAGTATTGAAATTGATGCTCGTCTTATTGCCGGTGAAGATCGTCCTTACAGCACCAACGAAGTGGTACAAATGTGGCGAAAAGAATTGGGTGAAATAGCCGGGGTGAAAAGCATTTCTTTTGATGCCGAACGCGGTGGTGGCCCAAGCAGTGGTCGCCCTTTCACCATGAAGCTCACATCAAGTGATGCCCAATCTTTGGCGCAAGCCAGTGGTGAATTAAAATCTATTTTAGAGTCACTTAGTGCCGTTAAGGATGTCACCAATAGCCTTACTTCGGGTAAGCCCCAATGGGATATTGAGCTAAATGAACAAGGCCGAAGCCTGGGTTTAAGTGCCAGTAATGTGGCCAGTCAAGTACGTGATGCCTTGTATGGTGCACGAGCTTTACGTCAACAGCGTGGTAAAAATGAAGTAACGGTACTGGTACGCCTGCCAGAAAACGAGCGTGAATATCAGACCGATATCGAGCAACTCATTATTGTTACACCCAGCGGTGCTCGAGTGCCGTTAAACTCGGTGGCGACCTTACATAAAGATCGGGCACCGGCCAAGATTTTACGTGAAAATGGTACTCAGGTTGTCAGCATT
>ERZ1027231.274-NODE-274-length-18317-cov-19.006462_pt1 | contig 18317 bp, 15 predicted proteins | sample MGYA00520866_ERZ1027231 | MGnify/ENA primary metagenome ERZ1027231 (study PRJEB33311, sample SAMEA4378411) | marine metagenome | biome: Marine biome; feature: Fjord; material: Water | collected 2014-07-20T08:00:00Z/2014-07-... | depth 75 m ...
CCCGTACGCTTCCCCTTCAATCTTATTTATTTTATCGAGCAACCCGGTTCAAACGGGCGTCCTGCCCTACGAACCTATCCAGCACATCCTGTGCTTCCTGATGCTGAAAAATAAAACGATTTCAGCGCTACTTACGCCTAAGTTGTTATCGTTACGCTTTGGGTAGAAGCAAAGATAAAGGCCCACCATCGCGCCTCGTAATAATTATTAACCCTTCAATATCAATTCAAATTCACCACTATGTTCATTACCACTCTCATCGATAATTACAAATGAACCAGAAATCACATCTTCATTTGACTCTATGATATTTATTGTTGCATTTTCATAATCCAGCCCACTTGAATTCATGGTTTCCTCAAATAAAATGGAATTTGAGTAGAAATCGATGACAACTTCATTTGCACTGTAGTAATCATTTATAATATACGTTCCTACAGGTGCCTCACCGATTAGATTTAAGCTAAAAATCATTCGCTCATTGTCAAAGGGAATGATCAAATGATATGAACGACGGTTTCCTATATTTGATGTAGATTTTAATAAACAGACATGACTATATTCTTCAACCGAAACAGGACCTCTTAAAGCAAGGGTTCCATTATCGATATCCACACCTTCAGATACCTTGGTAAGGGTTTGAATCGATTCATAGCTAAAACCAGGGTTGTATTCGAGTTCATATACCGCTGTCTGTTGTAGGGTTCCATCAGCTTGAAGCATAAACCCTGGATCCTGCACATTCATGTAGAAGTGTTGTGGTGTTTTAATACCATATGGAGGATCAATGTCACCATATTCCTCACACTCGTTATAAATCACACCTCTTTCCGTATCTTCAAGTATAAACTTGGACTCATAAAAGCTACTTAATAAATATTCACCCGTCTCAATCTTAGTCTCTCTAGTTTCTTGCTTTAATAGCCAAGTTCCACTTAAGTCAGTATCAGCTAGAGTAAGTGCCCGTGGTTGAATTTCGTGATTAGAGCTATCCTCATCCAGTAATTCACAACCACATAGAAAAACCATAAAAAGAGTAATAATAGAAAACTTCATTTTTCATCCTAATCGATATAAATTAATTACCAATATATAATGTAAAAAAATCATAGATATTTATAAAAACTAGCAAAATAAATACTATGACGTCAGCCCTAGTAATTTACTAAAGGCAAAACGCAAGACTTGATCCTCATGCCTTCTTAATGTTTTTCTTCATTATTTTTTTGGTTATGTTTCAGCGTAGGATTTTTAAGTCCTTCAGCCTGTAACTCATTATTCTGCTTGGTAATGTTAATTGACTTTTGCATCATCGACTCTATAGCTGAACTATCGACATCAATTGTGCCTTCCAGAGCAACACATAAACTTGCTACTTCTTGAAAATCATCCCTTGCTCGCATTAGAGAGTTAGCTAGTTCCCAGTCTTTTTCTGATTCTAATTTCGGAAGAGTACTAATTCTATTTTGCCAAGAAATCTGCTTTTGGAGAGCTGCATTGTTAATGCCCGCAAGAACATATTGGATTTCATTTTTTCTTTTTTTATTTTCACGGATTATAGCCGCTTGATAAATAGCAATTGCAGTTCCAATTACACCAATTCCAAGAGATAGAGCTTCAGTGATTTCCATACTTATTCCTATTGAACACTAGTACCAAGCAAAGCGGCGTGCGAAGCACGTCCTACCTTGAGTGCCTTGTTAAATTTTAAATTCTTCCGAAATAGGTGGAAGATACATCATTGCCAAAACCACGCCTGAACATATGTTCGATAAATCGTATAAAACGTCACTTAAACCTGACGCAATATAGGGGCCATTCATCATAATGACTGGAAACCCCACAACTCCACAAAGGATGAATGCAGTTCTTCCCCAGTTTTTGAATAATAGAAGCCCAATTAAAGCTGCCGAGAATAAAATTAGCATTAAAATTAAAAGGCCTATATCTATTGGGCTAACTTCAATATTCATTGGTTTTAATTCAAGGGAATAGGTAAATAGTTTCTCTACTACTTCATTTGGAAATATAAAGTCACATGTTCCAGACATCACAGCTAGAACCAATGACAATAAAACTACTATTCTAAATAATTTTCTATAATTCATGATGACTCGTATAAATTTAACAGTTTATTACAGATCGCTATGACACCTTTTCCGCTGAAGCCTTTTCACGACGTGTTTGCAGGCCCATATTTTTAAAGCCAGCTTTCATGGAGTCTACACCATAATCGGTCAATAAAAGCAGAGCAAATTTACGGCGCCCCCTAGTATGACCACTCGATACAGGATGTTAATGACACTTTATTAGGACATTATCTTTGAAAGTCATCTATTGAGATTTAGTTTCAGCTATTTTATCCAAAACGTAACGATAACAACTTAGGCGTAAGTAGCGCTGAAATCATTTTGTTTTTCAGCATCAGGAAGCACAGTATGTGCTGGATAGGTTCGCAGCCCATGGATGGGCGTTTGAACCGGGTTGCTCGATAAAATAAAAGGATTGAAGGTTAAGCGTACGGGCCGGCCGCTGGGGTGTGGGGGTAAGTCCCCCGCAAGAAGGAAAATCTAGCGATAATGTTGATGGTTTTCAAAAACTAGGATTTAGAATCCCGAAAAATACCGCTTACGCCATCCATGGCTCCACGGTATACCGTACATCCTGTACATAACACAAAATGAAACTTATAAATTAAAGAAACAACTCACGCGCTTCAGCAGGAGATGCCACCTCACGACCCGCATCACGAGCAACCTGTGCAAGGGCTTCAATCAACTGACCATTACTAGTCGCACGCTCACCACCAGGAAGATAGAAAGTATCCTCCAAACCAGTACGTAAGTTACCACCCAGTTCAGCTACTTTCTTATGAACAGCCCAAATTTCTTCACGACCAATTACAGTGGCCTGCCACTGGCTGTTTGGCTTCAGGTATTTAACAATTAATTCTAGCAATGCTGGGTCGGCTGGCATGCCCGAATCCACACCCATTACCAGGTTGTAATCTAGCTGGTCTACCATGCCCACTTCCTGGAACATGCCCACAGAACGAATGATACCCACATCGAAACATTCAAATTCAGGGCGGCAGTTTTCTTCTTTCATTACCGCAATCAATTCTTCAATTTTTTCTACGGTGTTTTGGAACAACATAGGAGGCCATGCCCAAGTGCCGTTAGAGCGAGTCTTAAGGTAGTTCAAAGAACCGGCGTTTAACGCAGCAATTTCTGGCTTACCCATGCGGATACAATCGATAGGGCCTTGTTGATCACGGCCAATTGTACCTGTGGTGTAGTTAATGATTACGCCAGGGCACGCTTCACGAATGGCATCGCTCATTTCTAATGCAACTTCAGGCTGCCAAGTTGGAAGGTGACCCTTGCCATCTTCTTGAGAGCGGAAGTGAATGTGCATGCAGCTGGCACCGGCGTCGTAAGCTTCTTTAGCAGAAGCGGCCATTTCTTTGGCAGTCACCGGTACTGGGTGTTGCTTTGGATTAGTCAGTACACCTGTTAGGGCGCAAGTAATAACGGCTTTTTGTGACATTCTGAATCCTCTGCTTGATGCATCTTTTGTTTTGATGGGGCTCACCATATCGCAACAAACAAAACCAAGCAAGCGCTTGGTTTCACTATTTCCATAAGAAGCCGCTTTAATTGGTTACCTTTTCGCCAGCTATCCGCTCTTAAGCAATAGGTATAAAGGCGCCACATGGTCTTTAATTAATAATTACCCCTTAAAAACGACATTCATTTAATTTTTAAATTAATTGATAGGTTTTTTAAGTTTGATAAATATATGCGTGTAGGGCAACCTGCGCCCATTCATTTTCAACGAACATTTGGCAGCAGTATCATGGCAAAACTTCTTTGGTCTCCCACCGAGCAACGCATACAAGACAGCAATATCCGCAAGCTAATGGATTACATTGGCAAGGACGGCCATCAAATGGCCCACTATCAAGACTTGTATGATTTCTCCATCCGCCTGCCACAACTTTTTTGGCGCTACGTGTGGGAGTTTGGCTCGTTTGTGGAAGAGCAACCCTTTACTAAGGTATTAGAGAACTCCAATAAAATGCCTGGCGCCCAATGGTTTAGCGGTGGTCGTTTTAACTTTGCGCAAAACCTGTTGAAACGCCGTGACGATAAACGCGCCATCGTCGCTTACGATGAACGCGGTAAACAACAAGAGCTCACTTACAGTGAACTGTTTGCCAAGGTGGCGGCGTTAAGTCATTACTTTAAAGAACAAGGCATACAACCCGGCGACAAGATAGCAGGCTTCATGCCCAACGTGCCCGAAACCATTATTGCCATGTTGGCCGCCACTAGCCTTGGGGCCATATGGTCCAGTTGCTCTCCCGACTTTGGTTTACAAGGAGTCTTAGATCGCTTTGGGCAAATTGAAGCCAAAATGATCATCACCACAGATGGCTATTTTTACGGCGGTAAGAATTACAACAGTCTTGAAAAGCTAAACCAAATTTTACAAAACATCCCCAGCATAGAACGTGTATTGGTGGTGCCTTATGTGAACGAAGAACTTAGCTTAAAAGAAGCACAGGCAACGCTTGGCAATGTAAGTAGCAGTAATATTATTTTGCTGGATCAATGTTTAAACAATGACGCTAACACCATCGACTTCGCCGCTCTGCCCTTTGATCATCCGTTATATATTTTGTATAGCTCAGGGACCACGGGGGCACCTAAGTGTATTGTGCACGGCGCAGGTGGCACTCTTTTACAACACTATAAAGAGTTAGCCTTTCATACCGATGTTAAAGAAAGTGATAATTTATTTTTCTACACCACCTGTGGCTGGATGATGTGGAACTGGATGGTGTCAACCTTAACCACTGGGGCCACTCTAACCATTTTTGATGGCTCGCCGTTTTTTCCAGGGCCTGAAGTGCTATGGGAGATGGCACAACAAGAAAAAATCAGTATTTTTGGATGTGGTGCTAAATACATTTCCAGTTTGGAAAAATTTCATTACAAGCCAAGCGAGGAAGTAAAAATTGATTCACTGCATACCTTGTTATCTACCGGCTCACCGTTAAGCAACGAGAGTTTCGACTTTGTATATCAGCACATTAAAGGCGATGTGTGTTTAAGCTCCATTGCTGGCGGCACCGATATTATTTCGTCGTTTACCCTGGGCTGCCCTATTTTGCCGGTTTACCAAGGTGAGTTGCAGTGTTTGGGTTTAGGCATGGCGGTGAATGTATTTGATGAAGACGGCCAGCCTGTGAGTGCGGAAAGTGGCGAGCGTGGGGAGCTGGTATGTGAAAAACCGTTTCCTTCCATGCCCATTGGCTTTTATAACGATGAAGGCAATAAAAAATACTTAAGCAGTTATTTTGAACGCTTTAATAGCCGTGATGGTTCTGGCAGCATTTGGGCCCACGGGGATTTTGCGCAGCTTATTAAACATCCAGCCAATACAGGCCAGGCGCTTAATAATAATTTTGACTTTAAAAATAGCCAAAAAAACAATTATTACCACAGCTTAATAATTCACGGGCGCAGCGATGCGGTATTAAACCCGGGTGGTGTGCGCATTGGCACCGCCGAGATTTATCGCCAGGTAGAAAAAATAGACAGCGTATTGGAAAGCATTGCCGTGGGACAAGAGTGGCCCAAAGGCAGTGACGACATGCGCGTGGTATTGTTTGTCACGTTAAGGGAAGGCATGAACCTGGATGAGACATTAATAAAAAACATTAAAACCACCATTCGCACCAATACTACACCACGCCATGTACCGGCAGTGATTGTGCAAGTATTGGATATTCCAAGAACCCTATCGGGGAAAATTGTAGAGGTGGCGGTACGCGAAGTGATTCACGATAGAGTGGTTAAAAATACCGACGCGCTTAAAAACCCGGAAGCGTTAGAGTATTTTAAAAACCTGCCAGCGTTAAAGGCTTAATTATCGCTCTATTTTATAGCAGGTGGTAAAGCCCGCTTAGTTTGCCCACCAGGGTACCTATCCTGATGGGCATGATTGCTAATACGGCTACTCACTGTAATGCCATAATCTATATAGCCTGCAAGGGCTTTACTGATATCGTCGTCTAAGTCTTTGTAGTCTTTAATGCTGCGGTTATAAATATTCAAGGCTTGGCTGGCATTGCTGCGAGTATTTCGATTAAGTAAATTAAACGCCCGTAAAAATCTGGGCTCGTCTTGGTGACTTTTTACCAGTTCAAATTTTTCTTTGCCAAAGGATACCTGCACACTTTGTAAATACTGGTTCTGAATATTCAGCCATAAGTTTTTAATTAATTCCTTTCTGGCCAACACTTCTTGTTCATCAAACTCTTCCTTCAAAGTACGCACGTTTAGCTGATGATCAAATAAATCGATCGCTTCTATAGGGTAATGATGAGCCCCTTGGAAATGTTCAATTAACTGATCATTGATGGTATCCACCAGCTCTATCTGATAATGGGTACGAATAAAACCACGCAGCAGAGATACATATTTTAGCTCCCCCTTGTCACGCCCTTCCATTATCACTTCTTTGCGGTAAGCCGCTGGGCGTTCAATTAAAAACGAATTGGAAATACGCAAATACAAAACCACCTGGGCCTGGGATTGACCATTAACCCATTTTAGTTTTAGGGTTTCCATATCTAGCGATTGAGCAGGCGCGACTAAATTATCACCATCTATTTTTACAAATATATTTTTATGCGCTTGGGTTAACGGGTAAGGGCTGGGCACCAGGTAGTCGTATATTATTTCTCCGTACTCAGGTTCCACTGGCTTATTGGCACAGCCAACTGAGAGGGCAAGAGCGATAAAAATACTTAACGTTTTAACCATTTAAGATTTTAACCATCTAGGACTTTAACCAGCGATTCAACGTATCTTGCAGTACAGTGACATTAATGGGTTTGGTTAAATAATCATCCATGCCGGCCTCCAGGCATTTATCGCGGTCCCCTTTCATGGCATTGGCGGTCATGGCAACGATGACAATATTGTAATTATGAATGCCCAGTTGCCCCTGACGAATTTTACGAGTGGCTTCGTAACCATCCATTTCGGGCATTTGGCAATCCATTAAAATTAAATCATAAGGATTGGCGCTGCCAGCATTTGTCATGGCCCTAAGTGCCTGCACCCCATTTTCAGCCACATCGGCTTTGAAATTTAAATCATCAAGAATACTCAGTGCCACCTCCTGATTTAAGGCGTTATCCTCCACTAACAGAATGCGAGCTGAAGATTTTTCAGGACTGTAAGTTTTTTGCTCATTAATAACTGGCTCTACATTGTTGCTCAGCTCCGGCACTTCTATCGACTTAGCGGCCGCCTCTTGCTCTTGCCTGAGTTCAAACGACTCAGAAGATTCAAATACCACCGCCAGAGCATCACGAACAATAGACGGGATAATAGGCTTGGTAATACAGGCAGAGAAGCCCGGCTCAATTAATGGGCCACTGTCATATTGCTTACCCTTAATAACCAAGGTGATAAGGAAGATACTGTCCCATTTTCTATGCAGGCGAATCTGATGCCTTAACTGCGCGCCATCGACAAATGACATGTGCCGATCAATCAGCACCAAATCAAACATGGGTTTATGCTCGCCCATAATAGTCAACGCTTCATCGCTGTTTGACACTTCGCTAACCGTGCCGCCCCAGCTTTGTAATAATTGCGTTAATACCAAGCGGCTGCTTTTATTATTATCAACCACCAATATATGTTTATGAGTAAGATCAAAAATGGCCGCTTTAAATATACTGCGTTCACTCTTTTGCACTTTAACTTCAAATTCGAAACAGCTGCCTTCGCCTAGAGTACTGGTGACGTTAATGTCTCCATCCATTAATTGGCAAAGCTGTTTACAGATGGCCAGGCCCAACCCGGTGCCGCCATATTGCCGAGTGGAAGATGCATCGGCTTGTGAGAAGGTATCAAACAATAACTCCAACTTATCTTTAATCACGCCGATGCCAGTGTCGGCAACACAAGCCTGAAGTCGCAAGGCATTATGCTCATCCTCGATCACCACCACCTTTACCAGTATTTCCCCTTCTTCGGTAAATTTAATGGCATTGGATACCAGGTTAGTAAGGACTTGCCGAATCCTGCCCGAGTCTCCTTTTACCCAAGCATATTTAATGTCATTAATATCCAGTACAAGTTGCAAACCTTTGTTTTCAGCTTGCTGAGACATGGCGGTGGCAAACTCACTGAGCATGCTGCCTAAATCGAATTCAGTGCAATCAAGTTCAAGCTTGCCCGCTTCAATTTTGGAGAAATCTAAAATGTCATTAATCAGCACAATAAGGCTATCGGCACTGGATTTGGCCACATCTAAATAATGAATATTTTGCGGATCACGCTCATTTCGCATTAATAAGTGCAACATGCCCATAACCCCGTTCATGGGGGTTCTAATTTCATGACTCATGTTGGCTAGGAATTCTCTTTTGGCAACGATGGCTTCTTCGGCCGTCACCACCGATTGTGCTAGGTCTTTATTAAGTGAAATAAGTTGCTGGCTGCGCTGGTTATACTGCTCGGCCAGTTTCCCCAGCTCCCCTCCTTGATTAATATGCATAAGCCCAAGCTCTTCAGATTTGTCATTGAGCTGATAAAACATGCTGCGAAGTGGCTGAATTAAAATTCTATAAATATATAAAAAGCCAATTAATAATCCGGCGCCTATCACGTACATGAAGCTAATCATTACCGCTCGAGTAATTTTTTCACTGCTGGCATTCACGATACTGGTGGGTGTGACCGTGACGACTTTCCAATAGGTCTTGGGCACATGAAACACGTTAATTAATGCTTGAGTGTTTAATATGGGATCCATTTCCATGGTCAGTTCTTTTAAGAATGTATCCCCTAGGCCTTTATGTTTAAAAGGGTCGGCAATGACACTGATAATGCGGTGACCTTCTTCAATGGATATTTGATAACTGCCGTCTGCCAATTTTTGTGCACGTCGAACCAGCTTGGTATTGAGTTTACTAATGTTCTCCAAACCGCTTAATGACCCCATCACGTTGGGGATATTAGGGTGATCATTTGCCACCTGATCAATATTGAGATATTCCACTACCTTGTTTTGCTGGTCATCCAGATAGGAGGTTTGGCTAATGTCATCATGGGGAAACGATAAAAAGGTGCCATTACGATCCAGCGCATAAGCATAACCGCTAAATTTCTTCGCTTCCCGGGCCAGTAGCTCAGTGAGCCCCTCTAGCTTAATGTCGACCGTAGCCACTCCATAAAAGCGATTATCGCGATACATGGGCGCGGTAGCGGTCACCATAGACTGGTAGGAATATGGGTCCATGTAAGAGCGCGACCAGTAGATGTTCTCTGACTTTAAAAACGAGGCCGGCACATACCACTCTTCATGGTGGTAGCCATTGCCCTGTGGCAAGTTGTAGTCATCAAAGTATTGGAACTCATTGTGGTTATCGCGCCCCCAAAAGAAGCTGCGCCGAGATACGCTGGCATCAAATTGGTAGGGTTCGGGCCAAATGCCACCGCCGGCAATAAAATGCTCGGTGCCTTTGTAATCTAATAGGTTCTTAAAGACCCGCTTGTGCAGTTGTTCATTCTTGGGCAAGACTTCGGCGCTATTGGCCATTGTGGTTACTAATGAGGAGGTGAGGGCCAGGCGGTCATTCACCAGCGACACCACGGCTTCACCGCTCTGTCTGACCTGCTGCTTTGCAATATCCAGCAGCAAGGGCTTGCCGTAGTTATCCATCACCCACAGGAAGGCTCCCATCATGAAGCACAGCATAACGATGAATAAGAGTGGGATTTTGAATGCCAATGAGCCCAGTATTGCCCGGCTTGTGCTTTTTTTTGCCTGTTCCATGGCTCCGTTATGCTTAACTGACCTTCTATAACTGTAGCCCAATCTGTTAATACTGGGGTTAATGCTCATTAAGATATGGGGGACATTTCTGCCAGAGTGAAATAGGCCTAGTTAGACTCATACCTGAATGCTTGTTAGGGCACCAGCATGCCTCACTCGCTGACTCGACATCATTACAATAAACTAACGATAAAACTATAGTGATAGTAATTAACTATATTTAATATAAACGCCTACCTTGGAAATTGCAGTGCCTCTAAATTGATTAATACAAAAATTAAAGTGAAAAAAAAATCAATGCCATTTGAATTAAAAATTAAAGTACCAGCTAATAATACAATTGAAAATACTGGACAAGGCAGGTGTGAAATGTTCAAGCCAAGATAGCGAGCATAAATATAAAAACCTGCAAAAATCCAGCTAAAACAGTGCTAATTTGAAAAATAAAAAACAAAAACACACTAAAAACAACTTGCATATTAAGCCTGGCTTAGTGGAGTTTTAAAGCGAGACAAAAGGTAAGCATTTTCTAAAAAAAAATTAAAAATCAAGCCTACCTTTTTTATTTTTCATCATTACAATGCGCCCCCGATTTGCATAATTTGCTATCGTTTATTGCCAAGAAGTTACCGAGGTTGCTGCATGCTTGTTTTTACCATCACTAACAATATCACCGAAGAAGTTTGGGTGGGCACTTGTAAAGACAGTAGTGATGAACGGTTTGACCAACTTCAAGAAGCCATGGCATTAGGCATTAAGGCCCAAATTTACAAAGACTTACGTGATTTTGGTGTACAAAATTTCACCGTTGAAGATTTTGCAGTCGCCGAAGACCGTGAAGAGTTAAAAGATTTGTTTGAAGAAGCCATGGAAGAAAATAATGGCAAAAGTCTGATTGGCATTAAGACTTCCCTGGGCAAAACTAGCATTGCTAACACGGCCCCGTTAAAGTCCAGCGTAGGTGCATATAAACGCCCTTCAGTAACCACTCCTTCGCGCACAACCACCAGCACCATTAGCCGCGCCGCCACCACTCGACGTGTAGCTACCAAGCCTGTAAAAGAAAAAATTGCCTCTGGGCGTACCAACAACAGCGCCAAAGAGAAATTGATCAAAGAAAGAATGGCCGACGAAAAGGCTCACCGTGAATCCCTTAAAAGCAAGCAAGTGATGGAGCAGGCCGACGAAATGGCGGCGATCATGGCGCGTTTGGATTCCCGTGGTTCAACAGCTGGTAAACGCTAAACCATAAAATGCTGGGCCATTTTGAAATGGTGCAGCAATGATAGAAGCACTACTTATATAGATACCTTATATAAGTAGTGCTTGCAGCGTATTCTTTCCTATCTCAGGTATTCCTTAATAAACATCGCCATTTCCATTCCGCCTTCACACTCCTGTGTGCTATTCGGCATTTTCAATTGTAATAAATCAAATTTGTTATAAAGTCTCAGCTTAATTACCTATCGTCCATCATTTAACTTTAATCATTAAGGAAAGACATGAAACGCTCTTTTACTGCATTCGCCGCCTGCACCGCCCTGTTAGCCTCTATCAGCCTGAATACTCAAGCCCACCAACACCCAGAAGCATTCATTAAAAGTCCTGTAAATGGGGCCACCGTGAGCAGCCCGGTAAAAATTGAATTTGGTTTGAAAGGCATGATGGTATCCCCTGCCGGTACTGGGCCTAAAAACTCAGGCCATCATCACCTGATTGTCGATGGTAAGGTGCCAGCGCTTGATAAACCCATGGGAGGCGAAGTGAAGCACTTTGGTAAGGGACAAACGCAAACCAGCCTTGAGTTGGCACCGGGCAAGCATACTTTGCAATTGATCATGGGTGATAAGGCTCACACACCTCATAAAGAGCCGGTAATTTCTAAGCAGATTACAATTACGGTTAAGTAATTATTACCTTGTAGAGTGCTCTACTTAGCGCTAAATAAAAAAAGCCAAAAACAACAAAGCCCGCATGAGCGGGCTTTGTTGTTTTAGACATTAATTAGGCGTAATGACTACGCCATTTCTGTAATGTCATTATTTTCAATGCGATAGGTGGTCTGACTCACATTGCCAAGGAAGGTATCCACGTCATCATAGTAGCTCTTGGTCACAAGGTCACCATCGTCTGCTATGGCGTGATAGGTGAAGTCAATGTTGCCTTGATCGGCCACAACAGTTACTAGGCTGTGTTCATTTAATCGAGCACGCTTAAGCGTTGTGCTTGTATCCTCTTTACCTGCATCAACTAAACTCTGGCCGCTAGCCGCTTGCACAAACACCGACCAATTGGCCTGCAAAAAATCTAGAGCACCTTGTAAAGTGGCATCCACAGTGGCGCCAGTAGAGGCAAGAATACCCGTTAAGGCACCACTCATGAATTGCCCAAAAGTACCTGAAGAAATTGAAGACGTGGTTAAATCAAATGAACGAGTCTCGCCATCGCTGCTTAACGGCTGCTGGCCGATATAAGAGGAGTGAACATCACCAGCGATGCTGATCACGCCATTCTTACCAAAGTGATCAGAACCAGCAGCATTGCTCATAAGACCTGCTTTATAAACAGGAAAGCCATCCCAATGATCAACATTTAAATAGAATCGATTAGCCAGGAGTGCAAGTGTTGCGTCTTGGCCAAATGCGGCAATTACCCCGGCCAATCCGGCTTCAATACCTGCAGCTGTCGCTGTAGCAGTAGCATCATCGGTAATTCCCATGGCCGCTTTAACATCGGCACCAGTGATAGTGACACGCCCCGCGGAGCGCATGTCCAAGACTAAAGGAGAGAAAGAAACAGAGCTTCCCAGAACTTTCCATTTTTGCGTGGACGTGGCTAGCTGAGTGGCCATCCAAGTCATTTGCTCATCGCCATATGGGTTAGCAGTTTTGTTTTCAGCCAGCTGATTTTTATAAAACGCGTACAAGTCAAAGGTATCTTTCACCACAAAGTAGCGCGAACCGATTTCTCCAAAGAAGCTGGTTTTGCCCATTAGGAAATAAGAGATGCCTACTTCGGCGTCGGATGGGGCAACGATTGCTAAATCTTCAATTGAAGCTGCCAAACCGAGTGAAATAGCTGTAGGTAAGGCCTGAGCTAGTAATAAGTTAATAAACTGCACTGACTGCAGGCCCTTCACATTTTCAGCAAGATAAGTTGCCTCCTGATCAGTCAGGGTTCGACCATTATCTATAGCCGCTAATTTATAACCTTCTTTAGCGACTGATTTAGCCAATGCTTTTTGAGTTTTATATTGAACATCATCAATATCAACATAAGTGTCAAAGTTAGTTCTTACCGTTGAGAAATACCCTTGCGCTTCAATACCAGTCAAGCCCTTGGAAGCGGCAATGGTGTCGATAATGTTTTGCTCAGTCATCACCACTGTACTAGGAAGCGCATCCTCAGCAATCAAGTGATCCGGACGATGACTACGGAAATCCGACATCAACAAATGAACCTTGCTACCAAAGGTAAAGTCACGGTAAATCTTGGTATTGGGGAACAACTGCTCGTCACTCACACCCATGGCAAGTTGCTGTTCGGTTCCCGAACCCACTACATCGGTGGCGGCTGCATCAAAGGCATATTCATGGTCGATAGGCATGCTTTCAAAGTAAGCACGCTCTGAATTTCGCTTACGAGTCAGTTGGTTGGTTTCACCCGGCACACCATTTAAATAGGTGCTGGTATCTTGCCAACTGTCATCACTGAATTCGTGATCATCCCAGGTCACAATCATGGGGAAGTTTTCTTGTACTTTTTGCAATAACGCATCGGTACGGTAGGTCTGATACAACTCGCGATAGTTGCTTAAACTTTGTGCAGCATAATAAGGTTTCTCATCAGAACCCAATTTAAGGGCGCCGTCCAAATCACTGAATGCCACCACTCGGTCACCGGCAGCCTCTTGGAAGTCAGGGTCGCCAGTGGTTTCGTAAACGTAATCACCTAGATGCACAACAAAATCCAAGCCATCATCATCGGCGTCATCACCACCGTCTAGCATTTCAGGGGTTAACAAGTTCAGGTAGTTATTGTAATAACGGCCAATGAAATCCTGGCAACTCACGTAAGCAAAACGTACTTTACGATCAGAGTTTGCATCGGGTGCGGTGCGAGTACGACCGGTGTTAGAGCTGTGGTTGGTACCGTCTTTTGCGTATACAAAGCGGTAATAATAACGAGTGTCGGCAGTTAGGCCGGTAAGGCGAAGCTTAATGTTGTGATCGTATTCAGCCAGTACATCCACGCTTTCGCTAATAATCAGATTAGTAAAAGCATTATCTGTGGCCACTTCAACAATCAGGCTTACATCCTGGTTATCGCCTAGGGCACAAGCATCATTCACACGGGTCCAAAGGATCAGGCTATTTTCTCTTGGGTCCCCCGACATAATAGAATGCTTAAATATATCGCTTGAAAAACTGCATTCTCCAGATCCGTCGGAATCAGAACCACAACCCACCAAACTGGTCACAGCAATGGCGCTGGCGCTTAAAACTACTGTATTTAAAAACTTGCGACGTGTCAGATTCATCATGCTCACTCTTTTTATGATTATCCCGTCATAATATGACCACATATGCCAAATAAACATGTCAAATTTAGACACTAATAGGACATATAAAGACGTAAGCGTCTCAATTGGTCTGATTGCTAGTTATTAAGGAAACCCATGCCATCTCTTGGTTTTATTGATATCTCTATCAATATCAAGGAATTGCAATTATTCCTGCTAAAACCGAGGTTTCCCACGCCATAAAGAAAAAGCATCTAATATAAACAGGTGCAAAGGCTAACTTACCAAATCCCTTCTTCTAACCAGGCCAGCTTTATGGGCAGCATAAACACAAATATACCCATGCTTTTATTGCTGATTACTCTGGTAGACATCATCAGCCCAGCTCAGGCAGAAGAATTAACCCTGCTAATTGACGACTATCCCCCCTACATTGATAGCACTCAACCAAATCAGGGCTTCTGGAGTGAGATGGTGATACTTGCTTTTGAGCGTGTGAGTATTCAGGCAAAGCTTGAATATAAGCCCTGGGGACGAGTGGAGCTTGAACTAAATAAGGCCAACAGAGTTTCCTTTGGCTGGGTAAAAGACAGCAGGCGTCTAAAAAGGTGGCATTACTCCGAGACCATTTCAAAGGGTGCCGCCGGATTCTTGGTAAAAAAAAGCAACAAGATTTCCTGGAGTACTTATGAGGATCTTAGGCAATACAAGATAGGCAAGACCATCGGTTATAGCTTTGGGGACGAATTCAAAAAATGGGAGCCTCTGCTGAATATTCAGCAGGTACCTGAAGACAGGCAAAATATTCAAAAAGTATTAATAGGACGCATCGATTTGTTTGCCACCGAAATTGCCAGTGCCGCCATGCTCATTCGAAAACATTTAACTGAAGCTGAAAAAAACCGCCTGAGCTTTATCACTACCCCTGCCCTCACCATTTGGAGCTCTCATCTTGTGTGTTCGAAAGAATATGAAAAATGCCCCTACTATATAAACAAATTCAATCAGGGGTTAAGGGTTTTAACAAATCAGGGGACTAAGCAAAAAATCATTAATAAAATTAACTCCTTAAAATAATTATTTTATATTTCATAATAACTTAATGGGTTAGCGCCATTGTTAGTTACCAAAACTAGCCTACTAAGGAAATCAAATAACGATAATGAGTTCAGGTCAAACCCAGTCACTCAGGCAAGAATAAGCCCACTGCCAGGCAAAAATCTTGAAATGCCTCAGGGTAATCCTTATCAACTAATATATGACTAGGATGATTGGGAATAGATATTTTTAATTGATGGGCGTGCAACAAATGATGTGGGGTTTTCAGCCTGCTTCTGTCTTCATCACTCACCGCATCTTGTAACCGTTTTAAATAAAAGGTGCCATCATTGGCGTAAATTTTATCCCCCACAATAGGATGGCCTAAGTGAGCAAGATGGGCGCGAATTTGATGTTTACGACCCGATAGCAATTCACATTCTAATAAAGAATATCCGGCCCCGGAACTGAGCACCTTAAAGCGAGTATGACTTGCCTTACCTTTTTCGCCTTCCATACACACATGCATTTGGCAGCGTATGGGGCTGTCTTGGCGCGTATTTAACTTACACTGAAGTTCCGTTTCCAGCCAGTCAGGATGACCATACACTACCGCATGATATATTTTTTGTTCTATAAGCTCTTTTAGTCTCGGCTGCCATTGGGATGCGCCCGCTTTATCTTTAGATAATAAAATAATGCCAGAGGTTTCTAAATCCAAGCGGTGTAATAGGTGGGCATCGGGCCAAGCACTTTCTCTTCTCACCAGTTGAATAAGGGTATTGTAAACATTGCGTGTGGTGCGACTAACCGGCAAGTTGGCCGGTTTATGAATGGCAATAATTTCTTCGCACTCCCACAGAAATTGCCACTGGGTATTGACCTGACCTTCTTCATAGTTGGCAATGGTATATTGCAAATGCTGCCCGCTAATCAAAATTACATCTTCGTGCACCACCACGCCATCAATCTCAATGGCACCCTCCACTAATAAAGCCTGCCACTGCTCATCAGCTAAATAAGGAATGCTGGGAAGCAAGTATTGAAGCAATGTCATGCCATTACTTTTGATGTCTATCTGGCTTTTGAATAGTGCGTCCACTGTATCGCTCTTTTCCCAAAATATGGTGTTGTCGCAGCTGGCGCAGTTTAACTCAATGTCCCAGTGATAACTTCCTTAATTACTGCACAATTTCGCTAACATTCAACGCTAGCCTTAAATTGGATACTGGGAACCTGGCTGTTTTGAAGCTCATTTCATTAAAAGCTCCATATAAATGGCTAATTGGGTATTCGTGAATAAACCAGGCAATTAAGGAGAGTTATCATGCAGATCCAACAAAACCCCATAGCATTTACTCAAAATACCGGAACACAGCAAAAAATAGGGCCGCCTGCCAATAAAGCTGGGGAAGTGACAGAGCTGGGCTCACGCCCGCCACAAGGTCCGCCTAAAAATGGCATGCCCCCAGGGTTAGACGCGGCCGTTTCAAGCCTTTCTTCAGATATGCAGCAAGATATCGAAGACACATTAAGTGAGCTTAATGATGAGCAAAAGTTGGAGTTAAAATCGGCGCTGGATGAATTAAAGCCCCAGGCACAGGATATGTCGCTTGAAGAAATTGGCGAAGAGTTTGCCAATATTTTAAGTACTATCACGCAATCGAGCTCGGAAGAAGACTCAGATCATATTGTGGATACTTATATCTGATCCTTCATAACAAACCATCCCCCTTCTATTCATTGCCCCTTAAATATTTAGGGGGCATTGAAATTCACTTTAAACAACAGCCGTATTTAGATTTAAAGAGAAAATAGGATGTTTTTCGTTCAATAAAATCTACTGTAAATTGGCTTTTGATGAAAAGACAGTTATTGCTTGAAAGCAAATCCTTGAGTCTTCATGATTTACGCTCAAAGCCCAACAAGGAACTTTTTATGAATTTGCCCCAACGCTTATCAGTGTTATGTTTTTTAGTGTCGCAAGGCATTATTCTGATTAGCTATGTCATTAGCTTTCAACTCGGTCATGTGGAAACTTGTAACCCGTTTTTTCAAGGCTGTTTAAATATTACCGATGCAGGTATTCAAAGCCCTGAAGGCTACTGGTTTCGTGGCGGTATGATTAGCGCATGTGCTTTATTTTGCGTGTGGTGGGCTTACAATCATGAATGGATAAAAAACCAGCTTCCTACCAGTTCAAAACTAAATCACGCCAGCGCCGTATTAGGGGTACTGGGGGCAATTTGTTTAATCGTTGCCACCGCGGTGTTAGTTCCCGAGCGCAAAGACATTGATTGGACAGTACACGTGGCTGGAGCGATCTTTTTCTTTATATTAAGTTTTCTTGCTCAGGCGATTAATATCTACCTGCTTCATAAAAGCGGATTAAAATCCAACATCAGTAATCTCTCTTACAAATGCAAACTTATAAATATAATCGTGCAAGGCATTATGATTGCAACATTTCTGGTATTGGAATTTAGCGGTGGCAGCGACCTAATCATTAACGCCATTGAATGGTGGTTGGCATTATTGATTTCGCTGTATTTTTTAACAGGTTACTGGGATTGGAAACGAGCCGATTAATTAGCAATACAAGCTACATTGATGCGACCTTCTGACGCGTCAATGTAGCTCTCCATCCATGAGCATGCCTTAAAATATTGCTCCTGCAATTTCAGGATACCGCTCACCCATGAGCATGCCTTAAAATATTGCTCCTGCAATTTCAGGATACCGCTCACCCATGAGCATCCCTTAAAATATTGCTCCTGCAATTTTAGGATACCGCTCATCCATGAGCACCCCCTAAAATATTGCTCCTGCAATTTTAGGATACCGCTCATCCATGAGCATAATTTTAAGCGGCTTTTCGGCTGGCAAAATT
>ERZ1027231.275-NODE-275-length-18263-cov-10.056404_pt1 | contig 18263 bp, 14 predicted proteins | sample MGYA00520866_ERZ1027231 | MGnify/ENA primary metagenome ERZ1027231 (study PRJEB33311, sample SAMEA4378411) | marine metagenome | biome: Marine biome; feature: Fjord; material: Water | collected 2014-07-20T08:00:00Z/2014-07-... | depth 75 m ...
ATCTAGCATTAACCATACTCAAATCATCCCAAGACTCACTTTGAATCAAATTTCTACCATTTTCAATTAGGTTCTTTGATTGCATTTGGTCATTCATTGACACTCTATTTTCAACTAAATGTTCAAATACATTTACTAAGAAACTAGGAGTACGCATTAATATTTGATATTCAATATTACTTAACTCACCTTTCGCAACATCTATACTATTTGAGTTATTCGAATTAAGAAAAACTTCTTCTCTTCTAATTACTTCTCTTAGTTGATGTTTTTCTTGGTCATTACCAAGTTCAGCAACTATTTGTGAAACATCCTTTTTCTTTTCTTTGTATTCAATTTTTGAGCTACTAAGGCGTTTGTTTGCGGTTATTTGATGTATTTGTTGAGCAACAACTCTTTTTCTATCTTCGAGTTTAAATTTATCATCAGTTATAGAATCTTCAGATAACTCTCCTGCCTCTAGTAATAGACTTTGAACATCTTTCAAAATTCCAGAAAGCTCTTTTTCTGCTTCATTATTTTCACTTTTAGAAGCACTTTCTTGTTCTGCCTGAATAACTTCCTCTAACATTAAGATATCAGAGCCAAGTTGTTTTGGACTAACTTCACGTTTTTTAGGATTGAATATTTGTGAAAACTCTTGTCCTGTACCATTTAGATAAGCTGAGATAGTTAAATCCCTAGATTCTGATAATTCAAAGGTAATATCAATTTCCGTTCCTTTTAGTAGGTCACGAGTTAACATTTCACCCTTAATTTCTAATACCCCAATTGCCTTGTTACTCAATGCATGATTATCAGATGAGCCTTCAACTACCATTATTTTTATAGGTTCATCATTAGATTTACATAAAAGGGTTGTTGCAACTTCAACAGTACGCTTACTTCTTGTTGGCAATATACAATTTTTATCAAAAATACGATCCAATTTAGTATCTTTGATTTCAAGACTATCTCGCACCAAGCAGATTTCATCAGGTAGCATCTGACCTGCAACACTATATCGTCCTTGTGCTATTTGAATGGACTCGCTCTCATGTGCAACTTTGTTACCACTAGCATCAAAGATGTTAAATTCAAAAATGTTATATTCACCATCTCGTAATGGTAGCTCTTCTGTTATTCTGTTTTTCAACTCTTTACTTCCACTATCAAAAGAGCCGTCTGTGGAATGAATACGATAACTCATTCCTGAAATATCACCATCCACTTTAGCTGCAAAAAACTCTTCCGAATCTTGTGAATTACTAACATAGTTAGATTTTACTTTGATTATATTCTGTTGATTACTTTGATTATCTTTAGGTAAAGATTGAATTTTAGAGCGACCGCCAGCATAAAAAGCTGCACCAATAACTATGGCATTAGTTGGGTCTATATCTGTATTTACTGGAATACCCATAAGTTCTTCAACAAGTTGACGAACATAGGGTATATAGGTTGAACCTCCAACCATTAGTACAAATTCTAAATCTGTTGGTTGAAGTGATTGGCGAGTCATTATTTTTTTTAACATACTCGCTGTATCTGATATTCTATCTTTTATTAACTCTTCAAATTGAGAACGCGTTATAGTAATGCAATCATCAATTTCTTCCCCGTTATCATCTGTAATATTAAATTCAATTTCCGCAGATGTATCACTAGAAAGTTCAATTTTTGCTTCCTCTGCTGAATCTATTAATCTATACCAGTCTTTTTCATATTTTCCTGATGCGCTTTTCATTTCGCCAAGTAAGTCTGAAAAATCACCTTGGGATTGGATGTATGGAACAACTAATTTTTCTACAATCAAAGAGTCTAAGTCTGTGCCACCAAAAAAGTTATCTCCTTCATGGTCAATAACAGTAAGTTCACCTTCAACGATTTTAACTAATGCTACATCGAAAGTGCCGCCACCTAAGTCATAAACGATCCACTGACTATTTTGTAATTCAACAGAGTTGTCTTTATTAGCATATGCTAAACTTGCTGCAATAGGCTCCTGTAATAAAACAACTTCTTTTAATCCAGATAAGTTACCTGCTTCTTTTGTAGCATTTGCTTGTATCGTATCAAAAGATGCAGGTATTGTTATAACTGCACTTTCAACGTTTTCTCCTGATTGCACAAATGCTTTCAACTCTTTTATAACAAATGCTGAAAGTTCTTCAGGCGTTTTTGATGCATTAATACAATCCACTTTAAATGTTTCTGTAGTTCCCATTTTTCTTTTGAAACGGCTTTTAACATTAGTAGGGTCTTTAGCTGCATAGTCTCTAGCTTTATCTCCAACTAAAATTTTGTCTTTTCTAAAGCCGACAATAGATGGTAGACCTTCCTTGTGACCTCTTGGGTTTTTAAATACTTGGACTTTACCTGCTTGAAATTTTGCGACAAGCGAATTTGTTGTTCCCAAATCTATACCAAAATCAATCATTTTACTCATATATTACTCCTTACCTATTACTTTTGATTCCACAGTTACCATCGCTCGTTGTACTACTTTTGTTAAACCTTGTTGCCGATTACCAACTCTTATAATCGGCTTAATCACATCTACAACGACTAAGTTCTCTGTCGCCTCACCAACAATATGAGCATCAAGGTCATTACGTGTTTCATCGTAAGTTTGACCCATTGGGTTTTCATAAAATATTTCGGTATTAGTACTTTGGGGGGAAATTTCTGAACAAAATACATCTTTCATTCGCTCTACGTTTCTCGAAATTTTTTCATATTCGCCACTTTCTCCTAATTTTCTTTCAATTTCAAAAAGTTGATTGAGAAGAGTAATGAACATTTTAGGAATTTGTATTTCTTGTGAATTATTAAACATTTTAAATCCTGGTAATTAAGCAAATTGTTCAGCTAAGAATAAAAGAGCAAAGGCATTATCAACATCTCTGATCACAACAGATGTGTTAATGCTGCGATTGTGAGTGTTCTGAACTAGTATTTCACCGTTCTCTGCATTTGCAGTAAATGATTGCCACGGTATGCTGTGTTCTTTATTAAAGATAAAACCTCTTTTCTCGAATGAAACCCCTCTCTTCGATAAAGCAATATGTCCTATCCTGATTCTACTTCCTTCTTTTAAGCTGCTAACTAGATACTTTAAAACATTAGGAAAAATATAATTCAGAGTGGCATCGATGATTTGAGAGTTAAACCCTTTTTGTATTTCGTCACTTTCTTTAAAAGTTAAACTAACTTTAATTTGTTCACCTGACTGAGAGTTAAACACGAACAAGGAGTCATTCTCAATTCCTGAATGCTCTCTTGTTAGCAAGCTACCCCATCTGACAGACTCAACATTATCAATAGAGATAAATTTTTCACCTCGATAAACCCCGTTTTTAGTAATATTGAATTTTTCCTTTTTGGAGCCAATCGTTAAATGCACTTCATTTTTACGTTCTTCATGTATGATATCTTCAATAGCTTTAATGTCTTCTTTTAATCTATGGCTAAACTGTTCAGATTTAAAAGAAAGTAAACCCGTTAGTTTAATGATACTCCTAGATAAATCAGCATCTTCAAAATGGTTATAGCTATTTATAGATATCTGTCTGATCGAACTAGCTACCTTATCTTGAGAGTCCCAAAAAAATGTAGGAAGTAGATTCATAATATCTAAAAGACCATTCCATTTCATAGCATTTGAAACGTCATTTAAAACAGGTTTTTCAACCTCAGATTTAACCTCTAATGCAGCTAACTCTTTGGTAAGTTCAGATAACTTTTTCTTTGAATTTACGAAACAATTTTCAGTATATGATGAAGTGATCCACCTTCTTCCATCGAGTAATACTTCGATAATATCTAAATATTTTTTTTCTATGGCTATAGACAGTACTTGGTTGAATTGGTTGCTGAATGGTTTACTTAACCACTCACGAAAACCATTTTCAGAGTCATCTAAGAACTCTATTATTTCTATAGGGGAATGATTCTTATCAACACAAAAATGAGCATGTTCACCTAGTGTCAAAAATCTAAGTAGTGGTTTACAGTTATATACTTGGCGGTGAAATTCAAGCTTTTGTTTATCGTGTAATTCATCACATAAACTTATAGCTTTAGATCTATCAATATGAATATCTGATAACCAATGAATACATCCATCTTCAAGTTCTACTTCTTGTAGTAATCTTTTTCTTAGTTTTTGTGTTTTCTTAAAATCAAGAGCGTCAGTTTCACTCAGTGTATCAATTGGATGATTAAGTAATTGAAATGGATTTATATAATTTAGGTAATACTGTTCTTCCTTTAATACAGTGTCACAAATTGAGTGAGCATTTTCAGAAAGTTCTATTAACCTTGGCAATAATTCGTTTACTTGTCCCCGAGCTTTTTCATAATCAGGTTTTCTTTTTAAAGTTAATCGCCATATATCAATGGCATCCGCATCTTGTGAAACTTCAGGGTGGTTAAAAGCTAAACCTAAATTATAAAGGCTAGCTGATGACGGTTCATTAACATTTCGTTCCCATATTTTGATTGCTTCAAAAAAATTTTTATTCCGATAATGCAATCCACCCAAACGATTTAATTGATATGGAGTCAACCCATCTTCAATATACAAATGATTTAAAATTTTCGTTTCTTTTTCAATTTCATCGGCATCATCGCTATTATTTCTTTCCATTATTGCCGCGAGCGATGTTAATGCTGATAAATGTGATTCATCACACTCTATTGCTTTCTCAAATGCGCTTTTTGCATCCTCATCATCTTTATCATCAAAAACAATTTGTAATATAGCCCCATATCTTGCCCAACCATTGGCAAAATAAGGTGAAAGTTCAATTACTTCTTCCAAAGCTGTTTTTGACTCTTCATATCTTCCGAGAGAAAATAGGTTTAAAGCACAAAACCACCACGCATTAGTATAATTTGCATCGATTGATATTGCCTTTTGAGCTGTTATCAATGATTCTTCGAACCTCTCTCTATGATATTGCTCTTCAGCTTTATCAACCCACTGTTCAACAAGTGCATTTTGTTCACTCATAAACTACCGCCATAAATATTAGAAACAATGTGGACAAACGTAAAGTGCAGATAGCCTGATCGGCAATCAAAAGGAAGGGATTTGTAGCTGATATTCATTATTCCCCAAATCCTTTGGTGTACTTTCCATAAATTTATCTTGTACCAATATACAAGCAAAAATATTTAATTCCAACTGTTGTTTACCTAAAATAACAAACTAGATCAAGTAAATAACACATTAGATATAGAATATAAGAAAAATTATTTTTAGATTTATGGTGAAGTACTTTCTTCAGTTTTAAGTATATATACCTAATCAGAGGGATAATGTGCTACTCAATTAATATAATCTACTGTGGCATGGCAAGACACTTGATTTTTTAACACATTAAGCACGACCTTATCTCTAGCCCCTGAATAACTTTCATCACTGATGCATGAATACATCAGTTCAATTATCGCCAAAGAAATTTCAAATTCTGAATGAATAATAGTTTTATCAAGCCCTGCGTTGATTGCTCCTTGTTGCACATCAGGGCTTAGAACTTTCATAGCTTCCTTAAATTGTTTAAAAATCTGGATGTTGGTGCAGGTCATAATTCATCACTTTACATTATTTAGTTCTCTAGTGCCGAGAACATCAGGAAACAACTCTCGAACCAAAGCAGAAGCTAACGCTTCTCTGTCAGCTCTATCGTCAGTGCAACGAGTATCATTTGATTCTAATACTTTCAAAATTTGCTGATAGTTATTGTTACTCATAAGCAATCTCCTATTAAATAATATTTACTTTATCTCAAGAAGCCTTGAGTTCTAGAGCTTTTAACAAGCTGCGTAGTGCATTAAACTCACTCGACTCTAGAACAGATAGATTTTGTAAAGTACAGCAAATATCTGCAAGCTTATAAAATGCATCTTCATAATGGCTGTGATTCAATTTTTCTTCTATCGAAGCAAATCGCATTGATGCTGATAAGTGTTTGTCAGCAAGCTCTCTTAGCTTTATGAATTCAAACATAATTTCAATATCACTAAGCTCATGTATCTCTGCATTTAAATCTTCATCATTCAATGTAAACATTGTTTTTCCTCACTATATTTTGCAAACAGCAGTAATGAAAACTCTTCAAGGCGAGCAATTTCAATTTTTTTCATATGCTCTTTACGACCAAACGAGCGAAGCAATCCTTGAATTATCATCCAAGCCTCTAAATAGCGATTTTCAGATACTTTTTTAATCATGAAAGTATCGCTGCATACATCAAAGATAAATTTATTGGGTATACTCTGAACTTTCTTAGTTACTTCAAGTATTTGCTCGTCAGTTAATATCGGTAATTTCATTGTTTTACCCACTTTTAATTAGCTCTAAACCTAAATTCGATTAAGATTTGCCTTAATTTGCCAATACACTCTCTATCCAGCTCTGACGAATATTTATTTTTAAAAAGCCGAGCATGAATACGCTGTACTATCATCCATGCATCATCAAAGTTTGAGCGAATTATTTGAATGCTGAGTCTAGAGTCTTCTAGTTCCTGCCTTAAGCTTGGATGAACTGCTTCAACAGTTAATTTGTACTGCCGAAACGGTTCCAAATAAATAAATGCCATGTCAATTATTGCAAAGCAAACGAGATAGATTAGTTATAACCATTTTACACCTCAAGTATTTCATTTTGATATGTAGATATAGTTCATTTTTTATGTGATGACAACCAAATTAAATATGAAATAAATTAATTTAAATGTTTAATTAATAAAAGATTATTTTTATTTTTTTCGAACATTAATTCTTATGATTTCAACTATAAAAGTAGGCTTTTATAAATTTTTAATGTGAGGGGGGGGTGGTAACAAGGGAATTTAAATTAGGCTAAATAAAATATCTAGCCTAATTTTTAAGGGGGATTAAAGTCCTAAAATCTGTTTTCCTTGGTTGAAAGTTATATCAACAGGAATATTGGCTTCTGTTAGTCTACTTAAGTCATCAGTTAATTGTTTCTTGATTACACCGCTTTCTGTAAATAACTTACCGACACCTTCATAATCACCATCACCTTGTAATGTTAATATAAGAGTTGATAGTGAAGACATTGATTCTCGCATCTTGTCCATGTTAACGCTGTATAGCCCTTTTTCATCACGACTAAATGCTCCCATTTCTTGGAAGTAATTAAAACGAATCATATTGGCTTTGCCGTGAGCACTTGACGCTCCAAAACGTACTGAGCGAAATATACCAGCAAGAAATGTAGTGTAATAATCTTCTAGCTTCCCTTCGGTTAAAACACCCTTATCAAATAATTCTGTCACCATATAAAGCCCTAAAATATCAGCTTTACCTTCTTCTAAAGCAGATGCGTACTCTTTAAGTGCTTGTCTGACAGTTACATCACTGTTCAATACTGTCTTGATGCCCAACCCATGAGCGACCTCGTGAAACATTGTGTTAGTAAAAAAAGCATCAAATGTTACGTGTTTTAATTGCTCTGGAGCTATCAACTGATCAGCAATGGGAATTAAAATATGATCAAACTTAGCTTTCATTGCATTTTTCAACTGTAAGCGTCTAGTACCTTTCTTAAGCTGTACTTCTTCGTCATTTGGCAAGTTAATTGCGATAGTTTTACCACCTGCATTTGAATGACCAGCATAATAAATAACATCATATGCGTTAATCTCTGAATCAGAGCCTGACATTTTGGGTTTGTAAGATTTTTTTACAGGTAGTCCCTTTTGTAACTCAGGTAAGTAAGCTGCAAATTTAGCTAATTTTTCACTCCATTTTAAATCTTTAATTAATACGTAAGCTTCAAATGCCGCACGATAACCAAAAAGTTGATCTTCATAAGTTTCAATCGGACCAATTACGACATCAATAGGGTTAGTCTTCATACTCATCCATGCAAAATCAGATGGTTGGTATTTATCTGTAACTAATGCTTCTGCTCGTAGTTTTAGGTAATTTGAAAACTCCGTATTGTCAGCAAGCTGAGATGCTTTGTTTAGTAAAGCGGCTGCTCTTGTTAGTTCTTCATTATAGATCTCAGAGTAGGGGACTGCTATTAGCTTTCCTTCACTGGTGCGCTGAACAATTGAATATAAACTGTCACCTTCAAATTCTGATGCTTCATACTCATCTTTAGTCATATCTTTAGGGTAAAACTCTGCACCATGATGCTTGGGTTCTGTATTTGATAAGAAGGGAGTCTCATTCGATAAGCGATCCCAAGAACCATAGTTGATCTCTGCAAATTTACGTACATCGGGATCATGTATTTTCCCAAGAAATTCTACTTTGTTATCACCAAAGGCTTGTTTCCAAAATAAGTCATCCATTATTTCAGATGCCTCAATCAATACCTTGATCATCTCTTGTTGATTATTGCTTAAATGGCTTAGGTCAGCATTTAAGTCTACAGGGTGATAGATATTAAGCCTTTCTTTATTGCCAATGAACTGCTGAGACTGTTGAGTTAACCCTATTTCATTATTGTCCGAACATGCAGTTACAGTTCCTAATGCTACTGACACTGATAGTAAAAGGGAAATTTTGGTTTTTTTAAACATCTGTTATCTTCTTTTAAAGTTGGTTTTGTTTTTATAATATATAAAAGGGTTATGTAATTTAAACTTATTCATATCATACTTGGTATTAAAAACTTTAACGACAGTACATTATGCCGCCAATGTTTCATCATTAACTCTACCTTGGAAGTACTCGTCTTGATTCTCTATTGCTCGTTTCATGGCATCATGAGCTTCAGGTTTGATATTATCAAAGAATTCACGACTTTGTGGTAGGGTACTTGCTAATAACTCTATTATAACATTTTCAGATTGAAGTCGATGAACAGTTGCCACATACATCTCTGTTGTACTAATATTTTGATGCCCTAATTGGTATTTTAACCAACTATGAATATCAGTTGTATTAGCACTAGTTATTGTAATGTTATTTTCTTTACCCCACCTGTAAAGTATCTGTGTTGCTCCTGTGTGCCGCAATGTATGAGGTGTTACCTCAAATCCAAGATACTCACTAGCTTCTTTAAATACAGCCTGAAGCTCTCTTATTGAAACAGGAGTTCCATTTTTATTTAACCAAGTAAATTTCATATTATCATCACGATTTTGTTTTATGGCATGTTTTTTATATATGTACTTATCGATATATAATTGATGGCGTGAATCGTACACCGTATCTAAGTATTCATCGAATATCATTTTCATTGTCGTGATATGAACTAAGCAATTTGCAGTTTTTTGCCCTTTATTGATGTAATTGAAACGTTGGTATTGCAAATCGCCTTGTGCCATTTGTGCATATCGTTCCCAACGCTTATTCATTGGATTAATGCCTATTGGGAATTGCATTACCCCACCAATTCGTAAAAAGGTTTGCATCATTGTAGCTGCCATTACTGCATAAACGACATCCTCTTTATAAAGGTAATTATACAGCTTGAACCAGTTATCCATGCTGATTACTTTATCCCTGTAATCATCCCTTTTGACACAAAATCTGTCAGGAACAGCCGTTTCGATTGAGGTTTCTCTTATATTTTCTCTAGTGTGCGAGAAAAAATCATCATCTTTGTCAGTGCGATGTTTTATTATGGTTCGCTCTGGAAATACCATGTTGTGATTAACATTTTCTATGGTCAGAAATTCATAAAATAACCTCCAACTGCTTGCATATATTTTTAGGCTTTCGCCTGTCCAATCTTCTTCTTCGTGTAAGTGGTTGATTATCTGTGATACATGTTCAAAAGTTGCAACTCTATAATCGATAGAAGCCATATTTCCATTTTCATCTTCATTCTCTGCAAAAATGTTAATTAAATATGCTATGTGGTGAGCAATATTTTTAATAGTTATTGGAGTGGTTTCTTTTAATCTAGGTCGCAATAACGAACGGTAGTGATAGCGGCACAATAAAAAATTCAATAAATCAGTGTGGACTTCGCCACCTTCAAAGTAAGGGATTGGAACATCACCATCCTTTAAGTGATTGAATATTATTTTTTTCATACATTTAATCCAGCATTTATCGATTTGAATGCAAATCCACGGTCTAATATTGTTTGGATTTGTCCTGTTTTCATTAACACAACAGCTTTTTTCTTGGCTCTTGTTATTGCTGTATATAACCAACTTCTTTCAACAAATTTAGAACCATCGATTACAATGATTACAGTATCAAACTCACTACCTTGTCCACTATGACAAGTTATTGAGTATGCGTGTTGAAGATAGTACTCACCTTTTGATGTATCTTTAATATCACTAATTTCTAAAGCTTTGAGACCTTCCAGTTTAAAATCAATCACAAGATCAGCGTGTTCAGGTATGCCAGTTGTTTGTAATATCGTTTGACCACTGACAATACGACCTGTTGATCCATTAACTAGCCCAAGTTTTTCATCATTACGTTTGTAAATTACTTCATCATTTATACGAAATTCAGGTGATGCAGCAATGATGGCATCATGTTTACGAAGCAGCTTATGAAGCATGATATTGATTTCAGCAACTGTTTTCTTTCTTGCACCAATGACATAAATATCTTCATTTTCTTTAATGTTTGCTATATATGTATCACGTACAATATCTAGAATATTTTGATTATCATGGTACTCAATAATTTCAACTTCTTTACTGCTGGCAAATAATTCACCAGACTTAATGCTTTCGGCTGCATTAATAATTCCATCTCGGCTTCGATAGTTCTGTTTTAACTCTATTGATGGCACTCTTTGAGAGTTGAGTAACTTATGAAAAACTAAACCAATGCCAATTGGTGACAGTTGCGCCCAATCACCAATAAAAACAAGGCGAATAAGTTTTCCCTCAAAGGCTTTAAGCACCCGATACATGGTTTGTAAATCTACCATTGATGCTTCATCTATATGAAAAACAGGAATATCATAATTATCTAAAAAGGACTTATCCTTAGTCATTTTACTTAACAATGTTGCAATCGTGTATGCATCATCATCCGTTTGTTGAATTAGTCGTTGTGCCGCTTTACCTGCTAGGGCTACTTGTAAAACATGCTGTCCTGCTTTTTTTATCATGTAATTAACAGCATAAAGTACGGATGTTTTTCCTGTTCCTGCGCCACCACTGATAAGTGATATTGTACTTGTTAGTACCGTTTTAACTGCTAGTTGTTGGTCTGTATTTAATTGATGTCCAGATGGAAGTTGGTAGTTCAATATTTCATCACTTGAGATGTCAATATTTTCAATATGTTGTTCAATTCTAAGTAGTAGCTGCTCTTGAACATATTGCTCCATCATAGCAACACCAGCTATGGCATAAGTTTGATTATATAAATGCTTATTGGGTGAATCGTCTTGCATTTCTCTAGCCCAATTACTGACAGGGTTCAATTCTGAATGTTTTATTATAATTCGTGGTGGGGAAATGTTGGCAGCATTATTGGCTGCAATAATAGCTTTTACGGACAAACTTGAACCTATTAAATTATCAAGTTCTAATTGAAATTCAAGTGGGTAAACTTGGGTGTGACCCTCCTTCAATTTTATATAAATAGCTTCTTCTACTGCACAAATTAATCGTCTATTGTCATCACTGGCAATGTTCATTGCATCAGCAAAAATCTCAGCATCTTTATATGAAGAAAAAGCCCATAACCGAAATGGATCATCCTTTAATTTATCAACGGTATCTTCTTTGTAAAACGCATAAGCTTTCATTGCTGAGTTTTTTATACGGTTACGATTTGTTTGCGTAGTTTTCTTTAATACGTCTTCAGTAAACTCAATTAATTTTGCTTTTCCGCTTTGTGAATGCCATTGATTTACTATAACTGTTGCAGATGCACGAGAAATGCGGTCAATTGCACTGATGGACTCAATATCTTTTTTTTCAAGTACTTCAACAAGGTTGTTAGGAAAGGCTCTTAAAATGCGTTCTGTGATTGACTTTCCAATGCCTATTCCTTGCATTAAGAAGTCAGAAATTAAATCATTTGCAACAGGAATATGCTTTATTTGGTTCGCATGAAGTTGTTCACCAAATTTATCATGAATATTAAATGTTCCATCAACAGCAATGTGCTGTCCAATTTCTACATGTTGGTCAGTATCATCTAATAAAACACGCAAAGATGAATTTGTAGTCTTGAGTCGAAATATTTGACGTTTATCCGATTGAAAAACCAGCTTGGTTACTGTCCCTATAGCTTGATCCATTAATGTGCTCCTGCAATCTTAATAGATGCAAGGTTTGAACTAAGTATAGATTTTTCACGTTCCTTGTACTGTTCGACCTCATTTTTTAATTTATGATTGCTAGTTTCAAGACGCTTACGCTCTTCACGTTCACTAGCTAATTGCTCTCTAACATCTTTAAGTTGTTGTTTAAGCTTTGATATTGCGGCAGAAGTCATTGTATCTTGCATTTCATCAAGTGCAGTTTCTGAGGCATAACAAGTAGTTATTACTGCATTATTTGCAATCATCACATCAATATCAGCTAGTTTTTCTTTAACTGTTATGTTTTTAGAAAAAAAGGTTGGGGCTGACTTTATATCTTCTATTGGTTGATCTAAGAAAAATGACCATATTTTTTTATGATAAATTCTATTTTTATTATTAGTCGGCCATTGGTAAATATCATTTGATAGTCGAGATTCAAGAAACGCTAAAAAATCCTTAGCGTTATCGTCACCAATTTGCTTTGTGGTTTTAGCATCACTTGTAATGAAGTGACGTTGGCGTAATTTTAGTTCAGTAGCTTCGATGTCAGCTTTAAATGATTGTCGTAAATTTACAGGCTTAACATCTAACCCAACGGCATCAGCAAGCTTTGCACGATCTAATTTAGACTTTTTCTTATCAAGCCAGTAAATTATTTTTTCATCATCGCCAACGAGAATACCATTAAGGATTTCTTGTAATTTTAAACGTCTAAGTTGACCTAAAGACTGTTTGCCAATAGTGCCATTCCTGTACTGCATTTCTAGTGCTTGCCTATCCATGTCGAACCACCATTATTTCATCAAAGTCTTCAAATACATCAACAATCTCAAGCTTATTGAATTTATCCTCTAAGGTTTCATCATCCAATCGCTTATCAGGTGGGCGTTTATTATTTCTCTCCATAAGAACAGTATAAGGAGTATCAAAAAATACAGCACAAACCTTAATGTCATTCTGGTGCTTATATTTATATATAGAGCTAAACCATGAGCTTCTATCGGATTTTGTGAGGTTTGTAGCATCAACAACTACAGGGTGTCTGTCTTCATAATAATTTGATGCTTTAGACCAGTGAGTTTTTCCACTGCATGGCGCACCCACAAGAATATAAACTCTTGTTGGCAAAGGTCGTTTTAACAGTTCTTCAAATTCATGGCGAGAAGTTCGCCAAGCGGCATCTCTAATATTTTTATCATGAAATGAATATCTTCCATTTTTATACAAGTGATTATCAGGTGATACTATTTTAGCTTCTGTAAATGTTGTTTGAGTATTTGAATTTGCTAGTTGTAAATTGCTATGTGCAATATTAACAGAAAGGTGATCTTGCATTTGTAACTTGTCATCTTTTTGTTTTAATTGATTTTTCAGTCCGAGAATTTGTTTTAATGAGCCCCTGTATTGTACTTGAGCTTTATCTCTTTCAACTCCCATTAATTCTTTAGCTTCTTTGGTTAAAGCAATCTCTGACTTAGCTTTACTTTTTGAAAATTCTTTTCTGAAATCATTTATAGCCTCTTTTACACCATGATACTTCTTGTTGGTCTTCTCATCATTTTTTAATTTATGGGTATGAAGGTATGTGTCGTTAATACCTGCTTGTTCGCAAACTTTTACAATAGAACATTCATTTTTCAAACCTTTTGCGTTTGCTCTTATTTTTGAACGTTCAAAAGCATCATACAATGCACTTATTCTTTCGTCATGAGTACGAGTATCTCTTGATTTTTTTGTTTTTTTATTAGTCAAAATAACCTACCTCACGTTCATCAGAATAAATATCTTTAAGTATTGTTCCGTAATTTTTTACAAAAATTTCAGCTTCATTTTTTATATCAATGGATTGATGACCAACCGCTTTTAAATACTTAATATAATAATCAAACGTTCCAAGTAAATCACGACTCCAAGCCTCACCAAATAGTGCATCTGAGCATTCTTTGCCAACACATTGAGCAGGATTAGGTAATGTGGCTAATGCATCAGTTATCTCCTTACTAACACCATTTTCTTTGCGTTTTTCGTGATTTCCTAGTTTTGCACATGGAGTGTCTGAGCTATCGCTGCAATTTCTCATGCAAACTACAGACATTGGAGTTTTAAGAGCATATATCTGATTCTCTTGAATTCGGGAAAGTAGCATTTCTTTAATGCGCTCTTTGAGATTTACTTGCATCTGCATTTGAGTCAATGATTCATTTTTTAGCTCATTATTTAATTCACTTTTAATGTACTCTGATCCAATGAGCATTTGCTTCCCCTTCGTTCCAGAAAGTTTTCCAGAAATCATTCCATTTGCCATATCATCAGCCAATGTTTTTTGGGAGTTGGTAATGTTTTTGTGCCTTTCAGCAATAATTAGAGGATTGTGAGAAAGATATGCGTCAGGCATTAGTGCATTACTATGTCCAAATAGTTTTTTCAGAATTAATATTGCCGCTGTGCTGTTTGCTCCAATATAACCTGCTAATGTTGCTCTTACACAGTGAGCTGTAGCTTCATTTTGATTGTTAGAAATAGTATTAAGTTCAATGTGATAGTGTGTAGCGAATTTTTTTAGTATTTGATTAAATGTATCACCTTCATTTATTTTTCTTTTGTCGCCCGTTGTGTTATCTGTAGATTTACTTGTTGATTGTGAAAGTAAAAATTGTCCTGTCCTATCGACTTTTGCAAGCTCTAATAACTCCACTGCTTTTTTGGTTTGTTGGGGAACTGGTAATACATAGTTCGGTAGGTGAGTTTTTTTTAAATCAGTAATTAGGTAATTTAGTAAGTCATGACGTTTAGAGGCTTTGCAACAACCTTTCTCAAGGTTTCGCATGTCAACGTTACGCAGTCCTGTAGTTAAAAGGATTATCCATGCTGATGCCCCTTGTACTAGTTGCTCAAATTCAGAATACCAAGTTTGTTGTATCAACCCTTCATATTGGTGATCAGCTTTATATGTAGAAAGTGGTAATATTTTATCTAAACGTTTACCGTATTTTTTCAATATAACTTTACCTACGTAAACATTCATTTTCCTATTATTGTATGCAGGTCTTTTTGTGTGAAAATGTTCTATCTCATCAAAGACTCCTTTTATGGTATCAAAATGATCGTTTATGAAAGGGATTGCACTTTTTACTATTGAGCTAACAGTATCAAATGTAAGAGGCTTATATGATTGTGTTGTCGTATCTATACCATGAGAATTTTTTAATATTCTAGCCCAAGAGTGAATTGATATTGATTGATCTTGCCAAGGGGAGGTAATACCTGTTGTTAGAAACTCTGCGTTAGGAAATGCCTTATTTGATGTGTTGGCAATACGATTTAAGCCAGAATATGCTTGAACTGATAATTTATCATCACTTACTAAAGATGTTTGAGCTAATAATAAGATATCTTCGTTTGTTAATTGAGATAAACTATTGAACGGCTGATTACGTTCAGCTATTAAAATTGATTTTGATTCTAATGTTTTTAAAAAGGCATTGATAAAGCCAACTATATCTATTTGTATGGTTGATATTGCAGCGTTATTTAGTTGAATAGCATGGTAACAAGTTATTTTACAAACAAGAATTAAGGGAAATGTTTTTTCGTTTCTTCCCCATGTTTTCCATCTGAAATTGAATAAATTACTCCCTATGACATCCCATGTATCATCCTCAAAATTAGAAGTTAATGATATTTTACTCATATCAGAGTTTTTATAATGTTTAGCAAGTGAGTCAAGGCAACCCCATTGTTTCTCTCCAATTTTTGATAAAGAGCTTTCTTGGTTTTCAATGTTGGCAGTTACTATCATCCTATTCCCCCTATTTGCAATATTGGTGGCAGAAGCGGAATGTTATTCGTAAAAGCATCATTAGCTTCTATATATGCATCTTCTAATAATCGTACCCCATTTATATGTTTGATTTTGAAATGTTCAACGGTATCTCTTGCAATAAGCAACCTATCTTCAAGTGTAATCTTAAAAACTTCAGGGTCATTATTTTGTTTCGCTTCATATTGCATTATACGATAACAAATAGCAGGTAAGTGCTCAGAATAAACTTCGCTACGTTCACAACCAAGGCACATATCGTATTTATGGCAGCGATCAGAAATAGGTAAATTATGTGAAGGATTAGATGGGTCGGTACAGTCGCATAAAAAGACTTTATGTGTATTATCAGAGCGTTCAAAGTCTTCTTTGATTTCACCTCTAAATGTTATTGCTTTTTCGATAAGGTCACTGGTAAGTGCTACAATTGCGCTATTAATTAAAAGGTTTCCAACCCCACTTTTTAAGATATAGCTAAATAATGTTGTATCAAATTTGTTGTGATTTAGTGCATCTTTTAGTTTAGCTACTAACTCATCAGCATTTTTCACATCTTTTAATAAACTCATTAGTTTATGACCTGCAAAAACCTTCCTTAAACGCTTGGTTTCAAGTGACTTAAGGTTAGTGCCATCATCACTAATCACACCATAGTGTTTGACAAATGAATTTAGTTTTCTATGTATGTCTTTAAGGGTAAATATATATTTACGATCATCAGGTCTAGTTTTATCAAGGAATTTCAAATAATTATAGAGAGGGCTATTTACTTTTATTGGGGTGGAAATAGTCTTTGCTATACCTTTGCCTTTTTGTTTTATTCCAGTAAGCAGAATCGACTTATCTCGCGTAATCGTCTTGTTATTTATACCAAGTTCAACATCAAAAACCTCATACCAATATTTATTATTTATTTGAAGCTTCCAACTCATAATCGTTTCAAGATTCAATCCTGTAGTTATCAGTGTATATACAAGGATTGCCAACTCATGATGATCAGATGATAGTGATAAGTGTTTAAAATAATTGGTTTTCCCCACTTTATCTTTTGACATAGACCAAGACTGAGAAAGCAAAAAATCAAAAAAGTCATTAAAGTAATTATGCTCCTTATAAATCAAACTACTTACAGTCTTTAATCTTTGCATAAAAAATTGATTATCAGATGTTGATGGATTTTTTCTTATTCCATTAACTTCATTTTTTAAGTGTAAGACTATGCTTTTTAATAAAATTTGATACCCTTGAACTCCTTGCTCTAGTAATAGAGGTATTTTAGGGTTTTTTACATTCAAGTCAGTTAAAGCAATATATTCATTGCTAAGATTTTCTTTTGTAACGTTTTTTAAATTTTCAAAACGTTCTTTGGCTTGCTCTATTTCATAAAAAGTATATGCGAGAATTTGCATCAGCTCTTTATCACTATAGTCATGCTCGCCAACGATTTTATCAAAATCTACCTGAGTTATGCTGCCTTTAGGCTTGATTTTATCCTTAATTTTGATTGAGTTGAGGTTTAGTTCTTTAGTCAATGAATGGCGGTTCAATAGTTGTATAAGATGACTTTTATTGCTCTGTGCGGTTTTAGCTTTATCAAAAGAGTCGAGCCAACTGCTGAAATGAACAATTGACAACTGACTATACAAAGTTGGAGGTGATTTAAGTAAGGAGAGAAATGAAAAAAAGCTTTCTATCGCAGAGTGCTGGTTTCCCAAGGTGCTTTTTGTTAGCTCTGATTCAGACATTCTTTTTATAAAAAGCCGCGAAAATGTTCTTGCTATATCTTCACCAACTAAGTCTCTACCGTCTCGAAAAATCATAAAGCAACTTTTTATACCTCTACTATATTTACCTGCTCGAAGGTAAACTTTATTTGGGTATTCAATATCAGTAACATCAGCAGCAGAGTGGGGTTCCTCAAAAAAAACGCGAGTATTATGATGTGGAGTGTCAGCGTAATATTTATATGAAGGCAATCCGTCTTTGTTAACAACTGGCAATGTAGTGATTTTTGTATCACTGATGAATAAATTTATTTTAGCTTTCTTTTTTTTTGCCACAACCAAACTCCATTTAGTAAGTTGATTTTTAATTTTCGTTCTTTTTAATATAGTACGGAGTGAGGGGAGAGACAAATATATTTCAGATAAAAGTAAGTAGTTTTTAGGTTTTACGTATTTTGAGCAACTTCATGAAACATGGTATTGGCGAAGAAACCAGTGAAGGTAACGTTTT
>ERZ1027231.276-NODE-276-length-18222-cov-36.436396_pt1 | contig 18222 bp, 16 predicted proteins | sample MGYA00520866_ERZ1027231 | MGnify/ENA primary metagenome ERZ1027231 (study PRJEB33311, sample SAMEA4378411) | marine metagenome | biome: Marine biome; feature: Fjord; material: Water | collected 2014-07-20T08:00:00Z/2014-07-... | depth 75 m ...
ATATTGATAAACACGCACTAGGCAATAACTTAAATAGCAGTGGTAAAGGAATACAGGCACAAAGTAATCAATGGTTAAGTCGAGTATTGATGGTACTGCAACTTTCAATTGCCTCAATATTACTTACCGCATCAGTAATGATAGCAATGCAAAGCTATCAAGCGGTATATCAAGAGACTGGTTACGATATTGGTAATAGTTACGAAATTGGCGTAACGGTCAGCGATGAAGAATATATCACTCAATTAAACACCTTTGATTCTTACGGCAAAAGTGAAGCTAAACAATTTCTTGATGATATCTCAAACCTGATAGAGCAAGAAGTAAGCAATAGCCAAGTTATTATCCCTAATTATGGCCCTCTATCTGATTCTTTACGTGTAAATGCCTTTCGTGATGAAGCCTCAGGGGAGCGCGTTATTCACCAAATAAAGACCTTAGGGCCAGACTATTTTTCAACCTTTAATATTCCTGTGTTAGCTGGTGCGAATGTCAGCCAAGCCCAAATTGATAATGACGAAGATAGAATTGTAATCGATGAAAATATGGCAAAACAATTATTTTCAAATTTAAGCTACCAAGACGTTATCGGTAAAACGATTCAAATGAGTCCCGATAGCTCAACGCCGCCATCAATTGTTACAGGGATAGTAGCCAATACCTTAAGCCAAACAGGTATTGCTGAGGCATTAGGGTTACCTTCGGTATATTCTCACCGCGTAAGACCAGGTGCTACTATGCAATTTACGGTAATGTTACCCGCAGGAAAAACGCTTACACCAGCGATGCTAGAAAGTGAACTTAAACGTCAATTTCCGCGTTTAACGAACTTAACCATAGTATCATTAGCTGATATTTGGCAAAGGCAGACATTAAATCAACGCCTTAGTTTATGGATAGTGCTTGCCATGACAGGGTTAACGCTTTTTCTTGCTGCTATTGGTGTTGCTGGCCTCACACAAATGACCACAAATCATCGAAAATATGAACTTGCTGTACGTATGGCAACGGGCGCCAAACAAGCCAAATTGGTCAACTTTATTTTAAAGGATGCTTTGTCTATGTTAGTGATTGGCTTAGGGTTAGGTTTTATTGTTTCGGTTTTTGGTTATCAACAAGTATCACAAAACTTAGAAATGCTACCTGACTTGAACTGGTTAGCAATGGCCTCATTAGATAGCGCTTTAGTGATTATTGTTATCTTGTCCGTCATTATGCCGGCATGGCGAGTGATTAGCAGTGATCCTATGCAGGCATTAAGAGAAGAGTAAATTTATTAGTACGGTTTTAGCACTAGCCAAGTTACTAACATAATTGGCATACTAATACGCTAAGAGCTCATACTAATAATATAATCCCGACCATAAAAGTGAAGAAAATGAATTACCGCATTTCCTTCACTTTTATTTTACCTTGCTATTATTTACATTTTTATTAGCTGAAAAACCGCTTAATTTTATGGAAAACTTAATGACAAACGCCACCATTTTAATTGCTGATGATGATGAAGACATCCGTTTAGCATTAAACTTATTACTGAGTGCACAGGGATATCAGATTATTGAAGCGGCTAACGCTAAAGAAATCATCATAGAAAGTAACCGACAACAGCCAGACCTAGTATTGTTAGATATGAACTTCTCTCGAGATACCACCAGTGGTCAAGAAGGTTTAGCTATTTTAGAGCAATTACAGCCATTAAATATCCCAGTGATTTTAATGACGGCATGGGGTTCAATTGAATTGGCGGTACAGGGCTTACAAAAAGGTGCCAATGATTTTATAGAAAAACCATGGAATAAACTTAAACTATTAAACAGTATCAAACAGCAGTTAAGCTTTTCCCGTGTAAAAGAACAAAACCAAGGTTACCGACAGCTACTCGCCAGCGACAATAAAAAAGCTTGGGTTTGTCAATCAGAAAGTATGCAAGCCATTGAAACGTTAGTTGCGCAAATAGCACCAACCGATGCCAACATCTTAATTTTAGGTGAAAATGGCACAGGTAAATCATTACTTGCCGAGCGAATTCACCAGCAATCATCACGCCAGCAGGCTCCACTTATCGCCGTGAATATGGCCGCCATTCCTGATAATTTATTTGAAAGTGAACTCTTTGGCCATCAGAAAGGGGCTTTTACTGACGCTAAACAAAACCGTGTTGGCCGTTTTCAATTGGCGGATAAAGGGACTTTATTTTTTGATGAAATAGGATCCTTACCGCTTACGCTACAGCCTAAATTATTACGGGTGTTAGAAACAGGCCACTATGAAATTTTAGGTTCAAGCCAAACACAAGTTGCTGATGTTCGTTTAATTAGTGCCACCAATGCTAACCTTAATCAATTAGTCAGTGAACAAGCATTTCGTCAAGACTTATTATACCGGTTAAATACTATTGTTATCACTATCCCGCCATTGCGAGAACGACTGGAAGATATTGCTGCCTTAGCCAATTGCTTTATCGCTAAATTTAGTGAAAAATATCACAAACAAGCCTTAATCATCAGCCCGTGTGCGCTAAGTAAGTTGAAGCAGCACAATTGGCCTGGCAATATTCGAGAATTTAGTCATGTGATTGAACGTGCTGTTTTACTCACTAGTGGTGATGAAATAACAGCACAACAGTTATTATTGGAAAATGCCGATAGCGCGACTGATGCAGTTATATTACAACCCCTTGAACAAGCGGAGAAACAGTTAATTGAAAAAGCTATGACAGTCACAGGAGGTCAAGTAATAGAGGCTGCAAAATTACTCGATATATCTCGTAATGCACTTTATCGACGTTTAGAAAAGTTTGCCATTCATCATGTCGAATAACGTCAATAAATCTAAAAAGTCGTTAAGTTTGAAACTCAGCCATGAGCAGTGGCTGTTTTTTGGCTTAGCAAGTACGCTTTTCATCATATTGTCCTTAATCATAGCGCTCACTTTGACCCTAGGTTGGAGCCTATTAGCAACAGCCACATTAGTTTTTTTCCTATCTTATCCCCTTATTTGGCTTGCTTGGCGTAGTTATAATTTTTGGAGACAAGCCATCATGCAACTTACGACATACACGCAAGTAATCCGTGAGGGTGAAACAAATTTACGTTTTAAAGAGCAACATCCAGACAATTTATTAGCGGAATTGCAGCAAGAAATATCAGATCTTGCTGTAGGTAATGCGCATAAGTTGCAACAAAACCAAACGCTGGAAAATGTATTGAGCCACATTCTCGATTCATGGCCTATTCCTGTATGTTTGTTTGATGAAAATAATCAGTTAAGTTATCGCAATACCGCCATGAAAGAAAAAATACAACAACCTATGCTTATCGGTACGGCGGCTATCGATTTAGGTTTTGTCATCGAAAATGGTAACTTGAGCCACAGCCAGTTTAACCAGCAATGGCAATGTCAGAGCATCAGTTACCTGTTTCAACAAAAAAAATGCCATATCTTTTCCGCTCTGGATATTTCTCAACCATTACATCAACAACAAAACATCACCCAACAAAACCTTATTAGGGTATTAGCCCATGAGTTACGTAATTCCTTAACGCCGATGGCATCTATGGCTGATACGCTATTATCTAACGACAGCTTCAATGAAGATCAAGTACGCTTAGTTTTAAGCCGGATCAGGCAGCGAAGTAATCGTTTGCTTAGTTTCATTGAACAATACAGTCAACTTAGTCAATTACCTGCCCCACAATCAAGCTGGTTTGATTTTAATGATTTGCTTGATGAAGCGAAAGCGATGATCACCGAGCCGTGCACAATAAGTTATCAAGGCAGTAACCAATGTTTCGCTGACGAACAGCAAATGGCGCAAATATTGATTAATATTTTCAAGAATGCCCAAGAAGCTTGTGATGAAGTACCTTGTAAAATCGATGTAAGCTTATACTACCGACAAGAGAACTCGCAAGGCTATCAACAAACCAAACAAGTCATTGAGATTAACGATAATGGCCCTGGCTTTGCTAATCTTGATAATGCTTTGACACCTTTTTATACCACTAAAAGTCATGGCTCAGGTATTGGTTTATCATTGTGCGCTGAAATCACTCGCAACCATGGTGGTGAATTCATTTTAGCAAACACCGAACATGGTGCAAAAATCACCATGTCATGGCCAGTAGACACTAGAGCTCTGTAATTTTGTATCGCTTGCATTGATAACTCTTCTGAGCAAAGCGGTGATTACTGATCATCTCTAAGTAACGCTTTCATCATTTTTTGCGCTACTTCAGTATGATGCTGCATCATCGAAAATTGTTTGGTAATGCTCGACGGACCAAAAACATATACAGGTACAGGGCTTGCCGTGTGTGTTCCTGTACCCCAAACAACATTCTGTTCTGCGGATAATGCCCTGCCAATTAGGTTTGCATGAAGATCATCGCCATAAACATAAAACGCTTTAAAATCGTTTATTTGAGGAAATTCCTTGGCTGATAAGTAAGTGTGATTTTTTTGATGGTATTCATTGGGTTCACGTTTACTAATCTCTAATGCTTGCGCTAACGTCACCTTAAAATTACTGTGTTGATTAATGGCTTCAAACCACTGTTCAGCTTTGGTATTTACAAAGGAATGGTCAGGACTCACTTGACTCATCATGTCGTAAAAAGTGCGTTCTTGTTGATAAAGGCGATCAAGAATATCTAAGGCACCAAAATTAAAATTAGGCTTGTACTCTCTACCAGCCATACCATTGCCTGTTAAGGTTTTAGCCGTTGGTACATTGTTACGAGAATAGCTAAAGCCGAAACCACCTGTTTCATGGTCAGCTGTTACGACTAACAAGGTATCATTGCGATCTTTAACCCATTCATAAACAGCGTTTACCGCTTCATCAAACTTTAATAATTCGTGTAACATCCAACCTGCATCATTAATATGCCCGGCCCAATCAATTTGCCCGCCTTCTATCATGAGAAAAAAACCTTGCTCATTTTGCGAGAGTATCTCTAATGCTGCTAATGTCATTTCGCGTAAAGAGGGTTGTGAGCAATTAGCGACTTTTTTACAAGTACTGTAAGCAATACCATTTTCCATAGCCGAATTGGCAAATAAACCGAGTACTTTACCGCCGTTAATGCTCGTTAACTGCTGTTGATTAAAAGCTATGTTATAGCCATATTGATTTTTTGCCTCAATAATGAGATTACGTTTATCTTTACGCTTAGAAGATTTAAACAGTGTTTTTGTCGCCCCTAGCTCTCTCATTAACTGTTGAGCACTACTATCTTTTTTAATATTACTAGGTAAAAAATGTCTCGCTCCACCAGACAGGAGAACATCAACACTGCCAGATTCAATAAGCTGCTCAGCAATTTCATTTTCAAAGGAACGATGTGCTTGGTGTGCAGCAAAAGCAGCAGGCGTTGCATGTGTGATACGCGTATCTGACACTAATCCCGTCGCTTTTCCTTGAGTTTTCGCTTTTTCTAAAATTGTTTGTACAATATTGCCATCTTCATCTAAACCAATCATTTCAGAGCCAGCAGCTAAGCCTGTTGCTAACTGAGTTGCTGAACATGCAGAATCGACAACAAGATGACCATTTCGCCCATAAGGCGCTGTTAAAGACAAACCTACACGACCTGCCTCTGCGACTTTACTCATTGCCGTTTTATTACCTTGGTAAGTCGAGTATTTTGCTCTTCGGGCATATTCCTCTAGCAAACCTACTTGCGGCGGGCCCATACCATCACCAATCATTAAAATAACATTATTAACTTTGGTAACATCGGTTATGGTTTCCGACTGTGCCTCAATATGATAACTACAGCCCAATACACTAAGTAAAACTGTAGTAAGCCCAAATACTTTTCTGTTAAACAAAACACATCTCCAGTAAAAATTAGCGTAATCAGTTTATTTTTCTTAAGTATATGCACATTAGATGACAACAATAAGACGAAGCAAACAGCCACGACCACGTTGATACATCAAGCAGGGTAAAATGGCTTGTTAGCACCTAAGGTTTAAAATACCGTGTGCCTCACTTTATCAATAATCATTTTATTACTAGATGAGATACTAAAGCACACAATTCACAATTCAGTAAGTAGGTAAAGAGTAAGCCTTGTCACAATTCATTCGTTAAACGGTCATTATTACGTCATTTTTACGTCGATAATCTGTCATAAATAATCTCCATACTTCCCCGCAATTAAAACAATAAACATTTATTTAGGGAATGTATGACTATTCAATGTTCAAAAAATCTAATCGCTATAGCTATTGCTTCGGCATTGTCGTTACCTGCTGCAGCAGCTGACAAGCAAGAAAATGAAAGCGCTATGGAAGAAGTCACCGTCGTAGCTAAAAAGTTATCTCATGCCAATCATGTCATTGAATCATCCATGATCAAACAACAATCACCAGCTAGCAGCATACTCGCTATCATGGATAATTTGCCCGGAATTAGTATCAATGAAGGCGATGCTTTTGGTGGTGATGATTGGTCAACGTCTATTACCATGCGCGGCTTTACTATTGATGGTAATCAGCAGCAGCTTGGTATGACCATTGATGGCATCCCAAATGGTGGCTCTAATTATGGTGGCGGCGCTAAAGCAAACCGTTATTTGGATAGTGAAAATATGCGTACCATCGAAGTATCTCAAGGTACTTCTGATATTTCATCAGCATCATTAGAGGCGTTAGGAGGAACTTTTAACTTTGTCAGTGCAGACCCTGCTTTTGAAGAGACCACCAAGATTGCCTACACCGATGGTGATCATGATGCTTCACGATATTTCATCCGTCATGATACTGGGCGTATTTTCAATAATACTTACGCCTACGCGAGCTATTCTTCAACCTCGACAAGTCGCTGGGTGGGCGAAGGGTCTAATGGCGGTATGCAAAGAGAGCACGCCGAAGTGAAGTTCATTACCGAATTAGATAATTTGAGTATTACTGGCCGTTTATCTTATGACGATGCTGATGAAGATAATTATAATTCGGTTAGTTTAGAGCAGTTCAATCAAACACCGGATTGGGATCAATTAACCTGGAACTGGACGGGCACGCCTCACCTTGATCAAATGTTTGCCGAAGGCTGGTCAACACTGCGTGAAAATACTTTAGGCTATGTAAAGTTTGATTATCAAATGTCTGACAATGCGTCGTTTCAAATCACACCATATTTTCATAAAAATAAGGGGCGAGGTGATTGGATCCCACCTTATTTAGTTTCCGCAGTAGATAGTAACGGCAACCCAACCAACCAAGGTGGCTCAATAGGGGCGACTTATGGCTTTACCGATCAAAATGGCACGCCGTTAGCCCCTACTGAAGGTTGCGACCAAAGCTTTACTTGGCCATGGGATTCTGGCCCAGGTTTACATCCAGCCTGTTATAGTAATAGTGCTGTGCCCGTTATGTCATATCGCCATACGCATTATGAAAAAGACCGTATAGGCTTAACTGCAAACGCACAATGGTCTATTGCCATGAACGACATTCAATTTGGTTTATGGGCAGAGTCAAATGAACGTAATGAATCAAGAGATTGGCATAAAGTGATTGATGCACGTGTTTATCACCACTTTGATTCAACGCCTTATTGGACACAATATAGTAATGAATTCCAAACCGACACGTTAAAATTCTATTTACAGGACACGCTAGACTTTGGCGATCTTTCATTGAATATTGGCGCGCAAAAATACTTAGTAGATATTGAAAAAACCGATGGTTTTACCAATCAACAAACGGGTAAAGTTAACAGTGATTCTGATGTTCTCTTTAGTACTGGTGCTATCTATCAAGTAAACAGTAATATTGAGTTATTTGCCGGTTACAGTGAGAACTTTTCAGCCATTAAAGACGGTGTATTAGAGCGTGATGCTTCGACCCTTGAAAACATCGAACCAGAAACAGCTGAAAACATCGATTTAGGTCTGCGCTACAACACTGAAGATATTAGCTTTTCAGCTACTTATTACACTATTGATTTTGAAAATAGAATTACCTTCATAGCGCCTGGCAGTGATACTGATGGCATTGATTACACTATTGGTACTAATGGCTCTTACGTTAATGTTGGTGGTATTGAGTCCGATGGTTTTGAACTCAGTGTAAACTACCGCTTAAATGATCAATGGAGCTTATATTCATCTTATACCAATAATGATTCACGTTATGTTGGTGATGCCCCAGGTTTTAGCGAAGGTGATAAAGTCATCGATTCCGTGGATGATATGTTTGTTTTATCAACGGATTACACTAAAGGTGATTTCCGCCTTGGTGCATCGGGTAAATATACCGGAGAACGTGGTGATGCGCCTTCTTACACCACATTTGATTTCAATGCAGGTTACTTTGTTCCTTTTGACGGTCAAGCAATTAGCTCGATTGACATCGCGTTCGTTGTTACCAACATTACCGATGAAAGTTATTTATCAACGGGAACCGGCAATGGGACTACCTTCTTTATCGGTGCACCTCGAACGGCTTCAATGACCTTTACTGCCAACTTCTAAGGCTTAATAGACAACATTGATAACCAAGCCAAGTAGCTCTTACTTGGCTTCTTTCATTTGAATTATTCGACAACAGGTCTACACATGTTAAAAAAAAACCTTTTAATTATGCTATTGCTAACGGGCTTTAGTATTAATGCAAATGCGGACAAAGGAAATTCTGCGATCGACAATACAGCAAGTGGTACCAACTTAGTGTTAGTCACTATTGATGGATTACGGTGGCAGGAATTATTTTCTGGCGCTGACCCTTCGTTACTCAAGAATGAAAAGTTTGTTCGACAAGGACATCATGTCCAGGAAAAATTTTGGCATGACAATGAAAAAAAACGTCGTCAATTATTAATGCCATTCTTTTGGAATACCTTTGTAAAAGAAGGCATGGTAATTGGCAATCGTAATATAGGGTCAAACATGTCAATTGCTAACCAATGGCACTTTTCCTACCCTGGATACAGTGAGATTTTTACTGGTGTGGCTGATCATTCCATCAATAGCAATAAAAAAAAATTAAACCCACAAATTTCTTTTTTAGAATGGCTAAATACTAAAAAAGATTACCAACACAAACTGGCTGCATTTGGCAGTTGGGACGTATTTCCTTTTATTTTAAATAAAGAACGCAGTCAGCTTTATATTAATGCTGGGTTTGATTCAGCCAAAGGTTATGCACTGTCTAATCAAGCTAAACTACTGAACAATTTACAAAAAGAAATTCCTAGCCCTTGGCACAACGTTCGCTTAGATAGTTTCACTTATCGTTACGCAAAAGATTATTTATTAACGGTTAAACCTAAAGTCATGATAATTGCTTTAGGTGAAACAGATGATTTTGCCCATGATGGCCATTACGACAGTTACCTCTCCTCAGCCCATCAAACTGATAAGTTTATCGCTGACTTATGGCACACTCTGCAAACAACCTCTGGTTATCAAGATAATACCGTGTTAATGATCACCACAGATCATGGCCGAGGTAGTAATGCCGACGATTGGCAACATCATGCCTCAAAGTTAGCGGTACAAGGTTATATGAAAAATCTCAAAGCGTTTCCAAATGGCATTATTGGTTCAGAAAATATTTGGTTTGCTGCCATGGGACCTGGTGTGCGCGCGCGAGGTGAAATAAAAACCACACAAGAAGTTAAGCAAAATCAAATTGCCGCGACCGCATTGACCTTGTTAGGTGAAGACCCTAAGGCATTTAATCCGACAGCAGGCTCAGTTATTCAGGAGGTTTTTTAATGAAATCATCATCATTGGTGCTACTTTGCATAACCAGCTTTCAACTGTTGATAACAGCACAAGCTACGCAATTTAATCAATTAATTCAGTCAAATAAGTTAAAGAGCTCGCCACAAAAAATTCTTTTTGGTTCTTGTTCACATCAAGATAAAGCCATGCCCATTTTAAAGTCTATTAATGACGAGGCGGCAGATTTATTCATTTTTCTGGGAGATAATATTTATGGCGACACAAAGAACATGCAAGATATGGCCGAAAAATACCAACGGCTTGGCAATAACTCTGGGATAAAAAAACTCCGCTCTACCACACCAACCATCGCCATTTGGGACGACCATGATTTTGGTGAGAATGATGCAGGCGCAGAGTACCCGCAAAAAGAACAATCTAGAAAGCTAATGTTAGACTTCTGGCAAGAGCCACAAAATTCAGCTAGGTATACGCAAGAAAATGGTATTTATACAGCTTATATGTATGGAGAAGCGCACAATAAAGTGCATGTTATTTTACCCGATTTACGCTGGAATCGAGATGAATTGAGCAATGTCGGCAGCGTTAATTATCAAACTAAACGTAAACCAAATAATATGGGACCTTATAGTCCCAACTTAACAGAAAATGCATCAATGTTAGGAGAAGCCCAATGGCAGTGGCTAGAAACAGAATTGCAAAAACCATCAAAAATTAAAGTGATTGCTTCTAGTTTACAGCTATTACCTGAATTTACCGGCTGGGAATCTTGGGCAAACTTTCCTCATGACAGAGAACGTCTTTTTTCTTTAATTAAAAAGTATCAGGTCAATGGGGTAATAATCATTAGTGGTGATACACATTGGGGAGAAATGTCTAAGGTAACAAGCAACCTAGACTACCCCTTATGGGAAGTCACTAGCTCTGGTTTAACAGAGGAGTGGAAAGAAGTAAGTCCTAACAAACATCGCGTAGGTAATTTTATTAATAACGTAAATTATGGTGAGTTGCTCATTGATTGGCAACAAGTCGACCCGCAAATTACCCTGAGCATAAAGGACGTAAATGGCAAGGTATTTAGTCAGCAAAAAATGCCGTTATCTTTAATTAGTCCATACCAGAAAAAATAGAAAGAAGTTTGTCATTTTCATTGTCTTGATGGGTTAATAATTTTTAAAACGAAAGCATTATTACCTATTGACTAATTACCGAGCCCTCATGCTTGAAAGAAAAGTTTGGAGCTAGCTTCATTCTTTTGAAAACGTCTAAAATACTGCTTACTTTGTTATATGCAAAGTAAGCAGTAATCCAACATAGCTCATTAATCACGTGTAGCAGTTTTAAAACTATCAACACAACAGCTCAATAAATTGATATAAAGTAACAACAAGTAAAACCTTTTAGCCATCACCCTTTATTTTACCAAACGCTACATAAAAAAGATTCGCAAACGAAACATCCAATAAACAGTACGATTAAGACTAAAATAAAGAAGACAAAAGGAAAACATTAAAATGCATACTGTCAGTGAATTATAAAACACATCTTGACTATGTGATAATATCACACCAACCTAACTAACATGTATTACCAAAAACATTCTAAAGCTTCTGCTATTTCAGTTAAATGATGAATAACAACGTGGATACCTAAATATTTTGAATCAATCAATTTCCAATTCTTTGGCAACAACCACGGATAAATGTCGGATTACGAGTCAATCCTCTCTACCTAGTACCTTAACCGACATATATAGAGACGATGTCAATTTGGCCGTTTGGCAGCATTCACTGACTAATAACATTAATCGTTGCATTGAAAAGCTCATTATTCAAAAGCCCAAATTTAGAACTGTAATGACTTTAACGCCAAGTAATGCCTATGAGCACATTGCCAATTGCCTTGATGATATTGAGGAAAGTCACGAATTTTGCCAGCATATAACGTTATTAGTTGACATGTTCTGTACACTTTTCGAATTAGAATTTGCTGGTTTGCGGTTGAAATTACTCGATAGACCTATGTGCCCTAGGTTCCATGTCGATAAAGTGCCATGTAGGCTGGTGACAACCTTGCATGGTCCTGCAACTCAATGGCTTCCTCATGATGCTGTTAATAGAAATAAGTTAGGTGCAGGTAGTAATGGGTTGTCAGATGATTGCTCAGGGTTAATCAATCAAGGGGGGAATATTGAGCAGATTTCCAACGGGGATGTTGCATTACTTAAAGGTGAGCACTGGCACAATAATGAACTAGCAGGCTTAGTTCACCGATCACCGATAACTAGGGAAAATGAGCACCGTTTGTTACTCACTTTAGATTTCATGAGCTAGTTTAATGAAAAGGTTAAGGAAACATGAACAATTTATCACAGGGACTTACTTTTTACTGTTATCTCTGCGACCAAAATCACATGCCCATATCAGCTATGCTTTAGAATATTTGCCTGCACACACAAACCATCATAAATTGAGATAAAATATGGAGAACATTCAAGCTCATATTAAACAGGCCGAAAAAAAGTGTCGCCAACAAGGAGCCCAATTAACAACGAAAAGAAAACTAATTTTGACGGCATTATTACAAATTGACAAAGCTGTTTCAGCTTATGAGTTAATCGATTTGCTTGAAAAGGAATTTAAGCAATCCCTTGCTCCGATGTCCATCTATAGAATTTTATCTTTTTTAGAGAAAAGTCAATTAGTGCATAAGTTAAATATAGCGAATAAATATGTGGCTTGTGCTGATATTATCAATGATTTACCTCATGTAACGTCACAACTACTGTTTTGTCAACAATGTCAGCGAGTAGATGAAATTAAGCTAAATCCCACCAAATTATTAGAATTAGACAACAAAGCTAAGCAATTTGGCTACCAATTATTGTCCTCCCACATTGAGCTAAATTGCATATGCAACACTTGCTTACGCTAACAATGCAGCGGTGAACTTATTAAGGTTAACAAAATGAAAAACTTATCTATTTCCACCGACAAAATGGCGATTAGTTTATCACTAGCTTGTGTACTACACTGCTTAGCAGTACCGCTGTTTATCGTTTTTTTTCCTAGCTTTGCAATAATTCCTTTAGAGGGCGAAGCCTTTCATTTTTGGATGATAGTCGCCGTTATCCCTGTTAGTATTTACGCCTTAGCTTTAGGTTGTAAAAAACATAAAATGCTGTCATTCATGGTTACTGGACTATTAGGATTATCTTGCTTAGTTGTTGCCATTCTTCTGGCTGAAAGCCATCTCGGTGAAACCGGAGAAAAAGTATTAACTGTTTTAGGTGCCGCACTGATTGCATTTAGCCACGCTAGAAACTTCTCACTTTGTCAAAAGCTAGAACAATGTCCATGCCCGGTGAAAGCAGATAAGTAGATTCAAATTCAGGACGAGACATCAGCCATTAAAAGCCTCTACTTTACTGCAGAGGCTTTTAATGGAACATGTGTGATCACATACGTTAACCCTTCATCAATTGCTTTTTCATGGCAACCTGAGTTTCATTTTGAACAGTGACTTTATAGCCTAGGTGATCATACAACGCCTTTGCTCTATTATTTGTAGCAACTGAAAGTGTTAGTTTAGTACAGCCTATATCTAATGCCCTTTGTTCGACTAACATCAATAATTGCCGACCGATGCCTTTATTCCTATACTTTTCAGCAATGACGACATCAATGATGTGCATGCCTGATTTGTACGTGCTTAAGATAATTTTTCCAATGCCTAATCGCTCAGCTTTAACAAGGTAAGTTGCTGCGTCAGGCCACTGACTCTTGTAAGCGCTTAATTTGGCCAAGTACTGCATTTCAATAAGGTTTTCCCGTTGTTCTCGGGGTAGGAATTGGAATATTCGTTGTGCATGTTCAGCATCGATTTGTTGAAAGAAGCTTTCATCACTAGTTGTGCCTAATGCAATTGATATTTTCATTTTATGTGTGGTTGAAAAGGGAGGATTCCCCCCTTCAATATTTTTAGTTACGTGATGGATAAGTGCCAACTAATGCAATACAGTAATTTACCACAAGGAAAGGCTGCATATTATTAACTGCTTGGTTTGCCCCCGTATTAGCAGACTCAGCGGTGACAGCCCCTGCAGCCATATCCGCATCTGCTCCTGCATTGGAATAAGTTGCAGAAGAAACGCCGGCATCATTTGACCAAACATTACCAACCGCCGTATTAGCATTACCTGCACCACCTTTACACTTGGCAGTTGCTGTAATGGCATGGTTATGCGCTGGCAGTTGATTCTGACTGAGTGTATTGCTTTCGAAACCACTTTTCTGACCAAGAACTCTAGGAGTTAAGCCTGGGCCATTACCTAAGCCCATAGCGGCCCTACCACGTAAATCGGGTAAAGCAAACGTTGTTCGACCATCGCCACCATAGATAGTGCCAAGCAGTGAAAATAAAGCTGTATTGCTAGCTATTGAAAGTAATTGACCTTGGCATAGTGCCCAACCACGCGGAGCGAAGTTAAAACCAAAAGCTCTTATTTCGCCGACAAATGGATCTGACATAATAAATCCTTAATAAATGTTATCTTGTACGACTCCTTTAAACAGTAATAAACCTACTGACATACAAAAATAGTAAATTGCCAAAATGATTACATTTAGTCCCAAAACCTTGTTCAAAGAAGCAATGTAATCATTCCCTTTTCGACGCATAATCAATTGCGCGACGGAAATAGCCCTTGAATCGCGATAATGTAATTGCATACTAAGTAAGGTTGCAAATTATTAACTGATTGATTTGCCCCGGTATTAGCTGACTCAGCGGTAATAGCACCAGCGGCCATATCCGCATCAGCCCCAGCATTTGAATAAGTTGCAGAAGAGACGCCAGCGTCATTCGACCAAACATTACCAACCGCAGTATTCGCATTACCAGCAGCACCTTTACACTTAGCCGTTGCCGTAATGACATGGTTATGCGCTGGCATCTGATTTTCAATGAGCGTATTGCTTTCTGAGCCACTGCGTTGACCAATGGGTCTATTAGTCAAACCAGCTCCATTTCCAAAGCTCATCGCTACCCTGCCTCGTAAATCGGGTAAAGCAAATGTGGTTCGCCCATCGCCGCCATAGATGGTGCCAAGCAGAGAAAAAAGTGCTTGATTTTGACTTATTGCCAATAAAGCGCCATTACAAAATGCGTAACCACGAGGTGCAAAATTGCCACCAAACATTTTTATTTCACCCAGGAATGGTTCAGCCATAATATTTCCTTATTCTTTGTTGAGGTTTGTACAAACCCTTTGAACAGCAAGGAACTACTCACGTACAAACAAAATTGCTATTTTTATCATTAAGTCAATAAACAAAATGTCGAAACATAGTGTTGTTTCATCGATTGACTCGCTTCAATATTCATCTGCCGTGTTTCTAGTGTCGAAAGATGAGTAACTGAATAAATATCATCTGTGAAATTTGGACTATCACTGGTAAAGACTAATTGAAATTGTTCCATACCATCATGTTCAGGCCCAACCTCAACTTTTTTTAGGGTTAACCAATGACTGCCATTTTCATTGCGTAATAAAAACTTATCATTAATTATATTTTGAAATTTTTGTTGAGTAGACTGCTTACTTGATTGTCCATAACTAAGGTCAATGGCACTTGGTTGTGCGAAAGCATTAGGTAATGCAGTCGCAACTATTGCACCGGAGGTTGATAATAAAAAATGTCGTCGATTTATCATGCGTGTATTTCCTCTTGATGACGCATCACAATGACCTATGCCAATATGATGCGTGGGCTAATAACACAACTGCTAAGGCTGCTAAACCTTTATATGTTTATCATTACAACTTATTATTTAATACGAGCTTTTAATCCTGCTAGGGACAGAAGAAGCAATAACAAGGTACTTGGTTCTGGTACACTAGGTGGGGTAGAAGGATCCTCAAACGTGATACTTAAACTTGAATAAATTAGATGATAACCATTATTTGCAGTTTCACTTACTTGTCCACCAAATAGAGCCGTTTGTAACCCGGCACCGCCGATATCCAAGTCAACAGAAAAGTTACCATCAGCAAGGTCAGCAAAAAATGCAGCCCCTAAGTTAAAGTTATAAACACTATACTGAGCATCTGTTGCCCCTCCGCCACTTTCAAACATAGCATCCAAGGCTGCAGTATTATCAATACCACCTAATAAAAATGCATCTAACTGGCTGCCTGATGCAGCAGAGTCATGATCCCAAATACCAAATGAAAAGCTCGCTGATAAAATGGACTCTGCAATCGCGCCATAATTAAATAGCCAGTTAACATTAGCCGGGTCGCTAAAGAGTTCGCTACCGATACCAGCATCAAATGGGGCCGGCTGTCCAGCTTGGGCAGTTAGAATATCAGGAATAAGGGCATAGCTGTTCCCATCGACAAGCCCAGAAGCTGCATTTCCCAAGTCAATTTGAATCATGGCAGCTTTTGTTGTTGGCGCTAAAAGTAGTAATGATAATAGTAAAGGTAAAAATAAAGTTAACAAGTTTGAGTGCTTCATATAATGATCCTTTTACTGAAATTTATAGTGTTCCTATTAGTTCATCTCAATATTTAAAGCATAAAACATACCGAGCTATAGTTATCAATAGCTTACAAAACGAACAGTCGTTTAAAAAACAAACAGTGTAAAAAAAGCTGACAGTTGGTTTCCACAGGAAAGAGCGTCATGATTAATCTATGCCTTACTATTGACTACAATAAGTAGTAAATGGCTTAACTCAAGGTTCACACAAAAAGTCATCGCAATAAAATATCAGGTCAATGCTAGGTTTACTCTAAAATGTAAAAAAGAAAGGAACACTTATGTACGTTATTTTTACTCATAAATATTTCCTGGCGATATTGGCATTTTTTTGCGGCCTGTTGATTGGGAAATATTTATTTGCGCCAGAACAAATTATCCATTCAGATGATGAAGCATCGAGTAAATATGAAATACAGCAAAAACAGCGAGTAAAATTTACTAATCAAAAAACAATAAGTGTATTAGCAAGTCATAGTAACCCACTATCTGAAGTCAACTCTAACGTTAATCAAAAAGAAGAACCTGTAAGTGATGATACAAAGCCAACTAATATGTTTATAGCTTCTGCCGTTCGTCTTGTTGATTTATCAGAGGATAGGCTTTACGAGCAACCAAAACTATATTGGCACAATCAGCTTTATTTATCTGAGTCAATAGAAGATAAGCTAACCGCTATTGAAGAGCTGGTTAACTTGCAAGAAAGTCACCTTTTAGCATCTGGGCTAGGTGATGATAATATTGAAGTACGCATTGCTAGCATTGAGGGATTAAAAAAAATAGCGACTAATGAAGCGGTTCAAGTCTTAGGACAGGCCTTGTTTTCTGAACAAAATACGGGTGTAAAAAACGAAATCATCAACGCACTAGAAACGTTAGACTATTTAGATAATGCGTTAATATTTTTAGATTACACCAAAAGGCACTCTACAGAAAAATAATAAAGTAAATGTAATTTACTTTATTAAAACAACAGTAAACTAATTAATAACGTGCACCTTTAATTCTGGCTGATTGGTTATTTGGTAGTTAAACTCTAAAGTGTCACCTAATGAAAAATCCTGATCACAGCTTATCGCTCGTGGACAAGTCAAACCAGAGTCATACTCTTTTAGTACATGATGTTTATAGGTCGTTATTGTAGTAAATAGCTTAGCATCTAAATGCTGGGGGATTGTTTTAGGGATTTGTATTGCTATCGCGGGAAGTGTTAGCTTTCCTTTATTAGCTTGCCTTAATAGTTGTTTTTTATTAATGGTTAGTGCACTGCCCAATCTAACACGCGTTTTGGTTTTGTCCTCGCCAATAAATTCAAATTCATTTTTACTATCAACCATGATTAATTCAATTTTTATCTCTTGAGGGATTAATATCGCCTTTGGCGCTTGTTTAATAAGGTGGTGACTTACGGCGACTTGAGGCTCTTTAGCTAAACAGGCTTGCATAATTTCTAGAATGATAACATCGGGAGGGTTGTTGTTATCAACTTGATAATTAAATGCGTCTATTTTTTCAATAGCATTTATTAATTTGTTTAATTTCAATGCATTTACTATTTTCTCTACTGAGTCTATAGACTCTTGGTGTAAATCTAATAAGATAAATTTAGCTTGATGCTCAGTTAATATAAACATCAACGGGATTGCTAATATTGCCAAAGGCCCCGTACCTGCATATAACACTTGAGCTGGAGCTTCTGGTTTAAGCTGATTTACATCTAAAATTGCACTGTGTAATGCTCGAATAAATTGAACCGTACGGACATAATCGTCTGCACACATAATTGCCATTGTCGGTGATACGGCTAACCCCATGTTCGTTGCTGTTTCTCCTTCATCTATCTTATCGCAGATCAAATTATCGATATTGACTATTTTTTTTAACCTTTGCACCAGTTCATTCATTTGCGGTTTTAATGTATATACCCGTTCCACTTGAAGATGCATGATTCAGCTGGAATTAGAAACGCCTTT
>ERZ1027231.277-NODE-277-length-18220-cov-178.378365_pt1 | contig 18220 bp, 16 predicted proteins | sample MGYA00520866_ERZ1027231 | MGnify/ENA primary metagenome ERZ1027231 (study PRJEB33311, sample SAMEA4378411) | marine metagenome | biome: Marine biome; feature: Fjord; material: Water | collected 2014-07-20T08:00:00Z/2014-07-... | depth 75 m ...
TACATACTCGGTTAAATACCTCTTCTCAATCTGAGATATTCACCCTGTTTTTAACCCACCTAAATGAAATCGATTCGGCGGTAGCGGCCTAAAAATACTATTTGCAAGAAGAAGTCTGCTCGCGACCATATGTTTCAGAATCTAAATAAGATTACGTTACTATGTCGCGAGCAGGCTCCCTCCTACCACTTACTTTAATCCACGCAATCAGGGCTAGAGTTGGTGCGTCTAAAATAAAAATATTTTACTCAATGATTCGATCAAAGTAACCACTCATAAAAATAATGTCGAATTACTTACCTAGCCAAGCAACAGCAAACTTCGACATAGCCGGCACAGTACCCCTGCCAAAGGTATTAAAACCAGAATAATGTAGCAAGTCACGCATGATAAAATAGAACTACCACCTTTAAATCTTCAGAGGCTTTGACATGTTGTGTCAGCACAATAACCACCTAATGATTTAGTCTTAGATTGAAGCTTTATGCTTACAACCTTAAAAGGGAGTTGAGTGAACGTAAGTTTGAAAACGACCAAAGTTTACGATACAAAATTGGTGTAGTCCCGATAATTGACATAGCACTAAATGAATCTTTACTGGTTTTTTATTATTTTAAGTAATAAGTATTATTCATCTACGGTATGATGTGTCCGCATATTAAAGAAGCCTAAGCAGGGAGCCTAGGCATTAATATAGAGTACAGAGATCGTTTTATGAATATTCCACCTTCTACATTACGCTCAAGGATAGAGCGACATGTCGTTCTCATTATTCCTATCGTTGCTAGCTTAATATTCCTTAATCAAATATATCGTCAACATGTTCATGACCTTAGTGTATGGAAGGGTGGTGGTATGGGAATGTTTGCAGCAATGGATCGCCCAAGAGGCGCTAGATTTGTAAAAATTTACATCACTGATAATAACGATATTAGAATGCCTGTAACTGCATTTGATGAACTAACGTATCGGATCCAAGTAGAACCTAGTGAAAAAAATTTAGACCGTCTTTTAAACAAGCTGATTAATACCCAGTGGCGCTATTCACATCATCGCATCCCTATACTCGAAAGGAATCTGGACGGCTCTCACACCCTACTTGATCATACTCCTAAGCCCACACCTTGGGGGCATAATGAATTAATTGATGTTCAGTCAATTGATATCGAATACGGCCAAATTTATTTTGATGTAAAAACCAAGGTCTTAGTGGGAAAGTTGATAAAGGAGCGCCACTATGAATACTAAGAATAACTTTATAGACAATATAATGTCTAAATTAGATCCTGCTTTCAATACGATAGAGGAGCATTTATCTAAATGGACTCATCTAGAGCTAGTCAGCATGCTGACTCTTATTTTATTGATATTTCACGGGTTTATCACAGATAACTTCAACTACCCTGTTCAACTCGTATTTTTAGTAGCTGTTTTTTATCGGCCTGCACTTTCAAGCTCATTGGCTTGGGCTGTGATCGCTTTAGCTGCATCTTATGAGGTTATGAATTTTTGGCATCATACAGCAAATCATAAATTTTTAACGGCCTATTGGTTGTGGGCACTCTGTATTTCTCATTGGTGTGAAGATGAGATGAGTAAAGAAAGAAACTTAATGATCAACGCACGCTTCTTAATTCTGCTGACTATGGCTGGCGCCTGTATTCAAAAGTTGATGTCATCTTCATATATGGACGGATCATTTTTCGAAATTTCATTATTAACGATACCCTCCTTCAATTTTTTATTACAACTTATCGGTGTTGATATGTCACTGCCTAGTTTCACGCATACCGCAATGGCTGACTTAAGATCAGCATCTACGGTTGTTGCACAGAATGCTATTTCGATTCCTATTGATGCAACATTTAGTATTGTTGCTATGGCGGTGACTGTTTGGAATTTATTGATTCAGTTTGTATTAGAAATATTGTGTCTTTGTCGGGGTGATCGCTTTCAGTTAATGTTTCATTGGTTGTTCTTGTTTTTTATCCAGACGACTTATATCGCAGCCCCTTTTGTCGGTTTCGGGTTCTTGATTTGTATTTTGTGCTATACAATTAGCGCGAAGCGTTTTCCGCGAATATCCTACTTGTATTTAGCCTCATTATTGATGATGGTTATATACCAATCCCCTTGGCGTCAGGTTTTATTCTGATGAATATCGATCAGTTAGTTAATAGTAAGGGTGCGACTGTTATCTACGACGGTGAGTGTCCATTCTGTAAAACATACGTCCAATTTATGCGCTTCAGAGATACCGTAGGCAGTGTTAGTTTACTGGATGCCCGCAGCCAACCTTTACTAGTACAGGCCCTTAAAAATAAAGGTTATAATCTTAATAATGGAATGGTTTTTATTATGAATCAAAAAATACATTATGGGGATGATGCCGTTTTTGCAATGAGCCTATTGAGCACCTCGGTTGGGTTATTCAATCGCATGAATGGCTTTATTTTTAGTAAGCCTATTTTAGCAAAAAACCTATATCCTATTTTGGTTTTTGGTCGAAAAATAGTGCTTAAGTTATTACGTAAAACATCCCTTTGAAGGGCGAAATCACTCAACAAGGTACAGTTAGATTATCTACTCTAGTTCAATCAATTTTCACTAATCTTTTGAGTTTACTTCATCCTTAAATTTATACCTGAAGCTGGGGAATCTGATGCCAAGGATAAAAAATAAGGCGATTAATCTATTAGTTAATGGCAGCCCGCGAACTTGTGAGTACTTTTAAACCCCACATGAAACAATCACCCATTCTGTTTATTCGCCGCCAACACATACAAATAATCCAACGCTAACGATGCAGCCGCCAGCGATGTAATCTCGGCATGATCATACGCAGGGGCCACCTCGACCATATCCATGCCAATTAAATTCAAACCTTGTAAACCACGAATCACTTTTGATGCGCAATCTATGGTCATGCCCGCGGTCACAGGTGTTCCCGTGCCTGGGGCAAACGCAGGGTCTAGCGCATCAATATCAAACGTCACGTACGCTTTTTTATCCCCTACTCGCTCATGAATACGCTTCAACACTTCCGCGTGGCCATGGTCGGCCACCCAAGCGGCGTCTAATACTTCAAACGGATAATCTTCTTGTGTGTAATTAGTACGAATGCCAATTTGCAAAGAATGCGCGGTGTCTACCAAGCCCTCTTCAACCGCGTGATGTAAAAACGTACCATGATCATATTTACTGCCACCGGCATACGTATCGGTGTGCGCATCAAAATGTATCAAGGCCACTGGCCCATGCTTTTTAGCAATAGACCGTAAAATGGGCAGCGTAATAAAATGATCACCACCAATGGTCAGCGGGCTTTTATCGGCGTTTAAAATATTTGAAATGTGCGCCTCAAGGTTATCCACAAGGGTTTGCGGTTCGCCGTGCTTAAACAAAACGTTACCAATGTCTGCCACGTTTAAATGATCGTTTAATTCAAACGACCAAGGCCAGCGCGCCCCTTCCCACACCATATTCACAGACGCCTGCCGTACACCCTGCGGGCCAAAGCGCGAACCTGCACGGCCCGAAGTGGCCATATCAAATGGCACACCGCTTACCACCACGTCAGCTTTGTCGCTTGATAAATCTTGCAGCAAAGGAAACTGCATAAACGTCATGCCCATTGCCCCATACAATGGGATATCGGCATTGCCGCCTGGTTTGTCTGATCCGCTCATGGAAACACTCTTAACTTTTTATCTAATTAAGTTCAGCATAGCCTTTAAAACATCATTCGTTAAATGCATACTTAAGATACAGGTATGCACCATATACATATCTAAAACTGATAAAAAACCCTTATCAATTAAGGGCCACACAGAATACAAAGCTGGCTGGTTTATGAACCCATTACGCACATTCGATTTAAATTTATTGATCATATTTGATGCCCTAATCAGCGAATGTCATGTGAGCCGTGCGGCGCAAAAAGTCTTTTTAAGTCAGTCGGCTACCAGCCATGCACTGAACCGCTTGCGTGATCAATTAAACGACCCGTTATTAGTAAGAACAGAAAAAGGCCTACAACCCACCCAAAAAGCATTGGCCATGTTGCCGCAAGTGAGAAGCGCCCTAGAGCTAATCGAACGCACCATTCAGCCCGTACCTAACTTTGATGCGGCCACCAGTGATCGAACTTTTCACATTGCCTGCACCGATTACTTTGAAGCCGTTATCCTGCCCAACTTTGTGCAACACATTCAGCAAGTGGCGCCCAATGTAAAAGTTGAAGTGCAAATGATTTCAGAAGACGGATCAAAAGAAGCATTGGCGCAACGCAAAGCCGACATTGTGATTGGCCTAGATGCAAAACAAACCTTGCCATCGCACCTGATCAGCGAGCACTGGTTAAGCGAAGATGTGATGTGCCTATGCAGCAACACCCATCCTCTTTATGGTGACAAGCTAACCCTTAAAGAATACGAAACCGCATCGCACGTGGTGTTCTCAGACGTCACATCGGATACCAGTAACCGCATAGATGATTGGCTAATTATTAAGGGTAGAAAAGGAAAGTCGCGCCAGCACATAGCCCGCACCATGAACTACACCGCCGCAGCCAGCATCGTCACCAAAACCGATTCCATTATGACCCTGCCACATCACATGGCATTAATGTTTACCAAGATGCTGCCGGTAAAATTGCTTCAGCCACCAAAGCACATTCCGAATATTGAAATGAATATGGTCACACATCCATTATTTAATACAGACCCAGAGATTATTTGGTTAAAGCAGGTGTTAAAAGATGTGGTGGCAGATGTTTGGCGTTAATGGGTAAGTTGATACTCTGTAGGAGGGTGCTTGCACGCGAATGACGTTCATAAATCCATTGTTTCTAATTCTAGCGATGCCCTGCGAAGTAAGAATATTTGTAGGAAATGAGATGGACGGGTCCATCTCATTTCCTACGGTGTGGATGTATTTATTCGTACGAGGGCACTTTGTGCCCGATAAAATATACCATCATACCAGACGTGAGGAACGAGCGATCTGGTATCCATTAGGCACTATAAAAAAACCTAAAACCAAACCCCTACACTCGATAAACCTCAAGCGAACACCTAAGGCACTAACAACAACCAACCACTAACCCTCAACAATCGCACTGGTCTTCTGCCCAGCAGCAAACTCAACCAGTTCAATCAACTTATCTTTAATGCCCGGAAAACTTCTAGCGTTAACCGCATCCGCCAACGGCTCATTCAAACGCACACTAAAACTGCGAAAGCCTTCGCGGGTCGGAATCGACATAGACATGGGCACACCCTGATCTACCCCGCCGCCAATTAACTCGATAGCACTGGCGCTGGTTAATACTTCTTTAGGGTCACGAATAGGCTGAAAGATAATGCCGCTTTCATCCGAACGTAATAACACCCCAGAACGATCAGGTCGCCATTCATCACCCAGCTGCCCCATGAAGCGCCAAGCACAATGCCAGCTTTGGCAAACCGACGGACGTTCGGCGTAGATCTTACAACCGCCCTTTTCCACCATGTGTGAACAGGCTTTGTCGGCTGGTTTTTTAAAGTCACCGTCTTCAATCAGCAAGAACACACAGCATGCGGTGCATTCGCCACATTCTCGGCCGGGGACTAAATTTGAATCTTGATTATCGCTCAATGCTTTCACCTAATGCCTTTCGGCAAAATGTCGCTAACAGACCTGTACAAGGTTCGCGGGCTTGGCCCTTATGTCAGCGGTGCTTAATATATGTAATGACTTGATTATACGTGGGATTGGGGATTATGTATTGCTTGGGATTTGATTCGAACAAAGAGGGATTAACCCGTGTATATAACCAACTCTATTCGTACAACCTTATCTTCGATTGTATGGAAGACCACTTGCTCAGATTCACCATGATATTTCACTGTATTAGCATTTATATCACCCAGATACTTTAAAGCTTTTTCAATTGCTTCAAGACTAGAGCCCACATTAAGTGATTTCGGCATATTATAGGTTGGATTTGTAATGCTTAGGTAGGTAATAAAGAATCGGTTCTGAGTCGGTATATGTAGGCCTTTCAGTAGTACCCCCTCAAACTGAATGTCATAACAATAAGCGACATCACCAAATGCCGTCTGAGTCTTTTCTTTTAATTCGCTTTGTATCACACCAAAACTTCGCACTGTTTCTAAGCCTTTGTTGTAAAAAGGGCTAACTGCACTCAATACAAAATTGTCGACCGTAGCCAGTCTAGCAAAATTATCTTGACTGCTTACTTCAGGTACATCTGCAGATAATACGGGGGATACGAATATAAATAGAGCCGCGATGATTAATTTTTTCATTATTATCGTAATCTCTATATGTAAACCGTAACACTTATCGTCAGTTGAACTAAGCAATATAATAAAGGTACTTAATTCGTTTAATATCCAATTATACGTCGATTTTAAGTTTATGTATTCAGCTGGGTTTAACGGACCTGATTCAGTATCTGTAGGCTTACACCATGGATAAATGCTACCTCAGCTAATGTTGAGTCAATACTTAATGTATTGACTCATTTTTTACTATTTTGGTGCATTTGTAAGTCGTAAGTAAGGCAATTTAATATCAATGCTGCCAAATTGTTCTTTTGCTTGTTCGTCATTCAACCCTAAAGCCACAATAACATCTTGACCAGGCACCCAGTTAGCAGGTGTTGCGATTGGTGCGCCATCTGTAATTTGGATGGCGTCTAGTGCACGTAAAATTTCTGCGAAATTACGGCCCACAGACATAGGGTATGACATGGTTAGGCGAACCTTTTTATCTGGTCCAATAATAAATACTGTACGAACAGTTGCACTGTTAGCAGGTGTGCGGTTTTCAGTTAAGTAAGCGCCAGCTGGAAGCATGTCGTACAGTTTAGATACTTCTAAAGACGTATCGTCAATGATTGGGAAGTCAGCAGGCGCACCTGAAAAAGCTTCTATATCGCGCTTCCATTTCATGTGTTCTTCAACGCTGTCTACCGATACACCCATAACCTTTGTATTGCGCTTAACAAATTCAGGTACTAGTTGAGCTACTGCACCAAATTCTGTCGTGCAAACTGGTGTGAAATCTTTTGGGTGTGAAAATAGAATGGCATAACTATCGCCAATCCAGTCATGCAGAGAGATGGACCCGTCAGTTGAATCTACAGTGAAGTCTGGGGCGATGTCGTCAATACGAATAGACATAATGTTTTTCCTTATTTATTGTGATTGTGTTGTTACTACTGGTCATTAACTTTAATTTGTAATCGGTCTTGCAACCATGTGGTTTACCCATGGACAGGCATGTTAATTTTTTAATGTTTTAGACAGTGTGTCATATGCTTCATATTGACTTAGAAACAATGAGCCACCTAAATGATCAAAAAAATTAGCTTTATCTAAAATATCTTTTACTGGTTTTTTCAACTCTGATAAATGTAATTTAATATTCGATTGTAATAATTGAGTATTAAGTGCTTCAAGCATTTCAAGAGCGCTTAGATCAATCGTATTAATTGCGCCACAATGTAAAATAATATGCTGAGTTTTTTTATGATTTTTAATCACAGAATGGATGTGTTCATCCAAATAATTCACGTTAGAAAATATTAAGCTCTCATCAATGCGCAGTGATGTAATCTCTGGGATAGTTTCAGCTTTATAATGATCTATATTACGGAAGTGTTCACTATTCGGCAGTAAACCAATTTCAGCCACATGAGGACGTGATGTATGATAAAGATGCAATATGATTGAGGCTACAATACCGCTTGCTACACCCGCTTCTACGCCTAGCATTAATGTTAATGCAATCGTCATTGCGACCGCATAGAAATCACTTCTAGAAAAATTCCATGCTTGACGAATAACAGAGAAGTCTAACAATGATAAAACTGCCACAATAATAGTTGCGGCTAACATGGCTATAGGTAAAAAATATAATAATGGTGTTAAAAAGAAAGAGACAATGGCAATGGCAATGGCTGTATAAATACCTGCGAACTGTGTTTTTGCGCCCGCATCAAAATTCACAACTGAACGAGAAAACCCACCAGTCACAGGAAAGGCACCCATAAGGCCAGATGCAATATTGGCACCGCCTAAGGCGATCAACTCTTGGTTTTCAACTATTTTTTCTTGACGTTTAGCCCCTAATGTTCGACCAACCGAGATGGATTCAACATAGCCAATAATAGAAATAAATACTGCAGGCAACATAAGTGCTTTAATCGCTTCTAAATTAAATGAGGGTAAACCAAATTGACCAATACCACTTGGTATATCACCAACAATGGCCACACCTTTTTGATCAAGTGCTGTTAATGCAACAATCAGCGTGGTGGCCACAACCCCTACAACGGGTGCGATGCGCGATAGGGTATTTGCTGTACTCAAAGAAATGCCATAAAAAACCATGCATTTAGCCGCATACTTTCTTGCCAATAGTAAAAATACTAAAGCAGCGACTCCAATGAACACCGTAATAGTATGGGATTGACTCAGCATGGTTAGTAGCGAATAACACATATCAAAAAAAGTATGTCCATTTATCTGGACACCTAGTAAATGCTTGATCTGGCTTAAAGCGATTAACAATCCTGATGCGATAATAAAGCCTGAAACAACAGAGTGTGATAAAAAGTTAGCAATGAAACCAAAACGCAAAAATCCCATCAGTAATAAAAAACTACCTGATAATAATGCAAGTGTAATGGCGCCATCCACATAACCAATCAGCCCTGATTGCGTTACGCTGGATAAAGCCGATGCGGTCATCATAGATGCGATGGCCACGGGGCCAACAGCCAGCGTGCTGCTTGAACCAAGCAGTGCATAGATAACAATCGGTACTATGCTCGCATACAAACCATACTCAGGGGGTAGGCCTGCAAGCATGGCGTACGCAAGTGACTGAGGAATCAGCATCATAGAAACAACTGCCGCAGCAATAAGATCGCTACTTAATTTTCTGCGGTTATATATTTTCAGTTGTAGTAGTAGTGGCACTGTAGGCACATTATTGTCTCTAGTTAAATTACTTAATGTTTGTATTTATTTTTGAACTTCATTTATCACGTGATTTATCAACTACGCTAATTATTTTTTCAAACCACTTATGGGTACTTTTAAGTAAACGGTGTCATTATTTTCAGCTTGCGGGAAATTCCCTGCGCGCATATTCACTTGTAATGAAGGAAAGATAAGGCGAGGCATGCCCAGCGTTTTATCGCGAGCTTCGCGTACCTCAACAAATTCGTCTTCGCTTATGCCCGACTTCACATGTATATTGCTATATATATGTTGCTGAACCGTACTGAAGAACTCCAGTTTACGATCGTTTGGCTGATAGTCGTGACACATGTATAAACGAGTGTCACTTGGTAAAGCTAAGATACGCTGTATAGAGCGATAAAGGGTGCGAGCATCGCCACCTGGGAAGTCCGCTCTTGCCGAGCCTGAATCAGGCATGAAAAGCGTATCACCAACAAAGGCAGCATCGCCAATTAGGTGGGTTGTGCATGCAGGTGTATGACCTGGTGTATGCAATGCGATGCAGTGAAGGTTCCCAATTTGGTATTCGTCATTGTCATCAAATAAAATATCAAATTGACTGCCGTTACGCTTGAACTCGGTTCCATCATTAAATAATTCACCAAACACATCTTGCACAACTGTTATGTTTTTACCGATAGCAATCTTCCCACCTAGTTCACCTTGCATATAAGGTGCTGCAGAAAGGTGATCAGCATGCACATGAGTTTCAATGTGCATAACAACATCCAGTTGTTTATCTTTTACGCAGTTGATAATTGCATCGGCACTGTCATAGCTCACTTCGCCAGATGCGTAATCAAAATCAAGTACTGAATCAATAATGGCACAGGCAGAAGATTGCGGGTCTTTAACTATGTAAGAAAATGTATGGGTGTCACTGTGATAAAACGGAAAAACTTCAGGCTTGTTCATTATTGCCTCTCCCTTGAAATCTGTATTTTTATAAAATATAAACATATATAGCAATAGGTGAGCCAATAACTAGTAATCTGTAAGCCATTGTTTTTATTAGCTTTAATTGTTCTGGGTTAACCTATCTTGACTCCTTAGGCAAATATGTCATAGTTTTTGCCAAATATGACAAATGACAGGCCAATGAATAAAACAACAGAACTAGGCCAGATGCTTGGTGGCTATGAGTCACCAGCTATTTTGGTAAGTAAAGACTATGAGATTTTAGCGACGAATAAGAACTATGAAGATCAATTTGGTGAAATTGATATATCGTCCAAGCCAACATGTTTTTCTGTATCTCATGGTTATGACAAACCTTGTGATCAAGCGGGTGAAGATTGCCCTCTACGAGCTGCTACAGCGTCTGGGGGAAAAGAGAAAGTATTGCATATACATCAAACCCCAAATGGGCGTGAACATGTTGATATAGAAATGATCCCTATTTTTGATAGCGACAATAACCTTAGCTTTTTCATTGAGCTGTTAATACCAGTGCCTTTAGCGAGCGGTGCCAAAGACAATAAAAAAATAGTGGGAAAAAGCAGCGCGTTTAAGAAATTACTTAGTACGGCTAATCGGGTTGCTAAAACCAATGTGGATGTTTTGTTGTTAGGGGAATCCGGAACGGGTAAAGAACTAATCAGTAATCTGATCCATATGAGCAGTGATCGTAATAAAAAGCCTTTTGTTACTCTTGAATGCTCTGGGTTAAGTGAAACACTCATTGAAAGTGAGTTATTTGGTCATAAAAAGGGTGCATTTACCGGGGCTAATAATGATAAAAAAGGCATTGTTGAGTATGCTGATAAAGGTACGTTATTTTTAGATGAGATAGGTGACGTGTCTTTAGAAACTCAAGTAAAGCTACTTAGGCTTATTGAATCTAAAACCTTTAGACGGGTTGGAGAGAGTGAAGTACGTACCACCAACTTTCGATTAATTTGTGCAACGCATAGAAACTTAAAAGAAATGGTTGAGGCAGGTACCTTTCGTTTAGATCTGTACCATCGAATTAATGTTTTCCCAATATACGTACCTTCACTTGCAGAACGCTTAGATGACTTGCCTGATTTAGTTGAGCATATAATTAAAGCTTCGGGTAATAACCACCACATTACTGCCAGTGCGATCGACTTGTTAAGTCGTCATAGGTTTTCTGGAAACATTCGTGAGCTTAGGAATATCATAACCCGTGCACAGGTTCTGTGTGACACTAATGTAATAGATGATTACATTATTAAAGAGGCGTTGTCACTTGGCGGCCAGGTTTCAAGTGCATTAGAATCTCAAGCTAATGCATCTCAGTCAGGCTTATCTCAAACTCTGCAGGAATTAGAGTCCAGTTATTGGAAAAGTCTGGTTAAAAAATATGGTAATGATAAAGAGAAGATAGCTGAAGAAGCTGGTGTTAGCTTACGCACGTTATATAGAAAATTAGAAAAAATAGATGATAATGTTGAATAGATATTTATTAAATTTAAAATAGAGTGATAAATTTTAAGCGATATAGATATGAATATAAATATTATTTTATCTCTATATCGTTATCATCTAAGCAAATATCTAAAACATGATCCATAGTATCTAAGTAACCAGGCCGTTCGTGGGTTAATAAAACTACCATTCTAGATGCAGTCCAGGACAGAATATTATGCCAAATTCGGACTGCCATTTTGTTATCAATACCATTGAAAGGCTCATCTAAAACAACCAATTGTGGGTCGCGAAGTAATAATCGAGCCAAGCAGATTCGCCTGGCTTGCCCGCCAGAAACTTTTCCACCTGCTTCGCCAAGCCATGAATTTAAGCCGTCAGGTAATGCATTGGCCCAGTCAAATAGCTCAACCATTTTGAGCACTTTCCATATTTCTTTTTCTGAAATATCTTTTATTCCCAGTGCTAGGTTATATCCTAATGTACCTGCCAATATTGAGTTACTCTGCTCAAGATAACTTGTTGTTTTATACCAATCATCCGCTGCTATTTCACTTAATGGGATATTACTATTAACAATGACATGATTATTGGTATTCGTTTTTTCAACCCCTATTAATAGCTTTGCAATAGTGGACTTTCCTGAACCTGAGCGCCCCTTAATGCTGTATAGCTGGTTGTTAGATAATTTTAGTGAGAGATCTTTTCTGTGACTAATAGGTAATCTTGGGTTTTGTTTTATGGAGATTTCAATGGAATTTATGGTATTAAATTTTGTTGCCTGTTGTTGTTCAGATGCATGCGCTAAGGCTGTCAATCTATTTGCTGAAAAATGTGTTTTACCCCATGTACCAAATTGTGTGGGAATACTTTGTAATACTTCTGAAATACCTAATATCATCATCACTAGCATGATTGCAATGGGGCCATCGATCACGTTGGAATTAACAGCTAGAAGTCCAATAAATATAATGGCACTCATTACTGCGCCTAATACTAGATCTAGAAGAAGCTGGATGTTGGCAATGTTTGAGTTAAGTTTATTTTGTGCGTGATAAAGTGTATCCAACCGATTTTTTATTTTACGCTCATGCTGCTGCATCAAACCGTTAGACTGTAATTCAAATGCTCCTTGTAGATGCTCAATGATATCGGCTCTGCATTCATTGAGTAAACTAGCTGTTAATGCGCCATATTTTTTAGTTCGTCTGATGGTGATGCGTATGCTTAAAATTAAACATATAAGTAAAAACCCTCCTAAATAAAGTGCTAATTCAAACCAAAAAAAACTCATAAAAAAGGTAAGGGTGACAACCAGTAGAGCCGCGACAATAGGCGGGATAATATAGCTTAATAAAATATTATCTAGCGCATCTAAATCAGAGGTTAATCTACCCAGCCATTCACTATCATTGGTCGCACGCAGTTGTTCTATTGGTAAGGTAGAAAGCGCTTTAAATAGTGTCAGTCTATAAACAGAGATAAGGCGTAGAATGGAATCATGGTTATATATTCTTTCTATATAACGGCCTACTGTTCGACTGAGTGCAAAAAAACGAATACCAGAGCCCGGCATATACATATCAAATAACACAATCACACCTGCCCCAACCGCAATACCTGTAATAGCTGTTGCAGTAATAAACCAGCCAGACAGCATAAGTAAAGCAACACCAGACAGTGCGGTTAAAAAAGCCCACAAAATACCAATGTGAAGCCTGTTACCCTGAGAATTAATAATTAGGTTAAACCAATATTTCATTGTTTATCCTTTGTCATGCTCAGATTAAGGTGAACATCACCCATGCTAATTAACAGGGGGTCGTGACTGGCTATTACTAAAATACATTTTGATTTAAGTGTTTTAAGCGCATTAATAATATACGTTTTGCTTTTTAAATCTAATTGAGCGGTAGGTTCGTCAAACAATATGATTGAGGTTGGATTAAGTAAGATTCGGGCAAACGCAAGGCGCTGCATTTGGCCTCCTGATAATCCTTTTCCGTGCTCACCAATTATGGTTTCAAGACCAATATGATTAATATCGAGTTCTTCTGATAAACCCAGTAGTTCAAGGGTATGCAATATTTCATTTTTTGATGCATTAGGAGCCAGAGCAATTAGGTTTTCATAAACAGTGTCATTTTTAATCCAAGCACGTTGAGGTAGGTAAGCAATGGGATTATGCGATGCAGAGGTGATTATAATTTCCCCACTTATAGGTCGAATAAACTGAGCGATGGTATTGAGCAATGTAGTTTTCCCAGAACCTGAGTCACCAGAAACCACTAACATCTCACCGGTTTTCACTTCTAAGTGAAGTATTTGTGTCAGTTGTTTTTTATACCCAATTATCAAATTTGAAAATTTAAGATGAGTCGTTGATTTTTGATGTTCTGTTGTAGCAACTTTAATGTTGTTATAGCGACTAGCTGCCGATTCAATATCGTTTGTCGGGTCAGCATAAGTGTCTAATGATTCTACAAGATTATTAGCCGCTCCTAATGCGGATGCTCTATCATGATAAAACTGCGAAAGATTTCGCAATGGCTGAAAAAATTCGGGAGCCAGTATTAATATGGTTAATCCAGAAAATAAGGAAAGGCTGTCTGCTGGCCCCCAAGTAATGGCGCCATACAACGAGAACCCAATATAAATAGCCAGTGTAGCAATGGCGACACTGGTAAAGAATTCTAAAACAGTGGACGATAAAAAAGCGACTTTCAAGGTTTTCATCACTACATTTCTATAGCGTTCACTATTGCCTTCAACTTCTTCAAAAACGGATTGGCGTGCACCTAGCTGTATAATGTTTGAAAGGTTTGATACACGATCTAAAAAATGTCCGGCTAAACGTTGTCGTATAATCGAATATTTTTGATTTAGTTTTTCGGCCCCCATGCCCACTAGAATCATAAAGAATGGGATTAATGGTGCGGATATAACGAGTAGTAACGCGCACAACCAGTTAAGTGTTGCGATTACGCATAAAATTAATAAGGGAGAAATAATAGCCAATGCTTGTTGTGGCCAGTATCGTGAGAAGTAATCATCCATCGCTTCTACTTCTTCTATAAACTGTGAAGCAAATGCCCCTGTAGAGGTATTCTTAAGATAGATAGGACTGGATGATCGCCAGTTTTTCATCATTGTATTTCGAATGTTTTTTCGAATATTCAAACTGGCCTTTTGAGATAGTGACGTTTGAATACGAGTGAGAAACCCCCTTCCAATCACACAGCCTAAAAGTAAAACTAATAAGGCTGATTGATGTAAGGTGGACTGATTATCAATGATGATTTTTTCTGCAATAAATACAAAGGATACCCATTGAATAATCAATAATACCGTAGAAAGAGTGCCCGCCAATACGGCCAATCTTAATGTGACATTCTCTTCTTTAATATGAGACTTCAAAAATTGGCGACCCGTAAATATATTGGTATCTACAGGTTTTTTATTATTTATTATAGCCATTAATTTAGTGGTAACCGCCTTCTTTAACTTTTCCTCTGAATACCCAATATGTCCAGCTTGTGTAACCAAGAATGATCGGGATAACAAATAAGAAGCCAAGTAACAAGAATAACTGAGAGTTATAAGCCGATGCCGCGTCCCAAATAGTAAACTTAGGCGGAACAATGTAAGGCCATTTACTTGCGATTAAACCGAGGTAGCTAAATAGGAAGATCCCCATGGTGGCTACAAATGGCATACCTTCTTGCTTCTTCTGTACTGAGCGAATCACAACAAATGCGCAGTAAGCAACTAATGCAGGTAGTATCCAAATAATGCTTATATTATCAAACCAGCGAGTTTTTACGCTTGGATCAATAAATGGTGTGTATATAGATACAATTAAAAATACAGCAAGTAGAGCCCCTAGTAATCTAGGAGTTATTTTATATGCCCACTCTTGTAATTCACCTTCAGTTTTTAGAATCAACCATGTACTGCCCAGTAATGCATAGCCAGCCACTAAACCTAATCCAGTAATTACCGTGAAAGGTGTTAACCAATCAAGTGCACCACCAGAATATACAAATCCTTCTGTTTCAAAGCCTTGAATGTACGCGCCTACCACAGCCCCTTGTGCAAAAGATGCGACAGTGGAACCCACTGCAAAAGACCAACTCCATAAGTGTTTTGATTTATTTGCTTTGAATCTAAATTCAAAGGCAATGCCTCTAAAAATTAACCCTGCAAGTAATAAAAAAACACCAATATACAGTGCAGGTAAAAACACTGAATAAACCAAAGGAAATGCAGCTAATAAACCTGCACCGCCCAGTACTAGCCATGTCTCGTTTCCATCCCAAATTGGTGCAACAGAGTTCATCATGGTGTCTCTGGCTTTTTCATTTGGCGCAAAAGGAAATAAGATACCTTGCCCTAAATCAAAGCCATCCATCAATACATACATCATTAAGCCAAAGCCAATAAGGCCAGCCCAAATTATTGTTAAATCAAATGCTTGTTCCATGATTAAACTTCCTCATCAATGGCAGCGTGAGCAGCAGAAAATGGTCTCATAGGTCGTTCTATCTCATCCATCTCGTGTGGTGCGTTCGCTTTCTCTAAGCCGCCTCTGAACACTTTTAATAAGTAATAAATACCAGCACTGAATACCAATGAGTAAACAACGATATAGCCAATTAAAGTAAATAAAGCCATGCCACCTGTTAGCGAAGGAGTAAGCCCTTGGGCGTGAGTCATTTGACCGTATATTAACCATGGTGCACGACCCATCTCTGTTACTACCCAGCCAGCAAGTACCGCTATAAATGGCGATATGCTCATCAGACGCAACCCATTCAAAAATAACGGTGTTTGGTAGTAGCGACCGCCAAGCCTTAATACCAATCCCCATACACCAAAAACAATCATCAATAGTCCTAAGCCGACCATAATGCGGAAGGCCCAAAACACAGCGAATACTGGAGGCTGCTCTTCAACGGCAACTTCTTTTAGGCCTGGCAACTCACCATCCCAATCGTGGGTTAATATAAGGCTAGCTAGTTTAGGGATCGCTATTTCAAAGTGGTTGGTTTGATTTTCTTGATCTGGAATTGCAAATAGAAGTAATGGAACCCCTTTACTTGTTTCCCAGTTCCCTTCCATGGCTGCAACTTTTGTTGGTTGGTATTTAAGAGTATTCAAGCCATGGTAATCACCCACTAATGTTTGTGCTGGTGCCAGTATTAATAAAAACCAAAGTGCCACAGACAGTGCTTTTCGGTTTGCTTCTAATTCACGTTTTTGCAATATAAACCAAGCGCTTACACCAGCCACTACTAAAGCGGCGGTTAAGAATGAAGCGAGGCCCATGTGCATAAAACGGTAACCAAATGATGCTGTAAACAATGCATCGGTCCAAGACCTAACCACGTACATACCATTGATTAGCTCTAAACCATCAGGTGTTTGCATTAATGAATTGGCTGCGAGTATCCAAAAAGATGAAATAAATGTGCCGGTTGCTACCATTATTGCTGCAAATAAATGCACACCTTGTGGCACTTTATCCCGACCAAATAATAAAACACCCAGAAATGAAGCTTCTAAAAAGAAAGCAGTCAGTACTTCATAACTGAGAACGGGGCCAAGGAAGTTTGCCGTGGCATAAGAGAAGTTGCTCCAGTTAGTACCAAATTGAAACGACATAACAATGCCTGACACAACTCCGATACCAAAAACGACTGCGAATACTTGAATCCAGAATTTTGAGAGTGTTAACCACACGGGATTGCCCGTTTTGAAGTGTAAAGCTTCAAAGCCTGCAATGGTGCTGGCCAGTCCTATGGTGAAAACTGGGAAAATAGCGTGAAAGCAAACCACAAAGGCGAATTGCATTCGAGAGAGCATGAGCGGATCTAATTCCATGGCGGTACCTGTTCATATATTAGTAATTACATATGTAATAGATTAGTGCTTTGCATAAAGCGCTCCACTTTTTTGCGAAAATAAGAATGTGAATAAGATTTTCAATCACCAGAATATAAGGTTATAAATACACATGAGTCTTTTATATATTATCCTTATTTATCAATGACTTAGCGATTACCTTGATGGGCTAGGTCGCAGTATTTTGGATCCTTAATGTCTTTATTTAAAATTTAAAAAAAGAAGTTGAGGGTTAAATTAATCGCGAATACAATCAATTAATACTAAAGAATGTCAAATATGACAAAATTGAAGCCATATTTGGCGGTACCCTCTGATTTTTCCAAAAGTCACTGGTCGTGTTTTTAACCTGGAAGTCATTATAGTTTACGATCACCAATCACATGGTAGTGGAGGTGAAGTTCTCTCTGGCAGGTTTGATAAAGCCGGCATTATGGATACTAATAACCTCCCGTCACAACAAGTTCACATATACAGGTTCGATTAAGGCGGACCAAATCTTACATTACCTTCCTTGATAGTGACTACCAAACTAATTGGCATCATGCCTTGAAGCTTTCTATAACCTGCTAAATATTTACCATCAAGATCATTTCTATTTTCTGCTTTTGCTGTCTGACTAAGTAGCCACATGGAATACTGCGTTCACTTAAATGCCCACCCCACTTAATAGTCACCATGCTATATTGTTTAAAAATAAAAATATGAGCCTGCAACTATGACTGCCCACTCTCAACAGCCAAACTATCAACACCTAGGCTGGATCGTATCCCCTTACACACAAAAAACATCGGCGTATTTAAAGTATAAGAACATCCCCCATACCGATCGTGCACCCAATGTATTTGAACTGATGCACAGCACACCCAAACGTGTGGGTAAGGCCA
>ERZ1027231.280-NODE-280-length-18162-cov-19.620589_pt1 | contig 18162 bp, 15 predicted proteins | sample MGYA00520866_ERZ1027231 | MGnify/ENA primary metagenome ERZ1027231 (study PRJEB33311, sample SAMEA4378411) | marine metagenome | biome: Marine biome; feature: Fjord; material: Water | collected 2014-07-20T08:00:00Z/2014-07-... | depth 75 m ...
AAGCAATACTGCGTGATTTCCAAGCTTCTTTAAAAGGCGAGAAACATAGCCCTAAAAAGAAAAGCTGGTTTGAGAACGTAAAAACCTTTTTTGAATAAACCTTTTAATTAAGGTTCTTTCTAAAAGTTAAATAGAAGGCTGCACGAAGCTACATGGCTTTTTGCGGCCTTTTGCGTAAAATACGCACAATAGAAATGAATGGGTAATGTCATGACACGTATCGCGATTATGGGTGCCGCTGGCCGTATGGGCCGAATTCTTATTGAAGCCACCGAATTGGCCGAAGGCGCTAAATTAGGCGCTGCGGTTGTTTTGCCTACCGACTCTTTGTTGGGTAGCGATGCCGGTGAAATGGCTGGTTTAGGTAAAAAGCTTGATGTCTCTTTAGTGAGTGAGCTAACGGCCTCTATAGATGATTTTGACGTGTTGGTAGATTTTACTAGTCCTGCTGCCACCATGGAAAATATTAAAATCTGTGAAGCCGCTGGGAAAGGCATTGTGATTGGTACCACAGGTTTAACCGACGCACAAAAAGCTGAGTTAAGCGCAGCGGCTGCTGATATGAAAATTGTCTTTGCGCCAAACTACTCAGTGGGTGTAAACCTTTGTCTAAACTTACTGCGCATGGCGGCTTCCGTTATGGGCGAAGAAAGCGACATTGAAGTGATTGAAATGCACCACAAACATAAAGTGGATTCCCCATCGGGTACTGCATTACGTTTGGGTGAAGTAGTTGCCGAAACCATGGGCTGGGACTTAAACGAAGTGGCCAACTATGGTCGTGAAGGCCAAACTGGTGCGCGTCCTCATAAAGAAATTGGTTTTCAAACCATTCGTGGCGGTGATGTAGTAGGAGATCATACCGTTATGTTTGCTACAGAAGGTGAGCGTGTTGAGATTACTCATAAAGCGCAAAGCCGTATGACTTTTGCTAAAGGAGCGGTACGAGCAGCGCTTTGGCTGAACGATCAGCCTAATGGTTTGTACGACATGCAGGATGTATTAGGGTTTTAGCCACAGGATGTGGTGTACCCTGGAATTGCATGGAGCAAATTCCAGGGTTGTACAGGACGTCAAGTCCGGATTTTTACTCCATGTAAATCCTCAGTACCTAAATCCATTTAGGCAATCCTAAAAATGCCGGGAGCAATTTTTAGGGCAGCCACAGGGGCGCTTCCCGAGTTTGGACCCAGATAACTTCTCCTAGACTCTTGTAGGCCGTACTTATGTTAAGTAAATAAAAAAACCGAAGCTTGCTTCGGTTTTTTTATGGGTGTTTGTTTAATCCACTAAAGACGGCCGATTTAGCAACTGTCTTTTTGTTATACAATCAAGCATAGTCTCTTAATAACAATAAAATAATAACCAATCTCTGTGGTTAATACGGACGCTAATATGACACATAAGCTTAATAATGCAGTGATAGCCATTACTGGAGCAGGCTCGGGAATTGGGCGTGCCTTGGCTCTTCAGAGTGCTCGTTTAGGGGCTCGCCTTGCACTCAGTGATATAGGTGAACAGTCATTACAAGAAACAAAAGGCTTAATTGAAAAAGAATGTGGGCAAGCTGAGGTACTGTGCAGCGTGGTGAACGTAGCCGAAAAGCAACAAATGGTGAGTTGGGCACAGCAGGTAAAGGATCACTATGGAGAAGTGAATGTCATCATTAATAACGCTGGTGTCGCTTTAGCCGCAAGCGTTGAAGCCACTGAGCATGAAGATTTTGAATGGCTGATGAGTATTAACTTTTGGGGAGTGGTGAACGGTACAAAAGCATTTTTACCATTCTTAAAAGAGGCTAGCTGGGGACACGTGGTAAATATATCCAGCTTGTTTGGTCTGATCAGTATTCCTAATCAATCCGCTTATAATGCTGCAAAATTTGCAGTGCGTGGATTTAGTGAAAGTTTGCGTATTGAAATGTTGTTATCAAATAAAACAGTACATGTGAGTTGTGTTCACCCTGGCGGCATAAAAACTAATATTGCTAATGCTGGGCGTTTTAAAGATCAGGTAGGAACACAAGATTCCCCTGAAAAACAAAAGAAAGAATTTAATGATCACTTGGCTCGCACCACTGCAATACAGGCCGCTGACATAATTATTAAAGGTATCAATAAAAATAAGCCCCGTATATTAGTGGGAGGGGATGCTAAATTACTGGATATTATTCAGCGATTTATTCCATCTGGTTACCAAAACCTAATTGCTCGTTTTATGCCTTAAGCAACCGATAGAAAAATAATTCTAAGTGGAATCACGGGGTAATAAATACAGGTGGATTTTATGAAGACTGAACATCAAGACATTATTATCATCGGTGCTGGCTTATCTGGAATAGGCGCCGCTTACCATTTTTCAAAAAAGTGCCCCAATAAATCCTTGGCGATATTAGAAGGGCGCAGTTCTATGGGGGGCACTTGGGATTTATTCAAGTACCCAGGTATTCGCAGTGACTCCGACATGTACACACTAGGTTATAACTTTAAGCCTTGGAACGCCCCTCAGTCCATTGCAGATGGCCCTTCCATTTTAAAATATATAAAAGAGGCTGCTCAAGAGTATTCTTTAGAGGATAAAATACGCTACAACCATCAAGTTACAGCCATTAACTGGTGTACCGAAACAGCCACCTGGACGGTATCGCTGAATGTGGATGGGCAAGAAAAATCCCTGTCTTGTAATTTTCTATTAAGCTGCACGGGTTATTATAATTATGAGAAAGGGTACACCCCAGAATTTAAAGGCAAGGAAGATTTTAAAGGGCATTTCATTCACCCGCAGCATTGGGATGAATCCTTAGAATATAAAGATAAAAATATTGTGGTTATTGGCAGCGGTGCCACAGCGGTAACCTTGGTGCCTGAATTAGCCAAGCAAGCCGCCAGTGTGACGATGCTGCAACGCAGCCCCACATATGTAGCAAATGTTCCTAAAGAAGATAAGTTATTGCCTTTTCTGCGAAAATTTCTGCCTAATAAATGGGTGTACCGCTTTGCCCGTACTCGCAATGTTGCCTTGACCATGGCCATTTATAATTACTGTCGTAGTTTTCCCAATCATGCTCGTAAGGCTTTAACTAAGTTAGCCAAGAAAGAACTGGGTGATGATTTTGATATGAAGCATTTTACGCCCAAATATGCGCCATGGGATGAGCGCTTATGTGCGGTGCCTGATGGTGATTTGTTTACAGTGTTAAAAGAAGGTAAGGCACAGGTGGTAACCGATACCATTAAGCATTTTAGTCATGATGGTATCGTGCTTAATTCTGGTGAGACATTACAGGCCGATATAATTGTGAGTGCAACCGGTTTGGATTTACAACTCATGGGCGGTATTGATATCAATGTGGATGGTGTGTCATTTGATGTGAGTAAGGCTAAAGTCTACCGGGGTGTGTTAATTGAAAACTTGCCTAATCTTGGGATGATTTTTGGTTATACCAATGCCTCTTGGACATTAAAGAGTGACCTTACCAGTGAATATATTTGCCGTATTCTTAATCATATGGAAAAAACTCAAACACAACTGTGTATGCCAGTGGATGATGAAAATATGGAAGACATTCCTTTCATAGACATGAATTCAGGTTATATACAAAGAGCTTTGAATAAAGTGCCTAAACAAGGGCAGAAATCACCATGGCGTTTATATCAAAACTACATACGCGACATGGCGATGTTAAGGTTGGGTTCGGTAGATGACGGGGTTTTAAAATTTAGCGAAATATCCGAGCAATCGCAACTGGTGCCAGCGGAAAGCTAGTGTTGTCAATATGAGCAGTAAGGTCCTGTCACCGCCTTGCTGCTTTGCCATTCTATAAATAGTTCCCTGCCTGCGACAATATGTCACACCTCTAATTTTTATTAATCTATTACAATGCCTGTAAATTTATGGGGATTGAATATGAACTTCAGTAAAGTCTGGCCAGTTTTTGCCATGCCTTTGTGTGTATCGTTTACACACTCAAATGAATTAAATACCTATGTGACACAGCTTGATAAAGTTGTGGTGACCTCTACCCGTGAAGAAAAATCAATTACCGATTTGGCCGAATCAATAGGGGTTTTGACTCGTCAGGAAATTCAAAACGTTGCGCCATCCCACCCTAGTGAAATTTTAAATCGTACCCCAGGGGTGTATATCAATAACCTGGGCGGTGAAGGGCATATGACGGCTATTCGCCAACCCATTACCACCAGCGGCGTATATTTATTTTTAGAAGATGGAGTGCCCACACGCCCTACAGGATTTTTTAATCATAATGGCTTGTATGAGGTTAATATCCCACAGAGTGAACGCATAGAAGTCACCAAAGGCCCAGGCTCTGCACTGTATGGCAGTGACGCCATTGGTGGTGTGATAAACAGTATCAGTGCAAAGATTCCTGAATACACACAATCTAAATTAGATACTGAATTGGGCGGTGATGGCTGGCAGCGTATTTTATTTAGTGCAGGCAGTCCTATTAATGCTTTTTCAGGTGTGGCCATGAGTGCCAATATTACGCAAAACGATGGTTTTCGTGACGATGCAGAATATGAGCGAGGTAGTTTAAATACACGTTTTAATTATCAACTGTCATCAAATTTAGAAGCCAATAATACCGTGTCTTTTACCAAGGTTGATCAAAGTGGGGTATCGGATCTTAAATATGATGATTATAAAAGTAACGTCAGCAAAAACTTTTATCAAGGGGATGTGGGGGCACGTGATATAGAAGCGTTGAGAGTGACCAGTGAACTTAACTACATAAGTGGTGAAAACTCTCTCATTACTATGACACCTTTTTATCGTCACAATCAATCCAATATGATGCCCAGCTGGATGGTGAGCTATGATCCAAACTATCGTGAAACAAAGTTTGAATCCTTTGGTTTGCTAACTAAATTTCGTCATAACTTTGCCAATGACAGCGTTGTGATAATGGGAGCCGATATTGATCATACCCCGTCTAGCTATCAAGAATTTGTAGTGGATGTTTCAAAGCAAGGGGACTTTTACACGGGTTTTTCAGAAACAGGCGAATTCAACTATGACTACAATGCCGATCAAACCAGCATCAGCCCCTACCTACAAGTTGAGAGCAGAGTAAACGATCAAGTACTGGTAAATGCAGGGGTACGTTATGACTTATTTAAAGTGGATTATGAAAACAATCTAAACGCTACTCAAGAAGGCAGGCACCTTCGGGCGGAATCACAAAATATTGAATATGATCACATCAGCCCTAAAGCCGGTGTGGTTTACAAATATGCGTCGCTTCATGATGTTTATGCAAATTATCGGCATGCCTTCAGAGCGCCATCTGTGGGTACCTTGTTTCGCTCTGGTTCCAGCATTGATACAACCGAGTTAAAGCCAGTTAAAACAGATAGTTTTGAGATTGGTTTTAGAGGGCTGGCTTATAACCGGGTTTCTTATGAACTGGCCATTTATTATATGGAAAAGACCGATGATATCGTGAGTGTGATAACCAGCGAATCAGAACGGATCTCGCTAAATGCAGGCGAAACGACACACAAGGGGATTGAATTAGGAATCAGCTCAGCCATTACCCAGTCCCTTAGTGTTAACAGCTCGTTTAGTTACAGCGAGCAAACCTATGGTGACTTCGCATATCTTTATACGTGCTTTTCATGTGAAACAAGAAATCAACTATTAAATTTTAATGGCAATGATATTGGTAAGGCGCCTAATACATTAGGCAATATTTCTCTTCGTTACGAGTCTCTTAAACAGCACAGTTTAATGCTTGAAATTGAAGTGGAGCACGTGGGTGAATATTACACTGATGAAACCAATACCAGTGATTACAGTGGCCATGATCTTGTGAACCTTCGTTCACGAATGCGCCTAACCCCAGATGTTGAACTGTATGCTCGAATTAAAAACTTAATCGATAAACGTTACAGTAACTATACCTCTAATCAAGTTGGGTCAGATGATATTGGCTACCGTCCGGGACAACCCTTAACTGCATTTGCTGGTATTCGAGCCAGTTTTTAATAGCTACATATCTTTAAATAGCCTCATGTTCGAGGCTTTTTTACTTGTATTTGGACATTGTCATGAGTCGTATGAAATCTGTTAAAAAATGGCATGGATTGTTTTTATGGCCAGCCTTGATCGCCACCCTTATTTATATTTTGTCGGCCCTGTCTCATCCAATCATGGTGTGGACGGGTCCTCAGGCCAAAAAAATGTATCCACCAGCCTTGGTACTGCAAGGAAATGAAGTGGTTCATATCTCTAAAATTGTTGAGAAAAACAAATTGGGAGTGGCACAAATTGCTAAGTTTGTGCCTTATAAAGAACAAGTATTATTTCAGGTGACACAAGGCAATAACCAGCCAAGACGTTATTTTTCAAACGTAAATTTTAACGAAGTGAAAGACCACGATAAGCAGCAGGCTATTTGGCTAGCACAACATTATTTAGCACAAGAGCTTCCTATTAAGTCTATTGAGTTTCAATCTCAGTTTGATGAGCAGTATCCACAAGTGAATCGTCTGTTACCAGTATATAAAATAAATTATAACACTGAGGATAATTTAACTGTATTTGTGCATACCGAAACACAAGCATTAGCGGCCATAACCAATGACTGGAAACGTTCATTACGCTGGATATTTCAAAACTTGCACAGTTTTGAATTTCTGGGTGAATCTGAAGCCCTAAGGGTTGGTTTAATTGTCATTATGGTGTCTCTAATAAGTCTGATGGCTATCACTGGGATTATGTTTATCCTTATATTAAAACGTAACAAAAAAGTGATACAGACCGAACGTCGCTGGCATCGCCGCCTGGCTTATATTGTAGTGCTGCCATTGATTTTATTTTCTGTTAGCGGTATTTATCATTTATTGCACATGAGTCTGGAAGGTAATGAAAATTTGATGAGGCTGGATAGCCCTGCCTCTTTACCCTTGGGGAACTGGTTGCCGGCTGAATTTCCAAGTGCTTTAACAGGTAAAAAAATCAATCAAATTAGCCTGGTTCAGACAAAAATAAATAATAAGGTGAAAAACCTATACCGGATAAGCGCTTCTGTGGCTAAACCATTACAAGAGAATAATAGAAGTAAGCGTTTCAAAGGTGCAGCGTCAGAATCCAGTGGGTACTATCTGGATAGTCAAAGCGGCTTATTATTAAACTCAATGGATATTCAAGTGGTGAAGCAAAAAGCCAAACAGGTATTGTCAGGTTATGACTCCGGTATTACAAAAGCTGAATTGCTAACGCATTTTGGGCCGTCATATGATTTTAGAAATAAACGCTTACCTATTTGGCAAGTAGAGAGCTCTACTGGCCTACAAGTGTTCATTGATCCTATTACCTCTATGGTGATTGATCAAAATAACCTATGGGATAGAGCAGAGGGGTATAGCTTTAGCTTTCTACATAAGTGGAATTTCTTAGTACCTTTGGCTGGGCGCTTTTATAGGGACGTGGCTATAGTACTGGTTTTAAGTCTTGCCTTGTTGTTATCTCTGTTTGGTTTATTGGCTCACTTAAAGCGTAAAAAAACAGTGGCAGCTAGAGAGTTAGATAACAACAAAATGATTACCTCTTAACATTATCCTGGTTTTGTTGATAAAGGCTTTTTTTATAAAGAGATAGGTCACTTTCAGACCAGGGTGAAAAAGAAGGTTTGGCATAATTAAAAATCCCTTTCGAAAATAACCTGATACTGCGCCCTAAAAAATTAAGATATTTAGGCCAGTATTTAGGTTTGTAAATTACTCTGTCCTTATGTAAAAAATATAACTGGATTGCAAAAGTAGAAATAGTGAAAACGGGAAACCATATCAGTGTTAATACTAAGCTAAGTCTATACGGGTTTTTATAAAGAGCTTTAAAGGCATCATAGCAAACTGCTTGGTGTTCTATTTCTTCTAGAGCGTGCCATTTGGTAAATTCTATAGCTTGATTGTTTTTGTGATTTGTCCAATAAGATGGGTGTGCCAAAAAATCGCGACTAATAGCCGCTGTGAAATGTTCGAAAGCTGCTGGCATGGCCATTTCAAATGCTTTGCTGGAACAGCGATCCAGTAGAGACATCATGGCTTTTTGCACCTTTTCAAAAAAAATAATTTTGTTATAACCCAAATCGACCAATAAAGAATTGGTCCGTCTGTGCATTAATGCGTGGGTGCCTTCCTGTTTAATTAGGTTATTAATTTCCTGCTTTAATACGGAATCCTGAATTTGATCAATGTTTTTTCGCATGATCTCGTTGACCGTTTTTTCCGAATAGGGAATCAATACCGACAGCGCATTCATAAAGTGGGTTTTAATCGGGTCAGCAAGCCATATAGCTGGAGTGCCTTCAAAATTAAATTGAGGGCGTCTACAGGTTATTTGCACATTTTCTGGTGTGGTGCTCTGCGTGCTTTGATTCATATTTATAATAAGTCATTATTTTTATTTGGCTTAAAATCAATACTACCTGAAGGTTGGTAGATAATTGTTAACAAATATCAACTTTGTTGATTGCTCAGGTCACTATTAATCTAATAATAATTAACCCTTCTAGTACACCGGTCTCACTGTCACTGGTTTATCCTTTGTGAACTGGCAAAAAAAACTGAATTAAAGTAATGTCGCGCTATTGTTTTTTGCATAATAATTACTCAGGGAAGTCTATCATGAACGATCGTTTAGCTATTTGGATTGTCGAGCGGCGAATACTGCTTTTTGTATTATCTATCATAGTAATGCTGTTTTTGGGTTATGGCCTGGGTCAGCTTAAATTTAATAGTAGCTATAAGATTTTTTTTAGTGATGATAACCAACAAATGCTAGCTCATGAGTTGGTACAAGACACCTATACTAAAACTGATAATTTAGTTTTTGTTATAAGGCCTCGTGATGAACAAGTGTTTACTCGATCGACACTTGCCAGTGTTGAAGCCCTAACAGAAGAGTCCTGGTTGCTGCCGTATGCTGCCAGGGTTGATTCAATTTCAAACTTCCAGCATACCCAGGTGATCGAGGATGATTTGATTGTTGAAAACCTAGTAGAAGACGCCGAGCAATTAACACTTACCCAAATCGAAAAAATAAAAAATGTCGCATCAAACGAAATAGCCTTACTTAATAGCCTACTATCCGATCGTAATCACGCAACCGCCATTAATGTGAGATTGAACCTGCCAACAGAAAGTGCCCAAATTCAAGGTGAAGCGACACTGGAGTTGGTAGAGGCCGCGAGGGTATTGAAAAAGCGCATTGAGGCTGACAACCCAAATTTGAAAGTATATTTGCAAGGTCTGGCAGTGGTAAACGTTGCCTTTAATGAATCGGCTGAACACGATGCCAGTATTCTGTTTCCCATTTTGTTTTTATTAATTCTGCTTATGCTATTGGTCTTGCTGCGTTCATTTTGGTCTGCGGTGGCTACGTCTATTGTGATTGTGTTGGCAGTGATTGTCAGTCAGGGCTTTATGGGTTGGATATCTTATGACCTGAACCAGGTAAATGTCATGGCCCCTATTATTATTTTAACGCTAGCCGTATGTGACTGTGTGCATGTTCTTGCCAGTTACTTGCATCATTTATCTTTAGGTTATGAAAAAAAGCAGGCCATGATAGAAACCATGAAGATTAATCTTCAGCCTGTTTTCTTAACCAGTCTAACCACGGCCATTGGCTTCTTGGCCATGAATACCTCCGACGTCCCTCCCTTTCAAGAGTTGGGAAATATTGCAGCCTTTGGTGTAACAGCGGCTTTCTTTTATAGTGTGGCCTTCTTGCCCACACTGGCCATTTGGTTACCTATGAAAGCTAAGGCCATGGACGAAGGCAAAAAGCTATGGTCAACCACTCTGGCTAACTTCACTATTACCCATAAAAAACCTTTGTTTTGGGGCGTACTAGCTGTATCGATTTCAGTAGCCAGCTTAGCCGCCTTAAATGAACTCAATGACAATACCGTGGCTTACTTTGATGAAAGCACTGAGTTCCGCAAGGGTGCTGAATTTATGCAGAATGAAGTGAGTGGTTTTGAAGTTATTAACTACTCATTAGAAAGTGGCGAGGCAGGTGGTGTGAATGAGCCTGAATTCTTGAAAAAAGTAGAAGCCTTTAGTCAATGGTATTTGGTTCAACCTGAAGTGGTGTCGGTGAGTACTTATACCAACACCCTAAAGCGCCTAAACCAGAATATGCATGAGGATGACCCGGCTTATTACACCATCCCAGAATATCGAGAGCTGGCTGCGCAGTATCAGTTAATGTATGAACTGTCTTTGCCTTATGGCCTTGATTTAAACAGCCAGATTAATTTTGATAAAAGCTCTTTGTTAATTGGCATCATTGCTCGTAACCAAAAGGCCAAAGAATTAATTGAACTGGATAAACGTGCACAGCAATGGTTTCTGGACAATGCCCCTGAATTAGCAGCAACGGGTTCGAGTATTTCTATTATGTTTGCCCATGTGGGTAAAAGTAATATTGATTCCATGTTATCGGGTTCGGTGATTGCGCTTATTCTCATTACCCTTACTTTAATATTGGCTTTAGGCTCCATTAAATATGGATTATTAAGCTTGCTGCCTAATGCTTTCCCCGCCATGGTGGCATTTGGAATATGGGGTGTGTTTTCCGGGGTGGTAGATCTAGGGGTGGCGGTGATCTTTAGCCTCACCTTGGGAATCGTGGTAGATGATACCGTGCACTTCTTTAGTAAATACATGCGAGCGCGCAATATTATGAATAAGACCCCTGAAGATGCGGTGCGTTATGCCTTTCATACTGTGGCTAAACCCTTGCTGATTACCACTGTGGTATTGGTTGCCGGATTTTGTGTATTGTTGTTCTCAGATTTTACTGTAAATGCCAAGATGGGAATCATGATCAGCGCCACCATTAGTATTGCCCTTATTTTTGACTTCCTGTTTTTGCCGGCATTGCTTATGAAGTTTGATCCAAAAGAAGAGGAAAATGGCGTAGATAATTCGGCCGTTACCAACTAGTTCATTATTGAAAATAATATCTATAAAAAGGGTACCCCTGATGGAAAATCAGCGGTACCCTTTCTTTTTGCCTATATAAAGCTGCCCATGAAAAAACTCAATATTCAGTTGTTATTAACCGGTGATGAACTCATGAGTGGCGATGTGCTGGATACCAATTCCTGCATGATGGCCGATATATTGAAGCAAAAAGGATTGGTATTTAATCGTAAGGTCACCGTTGGCGATAACCTTGAATTACTGGTACAAGAGATTGAGCATTTATCCCAAGACAGCGACGTACTCATTATTAATGGCGGGCTAGGGCCTACCATAGATGACAAAACAGCCGAAGCGTTGGCCTTAGTGGTTCAACAGCCACTTGAAGAAAATCCCAAGGCTTTAAGTCAATTAAAAAAATGGTGTGAATCCCGAGGATATGAGTTAAACGGCCCGAATCGTAAGCAAGCCTTATTACCTAAGGGTGTCGATATTTTGCATAACCCCACAGGCAGCGCGCCGGGCTTCAGCATTAATCATAATAATTGCTTAATCATGTGTACGCCTGGAGTACCCAGTGAAGTAAAAAGCATGCTGCAAGAAAGTATCATGCCGGTGCTGGATAATATAAACCCTGGTGCCTTCACTCAAGTGATACGGTTTCAGGTGTTTGGTATGGGAGAGTCTTCCATGCAAAAGACAATTACTGAAGCCCTGCCCGATTGGCCCGATAATATCGAACTAGGGTTTAGAGCTGCTTTTCCTCAGGTTGAGGTAAAGTTAACCGTACATGATAAACAAGCCGCGCAAGCATTACCCCATTGGCAAACGCAGGTAGAGAAGCTGTTGGGGGCTCATATAATAGGTGAAGGGGATACCCAATTGCCGCAGCTGTTGGTGTCACTGTTACAAGAGCAGGGAAGTCAGCTTACGCTGGCAGAATCTTGCACGGGCGGATTAATCGCGGCTAAGGTCACTTCGGTAAGTGGCTCCTCTCAAGTATTTGAAGGGGGCTTTGTTAGTTATTCTAATAATATAAAAATGAGCTTATTAGATGTCACAGAAAATAGCCTGAATGAGCATGGTGCGGTCAGTGAGCCAGTGGTACAAGAAATGGCTGAAGGGGCCAGGAAGATAACCAATGCCAAGTGGTCGCTGGCGGTATCCGGAATAGCAGGACCTGATGGGGGCAGCCCAGAAAAACCGGTTGGTACCGTTTGGTTAGCCTGGGGGCAAAAAGATAATATGAAAACCCAGAAACTGTTTTACCCTAGTTCTCGTGAGTATTTTCAAGAGTTTGTTGCCTGTGCTGCCCTGGATTTATTAAGACGAGAGCTGTTGGGGATTAAAGAAAAACCATTTTATTTCACTAAGAAATAAAATGGTTTAAAAGAGTACCAGGGCGTTGCTGTATCTAGGTAACTAGAAAATGCCTGAAGCTTGTACAGGGTTAAAATTTAACCCTGTAGCCAAATACATAGTTGTCGCCATCACCGGCTTCTTCGTTGTATTGGCCTGTTTCAAAGTAGCAATCTGAGTTGCCTCCTAGGTTAACGTAAGCCCCCAACAGAATACGAGTGCCGGTATCGGTGCCATCATCTACGCTTGCATAGCCCACTCCATAGGTAACCGATTTCATGGTATAGGTGGCAGCTAGGTCTATGACATCGGTATCTGTTTCGGTGCCGTCTTTATCAGACGTTGAGCTCTCTATATTAACGCCGAAATACATCTCACCCATAGAATAAGACACACCCACGGACCAATCGGTAAATTCTGTTTTGGTATCAATACTTTCATCAACACCAACGGTAGTGATGTCATCAGGAACTTCACGGCTATAGTCCGCTAGAAAGTAGCCTGCATTGATATTGATACCTGCTATTGAATAGGCACCACCAAAAACGGCACCGGTTAGTTTTTGCTCTTCAGTGCTAGTGCCATCACCACCTTCGAGCATGGCTCCTGCATAACCTTTTACCCCAGCAATACTTTTAGCCTTGTATACAATGGCATTACCAATACGGTAGGGGCTTTGTTCCCCAACACCAGAGTTGAATTCAAAGACATCGGCCACATAGGTGGCATTTAACGGATTGTTTTGACGGCCTATGGTTAACGAACCTAACTTGGTTTTTAAACCGGCATTGGCATGACGCACAACAATATCGGCTAAATCTGTGCTGCTTCTTGAGCTATTATTGGTTACATCCTTTCCGCCTATACCGTCATTTTTACCAAAGCCGCTGTCATTCTTATATTCGGTTTCCAGGGTATAAAAGAAATCATAGCCGTTATCCAGCTTACCTTCGCCTCTAAGGCCAATACGATGGCCTGCGTTGATAAGGTTGGTATTTTTGTCATTTTGTTCAATTAAGCGAAAATGTATTCGCCCATAGACGTTTACACTAGGGGGGTCTGCGGCGTATGCCTGAGTAGGGGTAACCAACAAACAAGCAAGGAAGGAGTACAACAACCCATTTTTCATGATTTCTCTCCTGAAACGGACATTTTTTCTTCAGGTAATACTTAACTTAGCATTTTTAGTGTAGATCGGATTCGCCATACTGCAATGAAATAAGCTTAGGCCAATTGCGTTCGCCTAATTTGAATTAGCGCCAGTAGTGGGTGTTGCGATGTCGGCGACTGATACGTGCGTGGTTTATGAGCTTAATAATTTGTTCGAACTGTTTGGCGGGCAGCTTTCCAAAACATAAGCCGTAGCTCCAGTCGTTACTGGACATTTTTTCCTTCACCATGACTTTACCCTTGGCTTCAAACTCTATGGGGGGATTTTTAAGGGTTATGCTTACGGTAACTTTACAACCCTTGTTTAAATTAAGTGGCACCATTAACCCCATGCCGCCATGGCTTAAATCTACCATTTGCCCCATCGAGCCCTTATCTTTCCCGGTGACAATAACAGGGTAATTACAGGCCAACCTAGGGTGGTTTCGCCGCGCTAGAAATAGTGCTCTGAAAAAAAGTGCTCGGCTTAATAATACCTGTGCCGATTTTTGCAGGGACATCTTGAATTTAAACTGAACACAAATGGTGTTTTGTTTGGCTTCCTGGTGGTCACATACTATTTGTACTTCTGCATGCAAGCGTTCTTCAAGGTCTGCATGCTGGAATTCTACGTTTACCAATTCATCCAATGGCATTTTGTCTTGCCACTTGCCCTTGTTCATTTTTACATGAAAGCCAGTGAGGCTGATTTCGGTTATTTTTCCATGCACAAATATTACCCGCTCATTATCGCTTAGCCAGCAGTTAAGATTAGGAATACTGTTATGAATTAGGTACTTAAGGTACACATCCATGATCATGGTTTTAAGGGATTGGCGTGATTCTCTTTGTAGGATGGCCAGATAAATATGGAAACTGAGGATTGGTAAATAACTAAAAGCAATTAAGCCGTGAAGGGTTAGTAAAATACTGCGAATACCAGGGATGTTGTAGGGGCGCATGAGATATTGAGATATGCCAGTAAAGGCCATTAACACCATGAGTATGGTGGAGGCATAAAGAAATATTCTTTGTTTAATTACAAGTTTATCGGCCACGATCACATCACGTTGATTGGTCGGTTTAATCCGGGCCACGAGACCCAGTATTAGTACACCCACCACCCAAAAAAGCCCCACTTGAATGTGGGTGATGCGTAAATCGGGAATACCATAGAACCCCATATTGTTAAGTGAAAAAAACTGGTGAATACCTATGGTGTACAGGGTTAATATCATACCGGCGTTATACCAGTGCAATATGCGAATGCGTCGTGAAAACCTTGAGACTTTAACCCTGATAGACTGGCTAAGCATTTCAAAGCCGAGGTCTTGTTCTAGTGGTCGCATATTAATTCGCTCCCATTAAAGGTCTGTGAACGCCTATTTGTCCGCTAATTTTCGTGACTATTTTTCTAGCTTCTGTTCTAAAAAAGGTCACCATGCTTCACCACTCTTAGGGTCGTAATACTGGCTGTAGCTTTTTCCACGCTTACTATGGCAGGCCACACAGGAAGCACTTTCGCAAAACTCTTCGTAGTTGTAGTTGTCCATTAGGTCGTGGGCATAGTCCATGTCAGACCGGCCGTGATTGTGGCAATGACTGCAAGATACTTCTTTAAAGCTAGGTATATCATTGGTTTTCTGGTGGCACTGTGTGCACTTTAATTTCTCATGGTAAGACTGGCCTTCAAAATTTTGCACTAGCTTATGCTCTCTGGCGTAGAGCGTATATTGCCAGCCTCCCCCGTGAGGTTGGTGGCAGCGATTGCAGGTTCCTAATTCACCATGCTGTTCAACCACAGCGCTATGGCAGCTGTCACAGCGCCGTTCCAGGCCAAAATAATTGAGCCGCATGTCACCCAGCGCGCCACGGCCATGGCCAAACAAGCCCACCTGAAAATGAAATTCATGGGGAGGCTGGTGGGTTTTGGGGTCACTGCAGCCCATCATTAACAAAAGGCCAAGCACCATTAATACTTTCACGCAGTTCAGTTTTAATCGCATGGGCTTAACTATAGACCCTGGATTGAAATTGATAATTGGGTATAACGAGAGTAATTAATATAATGACTTTTCGGCTTATGGCGTATGGCGTAAAATTCCTAATTAGAGTTTGCGCATAAGCGTAAATCGCCTAAGCTAATATTGATGTAATTACGTTTCAACAGCCATGCTGACACAAGCCGGGGTTACCCATGAAATATAGAATTGTTTTGATCTCACTTGGAATTGCCTTTGCCTCACATGTAGGGGCGTTGGAAGTTGAGCAAAGTTTGGAAACACCTTTGACCAACTCGGAGATGATGGCGTTTGATAATTCATTAAAACTGAGCAAAGAAATTCGCTCGGGTAATAATGATGACGCCATGGGTGAAGCGGCGGCTGAATGCCCAGAAGATAATCACCCTTCTTTTAATGTCGACAGCGTTACCATTAATAGTTATTGGTTACCCAATGCTAAGAGTAAATCGGATAAAAGCTATAGCGGCACCATAAACTATACGCTTAAGTGTTCTCACGATCGCAACAGTGGCGGTGACAGATAAAGAATTGCTCTGTACTGATGACTTTTTGTCGCGTTTTACAAAGGTAGTAAGATGAATATTCGCCGAAGTGTTTTATCTGTTTTGTCTGTGTCTGTATTAGTGGCTGCGGTAATTTTTCCGACCATGGCTGCCGATAAAGACAGGGCTTCGACCATGGCTTATCGACAAATTTTTATGGAAACAAAAGGTAAGCACGCCAAAGCCATAAAATTATTGCTGAAAAATAAGCTGTCTTTGCGCCATATTATTACCCATGCAGAAGCACTGGAAGCCATGGCCGATGATATGTTATTGCTATTCCCGGCGGGAACCATTGGTGGTAAATCCAGAGCCATGGGAGATATTTGGGATAAAGATGGCAAGATCACCAGTGAGTTTACCGCTAAAGCTATAGATATGCGTAAAGAAGCTGCAGCTTTGGCAGAGGTTGCCCGAGGTGGAAACTATAAAAAAATTAAGAAGCAAATGGGTCGCTTTGCCAATAAAGGCTGCCGTAGTTGCCACACTGATTATCGAGGCGAAGATATCGAGCCAAGCAAATAACTCAAGTTAGTGGCTCTTGTGTAATCGTTGTAATTGATGAGCGTATAAAAATATTTTAATAGTTAATTAAAGTATTTTTATACGCTCATTTTTTATAGAACTCCTACTCCCATCCCTGTCCCACTCCTATTAGATTTAGCCTTTTAAATGCCTGAAGAAGGATCATGAGAGTTGTGCCTTTGCTTTGGCACTAGTATTAACGCAGTGTTGATGATGACTCGTTGGTTGTATCGGATTATTAGAGCGTTTATTTAGATCAAACTCTGTATGTGTGCCATACAATTTAGGTTAAGTGAGGGGACCAAAGAAGGCTGGCTTCTCTATTTAAGGTGGCCATATGATTTTAGGGCACATTTTCTTAAGAAACGGGTCATAATAATTGCAAAATAAATTAATTAAACTGAACCGTGACGAGAATAAAAAATGATAAAAAACATGTGGCTACTTTTATTGGTGGTATCGCTCAGTGCTTGTATGGAAAAGGCAGCATTGCAAACTCAGGCCAGTGCTCAATCGGAAGTTCAGGCCAACGAATACCAGGTATTTATTAATTTTAAGCAGCAAGATAAGGATCAGGAGCCCTTGATGCTTAAGCTTGAGGAGCAGACCAGCAAATTTGTAAAATGGTTTAAGGAACAATTTAGCCATGATCAGTTGGTGGGGGAAAACATGCGCTTGCAACCGGTTTATGAGTATCCAAAACGTCAGGCTCGCCAATTAGTGTCTTATGAAGTGAGCCAAAGATTTCGTTTAACAGGTCTTAGCTTTGAGCAATACAATTTACTCATGCAGGAACTGGCTACTTTTAAAGCAGAATCGTTTGGCTTGCAGTCGGTGCAGGCAAGCCAAGAAGCCCTGAATAATGCTCATGTAAAATTGGTTGAAGAGGCATTTGTGAAAAGCAAAGCCAAGGCCGAGCATTTAGCTGAGCTATCTAATTTGTGTACATTAAGGGTGGCGGATATTAAAGAATACGATCAGGAAGGGGCTCAACCACGCATGATGTCAATGCGTGTCAAATCTGAGAGTAATGCTCCCAGCAAGCAATCTCAAAGTGTGCGGTTAGAGGTAACCTGGTCGGCCAAGCCCTGTTAAGGGCTTAAGCTTCGGTCGGTGTATTATGCGCTGTGCTTTAAATTGTGAAACCAAGGGTTGCTGTAACCGGTTTCGCAATACTCTTTTAAACTCTGCATTAAATATCCCCAGCTACTATTGCATAGGGGAAACAGTCCATCGTCTCTTTTCCAATTCATGTGTTTGAAGTCAAGTCGGCACAGGCCGCCTCCCAAATTATTGATTTCCCACCATAGTTGAGTGCCTACCCATTCTTTAGGGCCATCAAGGCATAGCCAAAATACTCTTTGGTCGCTCAATAGTTTATTGGCCTTCATGGTGAAACTGGTTTGCTGATTATCAAACCAAAAACGGCATACCTCTCCTTCTGTTTGTGTCATTTCGCAGCAATCGGTCCACCAACCTTGAATGCCGCTTTCTTGTGTTAATGCCTGGTAAATGCGGTGATCGCTGGCGTGTATTACTACCTGGTGCAAGCTATCAGTCATGAAATGCCTCCGAACAAGCCTTTGTCAAAAAAACACAGACATA
>ERZ1027231.281-NODE-281-length-18157-cov-24.507900_pt1 | contig 18157 bp, 19 predicted proteins | sample MGYA00520866_ERZ1027231 | MGnify/ENA primary metagenome ERZ1027231 (study PRJEB33311, sample SAMEA4378411) | marine metagenome | biome: Marine biome; feature: Fjord; material: Water | collected 2014-07-20T08:00:00Z/2014-07-... | depth 75 m ...
AGCCAGGCATCGTGTTGTTTAGCTAGCTCACTTAATCCGGGTAAATCTGCACAGTCACCGTCCATACTGAATACCGCGTCGGTGACAATCAGTTTTCGGCGGGCGGTGCTGCGCTCTAACCGAGCCTGCAGGTTGTTTAAGTCATTATGAAGATAACGCTGAAAACGTGCACCGCTTAAAAGACCCGCATCCAGTAAAGAAGCGTGATTCCATTTATCTTCAAACACCGCATCTTGTTTATCCAGTAGCGCGCCAATTACCCCAAGGTTTGCCATGTAACCTGTGCTAAATAAAATGGCGGCTTCACGGCCAGTAAATTCAGCCAGGGTAAGTTCAAGATTTTCATGAATTTGCGTATGGCCATTCACCAGGTGTGCAGAGCCACTGCCCACGCCCATTTCATTGGCCGCATTTTTAAAGCTTTCAATTAATTGAGGATGATTGGCTAAGCCTAGATAGTCGTTACTGCAGAACGTGAGGTATTGTTGACCATTAATTTTCATTAATGGTCCTTGCGGACTTTGCGCTTTTAAAGTTTGCCTAAAAAGCCCAGCTTCACGACGCTGTTTAAGATCTTCTTGAAGATTAAATGCCATTAGCTCATTACTTTTGGAGAAGCCGTTACCTTTAATGAGTCGCTATTAAAGGTAACCTGCTAACTTTAAAATGTTAAACAGTGGCGTCGAAGAAGGGTTGAGCAACATCGTTCTTTTGAACTTGTTTGCTCAGTTTTTCTGCCTGGTTATTATCATCAAGCTCAACAATGCTTTGCTCAGGTTTAAGACCCAAACGTTTAAACAATTGCATATCTTTATGAGTTTCAGGATTAGGCGTAGTCAGTAAACACTCGCCATAAAAAATCGAGTTAGCACCCGCCATGAAACACATGGCCTGCATTTCATCGCTCATGCCTTCACGGCCCGCACTTAAACGTACATGGGATTTTGGCATTAAAATTCGCGCCACCGCGATGCAACGTACAAATTCGATGTGGTCTAAATCTTCGACATTTTCCATAGGCGTGCCTTTAACCTTGATCAACATATTCAAGGGAACACTTTCTGGTTGAACAGGAAGGTTGGCCAACTGAGTTAATAAACCAATGCGGTCGGTTTGGGTTTCGCCCATACCAATAATGCCACCTGAACAAATTTTCATGCCGCTATCGCGCACGTTTTGTAAGGTATCTAGACGGTCGCCATAGGTACGAGTGGTAATAATTTTGTCGTAAAATTCTGGGCTGGTATCTAGGTTGTGATTGTAATAATCAAGGCCTGCATCGGCCAGTTGCTCTGCTTGATCTTCATCTAACATGCCCAGTGTCATACAGGTTTCTAAACCCATGGCACGCACACCTTTCACCATGTCTAGTACATAAGGCATGTCACGTTTGTTAGGGTTTTTCCAGGCGGCACCCATGCAGAAACGGCTAGAGCCCTTGGCTTTGGCTTCGGCGGCTTTATTAAGCACCGCTTCCACTTCCATTAGACGCTGCTTTTCAAGACCTGTGTTGTAATGGGCCGATTGAGGGCAGTATTTGCAATCTTCAGGGCAAGAACCGGTTTTAATGCTTAGCAGGGTGCTTACTTGTACTTCGTTAGGGTTAAAGTGCTGGCGATGTACGGTTTGTGCCTGAAACATTAGGTCATTAAATGGCAGATCAAACAGCGCCTGAACTTCGGCTTTATTCCAGTTATGACGAACATTGTTATCTAGTGTGGCACTCATAATTCAACCTCTTAAATTTGTGCGCTGCCCGCCTAAATGGGATTGGCGTCCTATACTCACATAAGCGCCTGCCAGAACATATTATTGGGCAGACTGATGGTTAACTGTGATGTAATGGGGTGACAGCATATATCTGTATTTAATTGTGGTGCCATATTAACCACTTATATAAAGCAGTCAACCTTATTCATATACAAGGTTTACAACAGGCTATTAAGTATACAGTGCATTTATTGCCTGCAAACCAGTGAGACAAATATTTGCCAGGATTGCATGAATGCCCTGCCGATTTTAACTAGCCAATGCCCACGCTGCGCCGAGCCTAATGTTCACTCCCAAGTATGTGGTCACTGCCTAAGCCAGCCCCCCGCCTTCGATCGTGTTTTCTGCCCTTTTGAGTACCGACCGCCACTAAAAGCCTTAATTCACAAATGGAAAAACCACACAAACGTTTTAGGTCCTGAGCAACTTATTCAACAGTTATTGGAAAGACTTAACGGGCAACAATTTGATCTGGTGGTACCCGTTCCTTATCACTGGCAAAAATTAATAAGACGTGGCCACAATCCAGTGCGCAATTTAAGCAGGGCATTGGCCAAACAAATGTCTACTCCAATGGTTGATGCGATAAAGCGTGTTAAGAAAGGCCACGACCAGCAAGGCTTGGATAGAAAAGCCAGGTTAAAAAACTTAAGGCAGGCTTTTAAGATAGATAAAAATCATCGCAAACAGTTACAAGGGAAAAATATTTTATTGGTAGACGATGTACTGACCACTGGCGCCACGTGTAATCGCATTAGCCAATTATTGAAACGCGCTGGTGCCAAGAGCGTAACGGTAGGGTGCCTTGCCAGAACCCCACCGAGGTAAAAAGGCCTTATTTCAAGCCATTTACCTTCACAAACTCCACCACTTCTTTCATGTTGCCAAAGGCACCCAATAGTTTTTCTTTAGCGGTTTCGCGCACTTCACTTGATTCACTGGAGCGAATTAGGTCTAGCCAGGTTTGTACAAGTGCGGTTGGTGGGTTTACTGCTTTGCTCACGTTTACTCTCTCTTTCAAAAGCCTAATTTAGTATGAATTAACTAAACCAAGTTTCGTCGTTTCGATTATTATTTTGTGGGCAAAATTATCTTTTAAAAAAGCCTGAATAGCAATTTCAAGCATGAATAAATTATCACCTCCTCGCCAGAGTGAAAACAAAGCAGTAAACTGCCCTCATTAAACCTATTTATAGTCGGCTTCTTTTAAGTCATGCCGATAATGCCACCATGAGCAAGCCACTAATATGTCTCACGATTACGACCAATTAACCCCAGACACAGTATTAAACGCCATCGACTCCATATTGGGTCCGCAAGGTTCATTCACCAGCGGCCACCAGATGGCACTCAATAGCTATGAAAACCGGGTATACCAAATTGGCATTGAACAAGAAGATGATGAGCAAGTAACCCAGATCATTGCCAAGTTTTACCGACCTAAGCGCTGGAGCGATGCCACTATATTGCAAGAACATAATTTTGCGTTAGAGGCCATGGTGGACGATATTCCAGTTATTGGCCCCATGGTTATTAATGACAAAACCCTGTTTGAGTTTGAAGGTTTTCGCTTTGCTTTGTTTCCAAGACAAGGAGGGCGCAGTGGCCAAATTGAAGATCTGGCCGATTTTGAACAAATGGGGCGTTTATTAGGTCGACTGCATCAAACCGCCAACTGTGTGCCCTGCGATGCGCGCCCAGATATGACCCCGGTAACCTTTGCGCAGAATAGCCGAAACTATTTGCTTGAAAATGATTTCATAGAGCCCGATCTAATACCGGCTTATGAAAGTGTTAGCCTTGATTTATACAATATATTGCAAGAGCGCTGGGACAACCTTCAACCCAGCTTAAAACTGGTGCATGGAGATATACACGCAGGAAACCTTATTTGGCATCAGCAGCAACCTTATATGCTGGATTTAGATGATTGTGTTTTGGCTCCGCGCATTCAGGATATTTGGATGTTATTGCACGGTGAACGCGACCAGATGCAGGCGCAACTTGCAGCCATTGCAAAAGGTTATGAACTGTTCCTGCCCTTCCCCACCAGTGAACTTCCTTTAATAGAAGTGCTGCGCAGCATGCGCTTAATGCATTACAGCGCCTGGCTAGCCAAACGCTGGGAAGACCCTGCCTTTAAGATGGCCTTTCCCTGGTTTAACAGTGCCCGCTACTGGTCTGAGCAGATATTGAATTTACGTGAGCAAATTGCTGCACTGCAAGAACCTCAATTACAGCTCATTGATTAACACGCTAAATCTCACCGATAAACATGCTGAAGTATTCTTGCCCAGTTTCGAATACTTCAGCATGGCCCTCTAAAACTTTTTTGCACGAATTCAGTAAATGCTGGTCAATTAACTGACCGACTATTTAGACAGTCTAAGTTAACGTGAACCGTTTGGCGGTTTTCCAAATCATTAAGACCGTCAATTGCAGCCTGTGACTTAGCTGGGTAAACTGCCTGCCAATTATTAAAGGCCATCGACAGCCCTAGGGTATCGATACTACACACCTGTTATTTTGGATACATAATGAAAAAAATATTATCTGCCGCCGCGTTAGGCCTAGCTTTAAGTTCATCGCTATTATGCGCACAAGAACAAGCCGCCAACACCGAAGAAAAAAACATGGTGTCTTTTGACCTGAACAAGTTGTATCTGGGTGCTGGCTTAAACCACAACCGCATTGATACATCCAGCCTAACTAGCAGTAGTGACAGCGACGCTAATGGCTTCCAGATCTTTGCCGGTTACGAATACGGCAACCGTAACGGTTTTGACCTAGCCACCGAATTTGGCCTGATTCAGACAGGTAGTTTTGGCACAGGCATTGATGATGCCGACGGTATTTGGGCTGCTGGTGTTATTAGTAAGGGTTTACCTGAAATAGACAGCAACTTGTCTGGTTTGCTGCGCCTGGGTTATGGCATTAATGGTGACGATGGCTTGTTCATGGGCTTTGGTGCTCAATACCGAGTTCACCCACAATCAGTGGTTCGTCTTGAGTATGTGAATAAAGACCTAACTCAGTCTTATCAGCTAAATGCTGTGTATGAATTTTAAGTAATCTCCATGGCCTGTGACAGCTTAAAGCTAGCCACAGGCTATTCAATTCCTTGTGTGTCCTTCGCTAAGCCTTCTCTCTTCGTTATATCTAAGCCCTGAACCTGAATATAGATTGGTCAGTTTGGTCCGAATTCACTACAATACAGCCACATTTATTGAAGTGACCCAGCATGAGCCTAAACCTGCCTAGCCAGTTATTACTACAGCAAGAACTCCCTGAGCAAGCCCTGTTAATTAATCCACCTCAGGATGACCTGGCCCATGAGCTGCCAAATACCTGGACCGTTGCCAACACCAGCTTTGCAGTGACAAAAGCCTTTAAACAACGAGAATTTGAACTGGCCAGTATCACCAGTTTACCCAGCAAGAAATTTGATGACATCATCATTTATCTGCCTAAAGCCAAAGCCCGTTTATCACTTTTTGTTGATTATGCTTCTGCCTGCCTGAATGACAATGGCCAAGTTTGGTTTGTGGGCGAAAACAAGGGCGGCATTAAAAGCCTGTCCAAATCTCTTAAAGACAGATTTGAAACAATAGACAAGATGACCTCGGGTAAACACAGTGCCATCGTGTCGGCCAGCAATGCCATTAACCCCAAAGCTTTTGACATAAATAATTATTATGTTTCTCAGGAAAATGATTTGGGCTTAACCCTGCAAGCTTTGCCTGGTGTATTTAGCCAGGAAAAACTAGATAAAGGCACAGCAGTACTGTTAAACAACCTGCCTCGTAAAATTAAAGGCCGTATTCTGGATTTTGGTTGTGGTGCCGGCACTATCGCCACCTACATTAGCCAACATAGAGAATATGAAGAATTAGAACTCATCGATGATGATATTCTAGCAGTACACAGCGCGCAGAAAAACCTTGAAAGCAACAAGACACCATTAGCAGAAGCGTATTTAAGCAATGGCTTTGAAAAGGTAGAAGATCGCTATAACTGGATCGTGAGTAACCCGCCTTTTCACCAAGGTGTTCGCACCGACTACAACGTGACTGAAGCATTTTTAAAAGAAGCAAAAGAGCATTTGAAACTCAGCGGAAAACTATTATTAGTGGCTAACGAGTTTTTAAATTACGAAGTGATTTTACGAGACCACTTTAAAACCATCACTGAAGTGAAAAAAGAAAACGGTTTTAAAGTGATTTTGTGTGACGGTATTAGACGCCCGAAACCCGGTTCGATCTAATTCTGGAGGTTAGTAGAATCAGCAGCATGGCCAACAAGTAGGTTGGCATGCTGCCACCGCCACCTGAACTTTCTGAAGAGTCATCACTTTCCGCAACTGCATCATCAACTTGCTGCGGTGCTTCAACATTTCGTTTAAATATAAAGTCTCCAGAGGCATACCCCTTATATAACTGAGTAGCTCCTAGTTCTTTGCCTACCCAATAAAATACTCCTTCATCACGACTAGGTAAGAAATAGTATGGATCATCAGTTGATGATCGCTCAATGCTCATAATCATTTCAACACCAGCAGCATTAACTGCATACAAATAAGAGCGATCACCGCCAACACCATTGTAGTATGCTGAAATAAATCGATGCTCTCCAACTGCATAAATACCATTAATAGATTTACCTGAGAACGCCTCATTTAAAATTGAATCCAGCACAAATGCACCATCGACTACCTCGTATAAAGCATAACCCACATCTTGTACATCCATGACACAAAATGCTTTAGGGTATGCACTATAGCACCAGTTAAATGACCTTAAGTTCTCGGGGAGCTCCATTGCAAACATGTTGAGTTCCGTTGACGAGTCCGAAGACAACCAAGTTAAACTTACTGAGTTATTACCATAAAAAGTTAAGATAGTGCCGCTATCTGCAGCTATACCATAAACAGATGGATATAGACCTCTATCTAAACTAACAGTAAAGTCAGACTTATTTCCGCCTAGCCAATGAGCAACTAGCTCGTTTAAGCCACCATCGTAAAATTGAAGAAAACCAATAGAGGTTCCTATTAAAGAAGAGTCACTGGGCCAAGTAACGCTTGATAAGCGCTGATTGGTTAGACCCACTTGCCACAAACCACCATCAGTTTCATCTTCAGTGGATAATAAGTAATTGCTACCGTAAGAAAGCACTGACTGGTACTCTCCAGCGGGCAAGGATTGGGTTGCTGCCAAATCCTTCCAATAGTCTGTATCCCACTGCCAAATTGTATCTGCTTCAATATCCAGAATATAAGGCACACCATTCAATAAACCATAGCTCTCAATATCATTGGGTATCTCAGGATAAATACCCACATTCTGTGAACCATCTACATTTAATTCAATAACATTTAGCGTGTTATCTTTGTATAAAATTTCTATTTCTCTATTAGGTAGTTCATAAAGCACACCAGCTCGACTATTTGAATGGTTTACGGTAATTGCTTGAAAAGAATCTAACCCTTGCTTAGTAGCTTCAATCTCATACCAACTTGAAGCTATATAGTCCATTTCTAGAGAAGATGTAACCGAGGAATTAGCGTCATCCGACTCTGCATCGATATACCGTATTTCTTCGATCTCAATATCTAGATTGAGATCAAGAGTGACCCCAGCCCCCCATGCAGCAGAAGAAAACAACAAAAGAAAAATAACGCGTGAGAACATACTTAACACTCCATTGTGTATTTATTTTTATAATTGCGCGCAATCATAAAATAATTAACTTCTCACGACTAGATAAATGTATTTATCTAAATAGGAATTCAATTTTAATATGAAATGAGTTGAGTGGAGGTAAGAAAGGTAAGCTAAAGAGGATGTAGCACTAGTCACTGAGGAGAGCTACAACCTTTAGGGCTGTAACTATGAACGTTATAAAACTAACTATCTCGGATAAATATCAATTTGATTTATCCGAATATAATATTAAGCAACACTACTCATCATCAAAATCACGCCCCTCATAAAACCCGGCTGCCAGGTTTTCAAAGCGTGTATATTTACCAATGAAAGCCAAGCGGTCGGTGCCGATTTCACCGTTACGGTGTTTACCTATTATTATTTCTCCAATGCCTTTATCCGGGGTATCCTCGTTATACACTTCATCACGATAGATAAAGGCGATGATATCCGCATCCTGCTCGATGGCGCCTGATTCACGCAAATCCGACATAACTGGGCGTTTATTAGGGCGTTGCTCCAAAGATCGGTTTAACTGAGATAACGCCAGTACCGGACATTCAAATTCTTTGGCTATGCCTTTTAGAGATCGAGAGATTTCTGAAATTTCCTGAGTACGCCCTTCACTTTTACCTGCAACCGTCATGAGCTGAAGGTAATCGATCATCACCAGTCCCAACTTATTGTTGTTTTCACGATACACTCGTCGGCACCTTGCGCGCATTTCTTGCGGTGTTAACGCGGCTGTATCATCTATGTACAAGGGTTTATCTTTTAACAAGTTAAACGCCGAGGTTAGCTTTGGCCAATCCTCCTCATCCAACTTACCCGAACGCAGTCTATTGGAAGGGATACGCCCCACCGAGGAATACATACGCATCAAGATGGCTTCTTTAGGCATTTCCATACTGAATACCAATACAGGCAAATCACTGCCCAACAATGCGTTTTCACACAGGTTCATGGCAAAGGTAGTTTTACCCATGGAAGGACGACCAGCTATGATCACTAGGTCCGCAGTTTGAAATCCGTTGGTGCGTTCATCTAATTCGGTGAAGCCAGTGGTTAAGCCAGTAAGGCCATCCGGCATATTGAACATTTCTTCAATGTTCTCAAGAGTTCGAGACATGATGGCATTCACATGCTCTGGGCCGGAATCTTTTTTGCCCCCCCCTTCTGCCACTTCCGCAATACGTTTCTCGGCATCGCTGATTAAATCTAGTGCGTCGGCACCACCTGTGTTGTAAGCACCATCTACAATATCGGTTGCAGCTTCAGCCAGGCGCCTTAATAGTGATTTTTCTTTTACTATATCTGTGTAAGCAGAAATATTGGCGGCGGAAGGAGTGGTCTCAACTAATTCAGATAAGTAACTTAAGCCACCACTGTTTTCCAGCTCGTCAATGTCATTGAGTTCATCGCTGAGGGTTAAAATATCAAATGGTTTATCTTGCTCAGCCAGAGTGCAGATAACCTGAAAAATAAGACTGTGCTGATGACGAAAAAAATCATCCGCTTGCAGGCGCTCTGCCACCACTTCAAAAGCCCGATTATCCAGCATTAACCCACCTAATACCGAGCGTTCGGCATCAACAGAGTTGGGTGGCATCTTTAGGTTTTCGACTTGCTGATCCATGACGATATTAATTACTTCAGGTAAAAGATAAGGAGCTAAGTGTGCCTTGTTTGATGAGTTTGCTCAAGATTAATCAGGAGGGAGTGTTTTGTAAGCGATACCGCTAAAGGGGCTTTACCGGTAGGGCGATGCAAAAAATAAAAAACCCGCCTAAGCGGGTTTCTATTTTATCTAATGGCAATTAAGCCAGTAGATTATTCTTCAGCAGCAACGTGAATTGTTAGTGAAGTTTTAACGTCAGCGTGTAGCTGAAGATCGATCTCGAACGTACCAGTAGTACGTAGAGGACCGTTAGGTAAACGAATTTCAGACTTAGCTGCTTCGATACCAGTAGAGCTGATAAGTTCGGCAAGGTCACGAGTACCGATAGAACCAAACAACTTACCATCTTCGCCAGCTTTAACCGCTAGAGACAATTCTAGTTCTTTCAACTGTTCAGCACGAGCTTGTGCAGCAGTTAGTTTTTCGGCAGCGGCTTTTTCAAGCTCAGCACGACGTGCGCCGAAAGTAGCAATGTTAGATTCAGTAGCAGGAACAGCTTTACGCTGAGGCACTAGGAAGTTACGACCGTAACCAGATTTAACAGTTACTGTGTCGCCAAGAGAACCTAACTTTGCAACTTTTTCTAAAAGAATAACTTTCATTTTAAACACCTTACAGGGCTGATTGTGTTACTAGACATTCTAGAGACACAAATTTAATTAGTTTGCCGTGTCATTTAGTTTGCCGCGAATGTTAAACAAAACATCCAACAGGGCCACTAAAATTAGTAATGCGTACATATAAGGCAAAAAGAACAACATGCTAATGTAAAACGCCATTAGCCATTGTGAGCTTAATTGCTTTATTGCCACCACACTATGGACCAGGCTAATCCCCATGATAAACAAAGGAACTAACACAACCGGAATTCCCGATGCCAAATCGGCACTTGAAACACCCATAAAGAGCACCGCCAAAGCCAGTAACACATACCCAATGGGCAAGCGAAAACTTTGGAACTCTTTACTGAATTCACCCGGATTAAACAAGGTTGATTGCCAACTACGGGCCATTAACAAGGCACCAATGGCAAACAACTGCAGCAACGCTGCAATGCCACCCAATAACATGGGTAAAATCCAAGGGGTCAGCATAGTTGCTGTGTGCGGATCTTCTGGAGCCAATAACTGACTGTATTCTTGTGCGCCTTTTTGCAAAACCTCAAGCCACATGGGGCTTAAATTTGGCAAAAGCAACACAACAGCCAATCCGAGCAACGTCGAACCCGCAATGGATTTAGGCAGTGAAACGCTGGAACGTAATACTGCGGCCATTAAGGCACACCCTAAAACCACCATAAACACGGTAATCTCCTGTTGCGCCGCATACCAGGCAATTCCTGGCAACAACGCGGGCAACAGAACATTGAATCCTTTGTTGAGACCCTGGCGAAGAATCACCAAGGCCACAACCGCAGCACTCACCCAATACATCAGGGGAATCGCTGCAAACAATACTGCCATCAGTGCTGCCTGACGAGGCCCTTGCATGGCAAAACGTGCAATGGCATTCATAACAGCACCCTTACCGATTTACTTATGTGCGTCGGTGTATGGAAGTAGAGCAACGTAACGAGCACGCTTGATCGCAGTAGATAGCTGACGCTGGTATTTAGCTTTAGTACCAGTGATACGGCTAGGAACGATCTTGCCAGTTTCAGTTACGTAACCTTTAAGAGTTTCAAGGTCTTTGTAATCGATGGCGGCAGCGCCTTCGGCAGAGAAACGACAGAACTTACGACGACGGAAAAAACGAGACATAATTATTCCTCCAATTATTCTGCAGAATCAGCAGCTGGTGCTGCTTCTTCAGTTTCAGTGGCAGCTGGTGCAGCTGGAGCAGAAGCTTCATCTTCACGACGAGCTGGACGCTCATCACGACGATCTTGACGGCTTTCAGCAGCTTTAATTGGAGACATTTCTGTAACCGCATCTTTCGTACGAATAACCATGCTACGGATAACAGCATCGTTGAAACGGAAAGTGTTGTTTAGCTCGGCTAGAGTCTCGTTATCACATTCGATGTTCATAAGAACGTAATGTGCTTTGTGGATCTTTTGGATTGGGTAAGCCAGGTGACGACGGCCCCAGTCTTCAAGACGGTGGATTGCACCACCAGCTTCAGTGATTGAGCCTGTGTAACGCTCAATCATTGAGGCTACTTGTTCGCTTTGATCTGGGTGTACCAGAAATACAACTTCATAATGACGCATAAAATGCTCCCTATGGGTTAATAGCCTTAAACTGACATTCATATGTATACAAGAATGGCTCAAGGCAAGGAGGCCTGTGTTTGTAGAGGACACCAAAAATGTCGACCTATAAAACAGGGCCGCGTATTATGCACAAAAAAGCACCAGTGCGCAAGAATGGTTAAAAGGCGTCTTATGGCCAATCTGGTTGGCATAAATGCCTAGGGTATATAAAGGAGGGGAGACAAAAGGCCCGTACGAGCCTTTATTCACTTACAACTAACTCATGGGTAGCACTAGCTGGCGATCTTATTTTCTGGCTTAAAATACTCTTTGTTTAAGGTGCCAGTTAAAAATTGAAACAACATAACCCAATCAGAGGCAAAACTGTAAAGCGGGTATTTAAAAGTAGCAGGCTTATTGTGCTCGAAAAAGAAGTGCCCAACCCAGGCAAATCCATAACCAATTACTGGCATCAGCCACAACAAAGTATATTGCTGCGTTACTAAGGCATAGGCTAAAACAGCAAGAACAAGCAAACTTCCAATAAAATGCAAGTTACGACACACAGGGTTACTGTGCTCACCTAAATAAAAGACATAAAATTCTTTAAAACTTTTGAACTCTTGAACCGTCTCCATACTCTCACCTGCTTTGTTATTGTTGATATATTTATTATGCAGGCATTTTCTTTATTGGCCAGTTGCATTTTAGGACGCGGGTTTCCCATCCAGAGACAGAACCGGCTTTCATGTGAAAGCTTCAACAAAACCCATCTAAAAATACGATTAAAAGCCTCAAATTATTGCCATTTATTATCGACTGACATATATGTAAGCTTATAAAACTCTCCACTCAGGCTGAGAAGATGAACAATATAGACAACATTAAATGGCCCCTAGGCACTCGTATTCTGCACTGGTTAAGCGCCTTGTTTATCTTTGGGTTATTTGGGCTTGGTTATTGGATGCGCACCCTGGATTATTATCATTCCTGGTACCAGCAAGCACCCGACTTACATAAAAGTTTCGGAATGATCTTTGTTTTTATTTTATTGACCCGATTAGTTTGGCGCTTTATATCCGTTACACCCAAGCACTTGGAAAACCACAAGGCTTGGGAAATTAAACTGGCCAAAGCCATGCATCGGATATTATACCTGGGCATCATTATCATTGTGGTGAGCGGTTATCTCATCGCCACATCAGAAAATAGAGGCATTGAAATATTTGGAATATTTAACTTTCCTAGCATCATCACTGCCATTGAAGATCAGGAAGATATCGCTGGCGTCATTCATGAATGGGCCGCCTATGCATTAATGGCATTTGTGGGTCTACATGCGGCAGGCGCATTGAAACACCACTTTTTTGATAAAGATAAAACCCTAAAGCGCATGCTTTAACTAAACTTGAAATTTACCCTGGAGAAATACATGAAAATTCAAATAAGAACCGCATTACTGGCTCTGGCATTAAGTATGAGCAGCTCACTCTGGGCCAGTGAGCAATATCAGATAGACACCAAGGGTATGCACGCGTCCATCGAATTTAAAATCAAGCACCTGGGCATTAGCTGGTTAAAAGGTCGATTTAATGATTTCAGCGGTGAATTTAATTTTGATGAAAAAAATCCAGCGTCTTCAAGCGTAGAAGTAAGCATCGACACGGCCAGCCTTGATAGTAATCATGGTGAACGTGACAAGCATTTACGCAGCAAAGATTTTTTAGATGTTAAGAAATTTCCAAAAGCCACATTTAAAAGCACTAAGGTAGTAAGTGATGGTAACGGCGTAGCCAAAATTCACGGAGATTTAACCTTGCATGGGGTAACACGCAATATTGTAATTAATGCCAAGCAAATTGGTGCAGGTAATGATCCTTGGGGTGGTTTTCGTCGCGGCTTTGAAGGTTCTACCAAAATTTCATTACACGATTTCAACATCGACTTTAACCTAGGGCCAGCCTCTAAAGAAGTTGAATTAAACTTGTATATTGAAGGTATTCGAAAGTAATCGTTAAAACAAAGCACAGTCCTTCTCGGGCATAAAAAAAGGGAGCATGTTAATCATGCTCCCTTTTTTCATTTTGTAACTAGTGAGTTGTTAGAGCACCTTAAGCTATGCCTGTGCACCAACCGCCACCTCGCCTTTACGATTTAAGATCCAGGCAAAGATTGCTCCGGTAACAAACATAATTAAAGAATAACAAGTGGCAGCAATGGCCATTTCAGTGTTTTGTAACAAAGTTAATGCAATCACAATAGCCAGAGTACCATTTTGAAAACCCACCTCGATGGAAATTGCCTTGCTTTGTGCTTCATTTAATTTAGCAAATTTTGCAATAACGTAGCCCATGATCATGCAAGATAGATTTAGTACCAGAGCCGCCACACCCGCTTGAGAAAAATAATCGGCCATGTGATTAATATTTTTAACCACTATACCTATCACAATCAACAATAAAAACAGCACCGAAAAAATCTTAACCGGGTTCTCGGCCTTGGCTGAAAACCCAGGCTTGTAGTGATTTATAGTCATACCCAGGGCAATTGGAATAATAGTAATGACCACCAGTTGAATAATGGTTTTTAAAACAGGTAACTCAATTTGCTGTCCTTCGCCCATTACTAAACCCATAAAAATCACGATCATAAAGGGCACAATAAACGGCGCCAATAAACTCACCACAGAGGTAAGGGTAACCGATAGTGCAATATCGCCTTTAGCAAGATAGGTATACAGGTTTGATGTAGTTCCACCTGGACATAAAGCCAATATCAATAGCCCCATGGCCAGCGCACCTTGTAAATCAAGAGCTAAGACAATGAGATAAGCCATGGCAGGTAACATAAGCATTTGCGCCAAAAGACCTAACGCCACGGCTTTAGGTTTTGATGCCACTAATTTAAAGTCGCCGAGTTTAAGCGATAAGCCCATCCCCAACATAATGATAAACAATGCCCCAGGTAGAACTACCTGAATTAGCAGGTCGGCCTTCATAATTCTCTCCAACTATTATTTTTATGAAAGCAGCATAACGATTTAGGCAATCCGTGCCAACACCCTGTGGATAAACTGGCCAGATATACCCTTAAAACAACAAGATTAACGGGTCATTTTCTTTACAAACACCACCACAAACAATGCCAGGGTAAAACTGCCCACAAAGGCTTCTATGGCCGCTACAATACGACTGGCCCCCACTGGCACCAGATCTCCATAACCTAGAGTTGTAAAAGTCACCACACTAAAATACATAAGCTTAGCCAGAATCATCAGGTTACCCAGAAAAGATTCTTGAGTGTTAAATGCTAGGCCCTGACCGTTCTCAGAAATACCCAGAATAAAATAAAAGAAGCCACAGATGGTGATAAAGGCGAGTGAGATTAAAATTACTCGTAACGGCCGTTCTCCATAGCCGCAGAATACATCAACCAATTTGGAGATCCCCCGTTCAAATGACCACAAAGGCATCTGGTAACGACGCATGAGCATCTCTTCGTAAAAAAAGTGCCCTGCCAATTCGAACAAACCTTGTAATTCACTAACCTTACGTAAATTGCGACATATCTCTTCTGCTTGCTCAAAAAAATCAATGGATTCTCGAGCGCGCTTTGCTCGAACTGCCTCTAAGCCTTTTTCCTCATGAAGTAACTGTTTTCCCCATTCAATATTTTCAATCTTAGCCCCTTCCAATCGGGCGCCCAGCAGGTTTGCCTTTTTTAAACAGGCAAAGTGCATGTTGGCTTCTCTGCAGTCAGTTTTCATTAGAGAGGCTTCGGTTAAGTCGATGCGAAATAAATGAGCATTGCGTAAATTCGCACGGTACAAGTCGGCTCGCGCCAAAGAATAGTTCTCTTTACGTCCGTGGCAAACCAGGTTAATTCCTTCTAAGTTTGCACGCTTAAGTGAAGCGCCTTCCATACAGTGCCCCGCCTTGATTACCCCCTCAAGCCTTGCAGCAAGGTTTTCGCCGGACTTATCTATGGTTGGATCATGCCAGTAACAAAAACCCTGCCCGGCATCTTCTAACTGACATTTTTTGCCATCACGAAATTGATAGACACACATGTAATAAACTCAAATAGCACCTTTTTTGAGTGTAGAACACATAATGAGTTTGGGGGCTAAGCTAAGGTTTAACGACAAAGGAAATTAATTTGAAACACACAAGACAAAGAAGGCATCACCCCTGCAGGCAGGGGGATGTGAGTTTAATCAAGCAAACTCATTAAAAACTAGTGATTGCAGCTAGGGCCGTGAATATGACCGTGCTCCAGCTCGTCTTCCTTGGCATCGCGAATTTCCTGAATTTCACCAGAAAAAGCCAATGGAATACCGGCTAATGGATGGTTAGAATCGATCGTCACCATATCACCTTCAACCTTGGTTACTTCCACTACAACCGGACCATTCGGACCGTCAGCAGTAAATTCCATACCCACATCTACCTTGTCGATACCTTCAAATGCTGCTTTAGGCACTTCTTGCACCAAGGCTTCGTCACGTGCGCCGTAACCTTCTTCTGGAGTTACGTTAACATCGTATTTATCACCAACACTTTTACCGGTTAACGCTTTTTCAAGTCCAGGAACCAGGTTATTAAAACCATGAAGGTAAATTAATGGCTCGCTACCCACTGAAGACTCAATCACTTCGTTGGTATCGGCGTTTTTAACGGTAAATTCAATGGTAACGACTTTTTTATCTGCGATTGTCATAGCTATCTCTTATTACTCAAATTCAGTTGATACCCTTGGAACGTGTTCCAGACAGTTCCAAGATATCGTTCATCCCTAAACGTAAAAACCCACCTAGAGAAATCCAGGTAGGCTTTTGTATAAAGGAAAAATCACTCAGGAAATAGACCTCAGAATTTACTCATGCAGTTCTGAGGTTCATTACTTTCCTGTAACTTATTCAATTCCCTTCATGGTCAACTTAATGCGACCCTTGTTATCAACGTCAAGTACCTTAACCTTGATAGTCTGACCTTCTTTCAAGAAGTCAGATACGTTCTCAACACGCTCATCAGAGATTTGCGAGATGTGAACCAAGCCATCTTTACCAGGCAGTACATTTACAAAGGCACCAAAATCAACAATCTTGTTAACTTTACCGTTGTAGATAGTACCTACTTCCGCTTCAGCCGTTACCGCTTCAAACATGCCTTTGGCTTTTTCAGCAGCTACTTTTGTTAGCGCGAAAATGCTAATAAGACCAGTGTCGCCGATATCAACGTCAGCACCTGTTTCGTCACAGATACCACGGATAGTCGCGCCGCCTTTACCAATCGCCTCAGCAATTTTATCGGAAGGAATCTTAAGAGTAAGGTAAGTAGGCGCGTTATCAGGCATTTCAGAACGGTGCGTAGGCATCACTTCGTTCATCTGCTTCAAGATAGTAATACGAGCATCAAGAGCTTGCTCAAGTGCAATCTCCATGATTTCTTCAGTAATACCCTGAATCTTAATGTCCATCTGTAGAGCGGTAATACCTTCTTCAGAACCAGCTACTTTAAAGTCCATGTCGCCTAAGTGATCTTCGTCACCCAAGATGTCGGTAAGAACGGTGAACTTCTCGCCTTCCTTAACCAGACCCATAGCGATACCGGCAACCGGTGCTTTAAGTGGCACACCCGCGTCCATCATTGCCAAAGACGCAGTACATACAGATGCCATAGAAGAAGAACCGTTAGATTCTGTAATCTCAGACACCATACGAACTGTGTAAGGGAAATCTTCAACTGAAGGCATCATGGCCTGAATACCACGACGGGCTAAACGACCGTGACCAATTTCACGACGACCTGGTGCGCCCATACGGCCACATTCACCTACAGAGTATGGAGGGAAGTTGTAGTGAAACATGAAGTTGTCTTTAATCACTTCGTGTAAAAACTCAACTGTTTGTGCGTCACGGGTAGAACCCAGAGTCACGGTACCGATAGATTGAGTTTCACCACGGGTGAACAATGCGGAACCGTGAGGCCCTTTCAATACATTAACTTGGATGTTCAAGTCACGTACAGTCTTTCCATCACGGCCATCGATACGTGGCTCGCCATTTACGATGCGAGTACGTACCACTTCTTTTTGAAGCTTCTTGAACATGTTTGAAACTTCTTCGCCGTTACCAGCTTCTTCAGTTACAAACTGTGCTTTAATTTTTGCATTAACAACATCAAGAAGGTCGTAACGAGCCATCTTGTCACTTGTTTGATATGCCACAGCAACTTCTTCGCCGGCAGCCGCTTTAATGTCTGAGTACAATGCATCGTTAAAGGCAGGTGCAGTCCATTCCCAACGTGGAGTGGCCACTTCGGCTGCAAATTCTTTAATTGCAGTTACAGCACACTGAAGTTCTTGGTGAGCAAATAACACCGCACCCAGCATTTCGTCTTCGCTTAGCTCTTTGGCTTCAGACTCAACCATTAATACGGCTTCGTCAGTACCGGCAACGGTCATGTCTAGCAAAGATGTTTTTAGTTTTTCAAACTTAGGGTTAATGAAGTAACCGTCTTCACGAGTATAACCCACACGAGCAGCACCAATTGGGCCATCGAAAGGAATACCAGAGATAGACAAACAAGCTGATGCACCAATCATGGCAGCAATGTCTGGATTGTTTTCAACGTCAGCAGAAACCACGGTGGTTACTAGCTGAACTTCGTTCATGTAACCGGCAGGGAAAAGCGGACGAATTGGGCGGTCGATCAAACGACTTACCAAGGTTTCGTTTTCGCTTGGACGGCTTTCGCGCTTAATGTAACCACCAGGAATTTTACCGGCAGCGTAATATTTTTCTTGATA
>ERZ1027231.283-NODE-283-length-17988-cov-11.359114_pt1 | contig 17988 bp, 9 predicted proteins | sample MGYA00520866_ERZ1027231 | MGnify/ENA primary metagenome ERZ1027231 (study PRJEB33311, sample SAMEA4378411) | marine metagenome | biome: Marine biome; feature: Fjord; material: Water | collected 2014-07-20T08:00:00Z/2014-07-... | depth 75 m ...
AAAGTATCAAATACTTATAGTTTGCCTTGTAAGTTAATGTACGGTAGCGGGTTACTTTTATGGACATACAAATTAAAAGTATCAATTAATCAAATTATATATACATAGTCGTAGCAATATTAACGGGTATTAATTTCCTTAATATTAGACTTACTTATATAATCCCTCTAGCTGCGGCAAACCTAAAAAGTACGATGGTCTAGAGTTTTTATATTCACCTTTAAAATTTCGCCGCAAAGATGTTCGAATTAATATGCAGGAACCTTCAGCTCTCGTAATTCCCACATAGTGAAGATTTGTGTCTTCTTCTAGACTTGGATAAATCTCATCATCCCAAGTTTCGCCCATTTCCCTGTATGGAAAAGACCAATCTTCTAAGTCAATATGTATGACTATTTTAAACTCCAATCCTTTGGACTTGTGAAGAGTCATGAGTTGAACTTCATCTTTTGCGACAGGTTTAAACAACTTTATCAGTGTATCGTTATTCCAGATAACTCTAACAGCATTATTTTCAGTTTCTACACCATTTATTCCCATGAGGTCGATAAAGTAGTTACACCTTTCAATAAAGACTTCTAGGGTTTGTTCGGCACGAATTGCTTTAAGAATACCTCTTAACTCTGCAACGTCGTGTGTACGAAGCTGCAACGAATATTTGTCAATCACGTCCTGAGCTGTAGTGATGGTTTTGTATTTGTAAAACAGTAAATCAGAATAAATGTCCGCACACTCAGTACCAATATCGTTCAATGGGGTATCAGTATATAATCTATGTTCGAGATCAAAACCTGATGAAAATTCTATTAGAGTGTTTGCTTTTTTAGCTAAAATAGCTACGCCTGATGCATGTTCAGGGTTACCACTTTTAAGCCAATCTGAAATCCAAGTGGCTAATGTTGCTGCAGCATTTTTTAAATTCCCATTAATTAAACGCCTATATACTCGAATATCGTCTTCATGAGGAATTAACTGACAATCTGGATCGAGTACTCTAGAAGCATAATTAACAATTGATGGATGACATCTATGATTGATATCAAGTTTAAAGTGACTGAAGTTAGTAGTATCTTTTGTTAACCCAACTAAAAACTTAGGCTCACTACCTCGAAACCGAAATATTGATTGATCAACATCACCTACAGCAGTAGCAATAAGCCCTAACTTAAATAACTGAATGAAAAGCTTATGTTGTGGTTCAGATGAATCTTGGTACTCATCAATAAATACGTGTGAATATCGTGCTTTGATGTATCTCTGGGCAGAAACAGAATTCTGTAGTATTAAAAGTGACAATGCGGAAAAACTACTCATCCAGAGAATCCCATTGTCATATAAGCTCTTGAAGCCAGAATCGGAAACAAGCTCATCTTGTGTTGGTGAGCTATATTGCTTTGAAAGGTAAAGTTTCTGGTGAGAGTCAAGAGACTTAACTATTTGACAGTCAGATGGACTCCCTCCCCAGATTCTAGCTAAGAATGGCATTATTAATTCATTCAAACAAAAGCTGTCGATAGTCCCGAAATAACTTCGTTTTGTATCATGTGTATTTTCTTTACATCTTTTCTTAAGTTCTTCACTGGCTTTTTTTGTAAAAGTAATAGCTATGACACCTTTATGAGAAGGTAGATCAGGAGTGATATTTCGAATTTTCTCCTTCATTACCGTGGTTTTTCCACTGCCAGGGCATGCGGTAATTACGACACTATTATCACAACTAATAGCTGCTTGTTGTTGTACTGTAGGGTTAAAAGAACTCATAACTAAGCTCTTCTTAATTCTAGCAACTTGTGTAGTGGCTTCGCTAAATCACCACCATTTAATTGGTGAAGTTCAGAATCTATAGATTTTAATAGTTCTCTCATCCTTAGGGCTTTTTTGCCTTGAAGGTATTTAATTGCAGATTCAATATCACCTTTCCCAAGTGCCGTTTTGATCTCTTCCGGCAATTCACTAAGTAAATCTGCTTCCAAATCGACCTTCGATAAAAATATTCCTTTATCGTTAAGTAAGTCAGAGGCAGCTTCCCATTCTCCATTATCAATAGTATCTTGAGAGATGAACGGAGCATCATTATTTTCAAGCGATTCTTCTCCGACAATACTTAAACAGCGGTTTATGCCTGCGTGCTGCCATTTATCCCGTCTAGGTACTTTTGAAACGTCGTTATCAGTCCTCATTGTCCAAGGGATATCTAGTGAGTCTAAGATAGATACATAGACTTTAAATGAAATGCCATCGACAGAAAGAATCGACAAGTTTTCGAAGTCTAAGTCAATTGATAAAGCTTTGGAGAGTGATTGATAGAAAAGCATCTCAGAAGGGCCTTCAACTAAAAATATTCCATCCGAGAAAAAAGCTTCAGCCGGCAGAATACTCATTCTATAACTCATACCTTCCCAGCTTGCATCTATACAATTTGAACAACCTTCACTTGCAGCAACTGTTGCAGAATCCTTATGCAAAAGCCTGATAATGGAGTCTGGGGAGAAATTAACTGTTATCTGAGGTGAATGTGAGGATATGATTGTCTGACCCGGCAGCTCATCAATTAGATAAGTAGCTAATTTTCTTTGTTGGTGAGGATGCAAATGTGCTTCTGGCTCCTCGATAACAAAAAAAACAACTTCATTCTCAAGGTCATGCTCCTGCGCACTTTTAGCTTTCCATAACGCGAGTAATATTTGATTATTTCGCCCATCACCACCTAACATAACACTTGAGCCATTTGTAATAGCCCCAAGTTGTAGTTTTTCAATAAAATCACTAACTTGAATTGCACCAGCATCAAGTTGAACTTCATAATCTGCGTAATGATGTGCTAGTTTTTTAAGTTCATCATTGACGTCATTAGTTGCTTTATCTACATAAACCAACTGCGAGACTTTTTCGTTAAGGTCTTCTAGGTCACTACTTATCTCATTTAATAGATCATCATCTTCTGCTCTCTCATCTTTAGATAGCGATTCGTGAGCAATCTTTAGTAATTGCCTTTTCTCCTTACGGATAAACCTATCTAAATCACGTTGCGACTGAATATACTTCAAATGCATGTGTTTAAGATAAAAGCGGCTAGAAATTTCCTGTAAGTTATCTAGCGATGGGCCCATAAACAGCTGGTAATCTAAACTATTTTTTTGTACTGAGTATCTTAAAAAAGTTTCATTATCTTCACTAACATTTCCTTTTAGTACAGAGATTACAGCGTCTTCGTGAATATCAGCAAACTTAACAGTGATAACTATTTCATTATCAATTCCTGTAGGACTTATATGAAAGTCGAGCTCATTGGGTTCAATATCTGCTTCTGAGAGGCTTTTATCTAGTAATATTCGTAGAGCATGAAGTAAGTTACTTTTACCAACATCATTTCCTCCTATGATCAGAGTGTTTTCATTAAAATTGATTAATGCATCATTAAAGTTTCTAAAACCTTTGAGGTGTACATAAGAGATATTCAATTTACTATCCTTGTAGTTATTTTAAATGCGTATTCATACAGATACTTCTGAAACCCAATAAAGGTGTTTCATATTGCCATAGGTGAGCCAAACTCTTCTGCAGCGTCGTTTATGGTGTTGTATTTAAGTTCGACTAAACTGCGCATTTTGTTGGCTGCTAATTCTTGTGCACCATCTTCAATGTATTTATCTAATATGAATTCGATAAACTCAACTTGTTTGTAGGTTAACTCTCTAGATATAATTGGTTTTGCTCTTCCATATTTTCGTCTTGAACACAATTAGAAGCAATCCAAGTTTCCAGCAAGTCAATTTGCACAAATTCCGTTGGTACAGAGTATGGAGGTGCAAACATCCACCAGTAACTATATCTACTGACATAAAGCTCTTTAACCTTCATTTCATATGAGAGATTAGGATCTGGCCATTTCAATAAGGTTCGCATGAGTTCATAATTGATATTCAAAAAATCCCTCCGTTTTTTAATTTTACAAAGGTGGCTTTTCCCTTTAGAAGGTTCAAACATTCGATCCCTAACCCGTCGAGAATCTTTAATGCAAAATGGCGGCTGCATGTACTTACACTCTATAGTTAACCAAAGGTTTTTGTCAGGCCAGTAAGCAAGGACATCATAATCTCCAACATCGTCAAATCCATACTTTTGAAACCGTCTTTTAAAATCAATGCCATGAATAAAATGGTAAGCATATCGTGAAACAATATCTACAGCCACGACCTCTAATTGCTTCTCTAAGCTTTTTTTAATATTCCTAATCGAACTATCAAGTATTTTTGAATTCAAGTCTGCAGGTAAATAGCCATCTAAAATACTATTTGACCAAATCGTATGCGCCTTACTTGCCGCATCAGCTCCCCACAGAATATCTCCGTTGTCTAAGGGGATTATTGGTCTTATAGTGTATCTATGAGCTCTTTTATTGTGCTCCCAAACAGGCACATCTGATTCGATAACATCTTTTCCTGTAAGTATTCTGATTTGCATAGGGTTTATAGTTAAAAACTCTAAAGCGCTGAGAACCGCTTCCGTATTAGTTTCTTTTAAAGCTTTAGCTATTGTTTCTACGACATAGTACTTATTACTTATATAATAAAAGTCAGGTTTTTTTTCTGTACAGATAGTGGTCCATTTATACAAACCTTCCAATACTTCTAACATTAGTGAAAATGTAAAGCCGAATTCAACTTCGAAGGCATTATGAACGTCTGTAAGAAAATCTTGAGAATTTACTTTTAACTTGTCAGAGTTATTTACATTTTCTCCAAGACTTACATTCGCATCATGCCGCTTAAATTGATCTTCAAGTTTTTGTCTTTTAGTTGAATAAAAAACTTCGGGAATATAGTCATCATCAATACGAATTCCACCTACATCAATATCATTGTGCAAAACATCACTTGCACTATACAGCACCATCAGCCAATCCACTTTACCTGCAATAACTAAAATATCCTCAGGCGAAACGCTATCAGTACCAAAACTTTCTAAGCTGACAAAACATTCGATCATATACCTGTAATTTCTTGAAGATTTTATAAACTCTTCAGAAGCATTCGAGTATTGATTAGCTCTATCAAAACTAACTTCATGCTTTAAGCTTTGGTGAATTCTCGCTTGATTGGTGCGATGTTCGCTTGATAAAGAGTCATGTTGTTCAACGCAACATTTCAAGAACAGAGATCTATCAAATTCACTCAGATGTCTATGTAACGAATCTTTAAAAACATTTCTAGCTTCATCTATTATTGTTTTCGCTTCCGCAAGTTCATATGTACCAGGCTCGACACCTAATTTTCTCATAATAAAAGCCAGCTCTTTTCTCGCTAACTTATAATGCTTAGGTTGAGTTTTTTTATAAGATGCTATTTCAGGTACAGAAATAGTCTGTTGTACTATGTCAATCAACATTCTTGGTGCTTTCGATGAGGTATCATCTATCTCTTTTAATACTTCTTTCGGAAGCTTAACTCTTATGCTCTTACTAATTTTAGAAATAAACTCACTTACGCAACGCGCTTGAAAGGAAGCATCAACTGCGTTAGTCAGTGCCTTACTAATTACCTTTAAATTTAGCGTAATATTTATATTCATAGTATTGTCACTCTCCCTCTCAGAGACTGACAATTTAGTTGCGATTGATTGGTTAAAATTATCTTCTTCTGTAATTTCTACTTGATCATCTACTAGGGAATCCAGATCTGCATCACAATTAAAAAATATAGCTTTACGCGAAAAAAGAGGCAAACCAGAAATAATATCTACTCTTTGTTGAAAAGCATCAGTAAAACATTCAACAGCTAGAGATAGAGTACGTTCATTACTATGAGTTAGTTGATCAGGCCTATAAGCATAACTAAAGTGAACTTCACATTCTTTAATTGCTGTAAACCAAGAGTTTATTAATGGTGACGTCGAAATAATATTGCTGATGCCGTCATAGCTAGATCCCATTTGCCACGAAAATTGTAGTTTAGAAAAGTGCTTAGGGGCTGCCAACCAAAATTTCAATAGCTTTTTATACCTCCATTCACAGCCATAATGAGGGTCAATCATTATAAGGTTTGGAGTATTAGCACCCTCAACTAAAACAGAGTGAGAATCTTTATAAGCTGCTAATTGATCAATTAGTCCAGCCATAGGTCCGAAGTTTGTTTCTCCATTTCTAAAGTTAAATATTTCTTCAAGAGAGTCATCTTTATCAATAGATGAAATTAACGTTACAAAATCTGCCAACGACGTTAAATATGCTGGTTCAGGTGGGGCATCAATAAATGAAGTGCCAGTAGATACATCCATCAAAATAATCAGTATTTTGATATTATTTTGTTCGAAGCTAAACTCGCTGCTTAATCTGATTACGTGATTAAAGTTCAAATTAAAGAGCTCTATTTGTTCGAGGTCGGTTACAGATTTTTTAAACTCATTAACTAAAGCAGTGATCCCATCAAGCTCTTCGCTATAAACAGGGATTGGAATGAAAAGTATGTCCTCTGATATTATTAAACTTGGGTATAGTAAATCTGGCGTGAAAGATTTGTCCTTAATAATGCTTGGGCCTGGCACATTAGAATTAACATTTACATTGATAAAACTGGATAGCGCTCTTGTGGAAGCATATTTACTGTCTTCAACATCTTCCTTATCACTCCAATAATCCATAACTGTACTAGTAAAATTTCTTATTGATGCTGGGTAAAATTGGTCATCATATTTGATAAATAAGTGTTTTTGGAACGCTCCTTCCATTATTAAATTACCAAAAGTACTCTCTGATTCAGGTAATAAAAAGGAACCAAGTTCAATGCTATTAATATCAGTATGTTTATTTAATATTTGCTCGTGATTGAAACTTTTAATAGCCGATTTAATTTTAACCCAAAAAGTTTCTGATGGAAGTGAAACTGACCCTGCTGATATATTATTGGTGTTGCCTGCAATCTCCCTATTAACTGAAGATATTATTTTGGCTTGAGCCATTATTGCCAATTCCATTGACATTATTGCATCAGTATTACTTGCATATCTTATTTCAAATGCTTTTATAAAATCAGTAATTCGTTCGACACTTCCACCAAAAAAAACAGGCCAATTCTTCTGATTATAAATAACATGGATTTCTCCCCAGTCTGCTTGGGGCGTGAAATCTTCTAGCATAGGAAAATCTGGTAGCAAGCTATAGGTAGTTTTAAGAAAAGAAACTAACTTTGAGTAGTTATCAATTTGATGTTTACCTGTAAATTCATCAGGAGTCATCGATGAAATGACACCCAAACATAATTGATGTTTTACGCCGCTTGCTACATTAGGTAACCATAGCTCTGATGTAATAATGGACAGAAGAACGTCTTCACAGCCATATTGTGAAAATAACCTTTTTAAAGCCTCAACCGATCTTTCATAGGAGCTATTACTTCTAGGGCCTTCCTTTCTACGAAAACTAGAGGTTAATTGCTTTGACTTTGTTTTTTTTGATCTTTTTTTCTTAGGTTTTGACATCTTAATTTCCCTTTATTTACTACTTCCTACTGAGCTGCAACAATACATTTGAATTCTGTCACGTCATAATCACTATAAGTATTTTCTCTGGTTAATATTTTTATTTTACATATGAAAGCTTGAGGCTTTTCCTTTTCTGACTCACCTATCCAAACCGAGAGGTTATTTTTATCTAATAAAGTGTATGTACCACAGAGTGACTTTAATGGCTTAGGGTGAATAGGACTCCACTCAACATACCAATGACCAAACTCTCCTATCAATTCGTCCTCATAAAAAAACTTCAGATTTTTTCCCTGATAACTAGCTCCTACATACTGCTTATCACTGGCGATTAAAGGTACAAAAACACCTCTACTTTCAAAATCCGTGTGCCATGCGCCATAACGTGTAAAAGGAAATGTAGAACCCAATAGAGGCTTGACTTTCATACAGGAATTTAATTTTTTAGTATTACCAAAAAACTTTAACTCTCGCTGTAACTCTTCTCCTATAGAGTACCCCATTGAATGATCATTGGTCGGGATTTCATTAGATGATTCAATTAAGTGAATACTTCTTTCTATTGTTATATCAAGCCAATTATTTTGAGAAATTTTAACAGGAAAAGACAAAGCTCCCAGCATCTTATCAGAAAACGATGACGTAATATTTATGGTTAATAAAGTAATAAAGTTCTTAATGCTTTCTTCATTAATATCATCACTATATTCCCAATCAGGTAGCCATGAGGGCTTCTTAGGTTTAAGCCGAGAAAATGCAGGTTCAAGGGGCAAAGCAAGGGTTGCTAATGTTTCAGCATAATTAACGGGCATATCCCAATATAAGTGAGCAACTTGAAGTGTTCGTAGAAATGCAGAGCGACCTCGGTGACTATTTTTAGTGTAAAACTGACCGGTTGCACAGTCTCTTTCTGAACCAAAGAAATAACTGATTGAGCCATTTGGGGAATCATCATAGTCAAAAGTGTTACTCCATTCGGATCTAAAGATTGAAGTAAATGGAAGCTCAGTTCTTTTTTCTTCTCGTTCTAGGGCACTTTTATATTGTAGAGGTACTTCAGTTCCTTGCATCCGATCGAACTGATGATTACCAGCAGGTATACAAGCCCAAGGATTAAAACTGGAAGCATAACTTCCATAACATTCTTCCAAAGGCTGAATTTCTTTAATGATCATATCTGATAATACTGAGCGTGCATTTATATATTCGCCAAGCTTATGCTTCGTTACATGCCCAAAATCAAAAGCCATTAAGAATACGCATAAAACTTCAATACATTCTGATTCCAATTTTCTTTTAGTTAATTCAGTAAGTAATGCTTCTTCAACGATTTTGTCATTCCCTGCTAGCATTTCGGAGAGATGCTGACTTACAATTAATTTTGTTGAAGGGACAGGCCAACTTAAACGCGTTATAAGAGCTTTTGTATAGATTTCATTTTTCGATGTGTTTGACTCCCAATCCCAAAGTGGGGTGCTAAGATTAAGGTTCCTTGTTTCTTCTTCAAGGCTGTAAAGCATCGAATTAGTCAAATCAATAGCTTCTTTTTCCCTTCCACATTCAACAAGTAAAAATACTAAATCATCACTTGGAATAATTAGCTCTTCACTATTCCTGCCCAGAGGGCTCCCTACTGTTGTTTTTTTGATGAACTCATCTACTCTTTCTGGATAGTCATGAGCTACGATATATAACCTTTTTCTCTTTGTTTTATCTGACTCATACCAACGAGACCAACCATTTAATGTGCAATGTGTTTTGACTAAATAATCAAAGGCTTTTTTCTTTCCTTTATATTTCCGCACAGAATCATATAGCGGTTCATAAAGATCTTTAACACCAGATAAGCTATCACCATTTTTTTCTAAATATGGGATGAGAACTTTAAATAAACCTTGCTCCTTGCCTTGAACCTTCCAATAAGCAAACCATTCAAGCCAAAAACTTCCCGTTGAATACTTTCCTTTAAGTGCATTTATAAGTTCATTTAAATTTTCTGGTGGGTAATCATTTGGTAATAAATCTATTTTTTCGTCATTCTTGGAAGTACTTTTTTGACCTGTCTCTTCTAATCCGGTTACATAACCAAATAGCTTATTAATTTTTTCTTGTATACCTAACGCGTTTGCGTTACCTAAATTAGCTGCTTTATTTACTTCTTGAATACAGTCACTTTCTAAACCAGTTAAACATAAACGCTGTAGTACTTCAGAGCCAAAATCTGACTCATGGAGAAGATATTTTAGTGAGTTATTTGCTAAATACCACTCTGTGCCTTTTACTTCTTGATTATATTTTGAAACTAAAGTTTCAGGGGAAAACTTTGCTAACAAGCTATTCATCGTTGAAAGAGCATGTCTAGTCTCATCACCATCAGTAAAATCTGAAATATTAAAAACGATAGGAGATATACGATTTAAGAGTATCAATGCATCATCAGGTGATTTTTTAGACACATGTTCAATTGACGACATTACATCAAATATTCCAACATCTTTATGATGCCCGTAACCAATAACATAATCCCAAGTTAAACGTATATGCTTTTTGAACAAGTCGTCTAGATCATGCCTCAGAGCTATTAAGGATAGTTCAAGGTTTCCGTTTGATCTTTCAATAGTTTCTTCAAGCATTTTATTTTGTTCTTCATATTCCAACTCAATTACTTGCCTTGCAGCATCATTAGAAAGTAACGGAATCTCATGCTTTATATACCAAAGACGTAGCCACGAAGTAAGAAAGTTATCATTTGCAATAACTAAATCTAATTCCTCTAAAGATATAGCTGAACTTGTAGTTAATAAATGACAATCAGCGGCTATCTCCAGCCAATCTCGTTTTAACCATATTTTTGCTCTTCTTTCTTCATAGTTAACTATCTGATCCTCATTTATATCAGGGAATAGATAAATTGTGTCAGAAAATGTAATTTTATTATCTTCAGAATTCATAATTAATTCTGCGACGTCGCACGATAGATTTGAAATTAGCATCATATCTTCCGATACATCTACACGCTCTTTGCTAGAAGTTATGGGGATCCAACAAAAATCTCCCTGTGCGGTAAGTCTGGTAATAAGGCAAGAGAAAAACCATTTATGATGGCTAATAGGGCCTATATTAATCGTAGTGGTGGGTTTACTCTCTGGTGGCGTTATAAGTACATCACTTAAAGGACCTTCTTTGAGTATTTTTAAACAGTGGCTCAGTGGATTAAATACAAATTGTTCAAATTCATCCCACTTCGTAATATCAGTTCCCTCAACAAGGCTCAAACGTATAGCTGAAGCTTCTATTGAGGATCTATGTAATGCACTAGTTAAAGAGTGGTGTGCTTTTGTTAGTATATCTAAATCAATATTAATGCATGCAGAAAGAATAAAAGTATTCACATATTCATTTGACCAATCATTCATTTTTCCTTCTTCAAACAAAACCTCATAGTTCAATGAACTGGTTAAAACCCCAGCTTTGATGATTACTTGAATTTCTTTATTTATTTCTTGATCATTATGGCGGTTATGTAACTTGCTTTCAGAGTGGTGTTTTTCTATTGCACTAACAGCTAAGGATTTCGCAATATCAGCTTCTCCACGATACCAAAGTACAATTGCTAAAATTGCCAATTTTATGGGGGGGTAATTTTGTGACGATGAAATGTACTGTTCAATTAAATCTTGCGATCCATCTAATAGCGAAAGGCACTCTAACGTAGGATAATCCCAAGCTTGGAATTCAGGACCATTCAATAATCTTGTTTTCAAGGCTCTTTGAGTATAGGCCTCCGAAAAATTCTGCTCCGCAAATGAATACCCTTCAGCTTCAGATAACATTCTTATACAAGGTTCGGTTTCAAACCCTTCACTTAATCGTTCAAGTACCCAATCTCGCGTCAAACCTTTCCTAAGAGGGGATGTGTCCCCAATTTTGGCTAGACTAGACCAATACCAACCATGATGTAAACATGCTGGAGCTGACTCTTTTAGCCAAAGAACTACTCTTGGTGTAAGTTCAGTGACTCTTTCTTTGTGCGTCTTAACTTTTCTAATAAATACAACAAGGCTTTCATGAAACGGTTTGAAACCTGATTCTGTCTCATAAAGTAAGTGCGTTACTGCATGAAAACTTGGTTCTTTTTCCGTAGCTTCATCTAATATTTGAATAAAAGCTTTGCGAGGCCAGAAAAATGAAAAACTACTACAAAGGTGAAGTACATCCCTTTGCTTGTGACTTAGTCTTCTCCATAACTTATTATAATAAGATTCAATGCTTTCACCTTCTAACGTTGGTAATTGTTTTACCTTCCACGATGACAATGGATTACCATCTTTGATAAGTTCTTCAATGGAGTAGATGACATGTAATGGATATCCAGAAGTTATAGTCATTAGCTCATTAGCAGCTTCTTTAACTTCCGCTTCTTTCTTGTTCTCATGACAGTTTAAATACAACCTACCTGATATATATTGATGTTTTATGTACTTATAAATCGCATTACCGCTCATTGCTGGCAACCAAAGCCATTTTTCTTTCGGGCAATGATCCAATAAAGTTTGTGGCAGCATTTCATCGCTTACTGGTTGTGTACCGATCAACAACACAACATTTTCAGGTAAAGGTAATAAAAGTCTAAATAACTCATCCAAAGGTTTCTTATTTTCATTATTATCTCTCCAAACATGGTCAAGACCATCGATAACTATAATGAAAGGGATATTATCTAATTTATAACGTTGCCCACACGTGGTTAATACCTTATTGAAATTTTTATATTCAAAACCTTTTATATCAATGTCTTTTAGGTTTTTTTTAATTTGTAGTAATAAGGAGTCCATTACTACTCTTGGACTTAACCTGTCTAGAGTTTGGTCATTATTGGAAAAAAAATAATGATGCCTGATAAGAGGGTAATTTTTTTGTTCTAAATCATTACACAAGTAACTTAAATAAGTGCTTTTACCTCTACCAGGGCTTCCTGATATTGTAAATACACCTTCACCAGTACTAGAGATAATTTGGAGCATACGTTCATGAAAGCTATCGTCTGGTAAGCAGTAGTTATCAGGAACAAGAAAGGACTGTGGAATTGGACGAGGCCGTTGTTTTGATAAAATCTCACGTAAATTGTGTAAGTAAATCCAACCATACTGCGAAGGCAAATCCTCAAACATTGCCCAAGTTCTTGCTTCTAACCTAAGTCGATTTATACCTGCATCATTCGAGTGTCTTCCCAATTCCATTTTTAAAGTTCTATCGAGGGATTCATATTCTTGATAGCTGTGTTTTATTTTTAAAATAGAAAAAAGTTTTATTACTTCTGTCTCTGTCCCTAACTGCTGTAATATAGCTTCTTGATTTTTTGGTTGTATTTTTGAGTAATCAAAATAATCACCCATTATACATGACTCGACTTCTTGATTCGGGAGTTTATTAGTTATTAGAGTAACTAAGCCGCGCTTTCCCGACGGTACTTTATCAATTGCATCATATAATTTTTTCAAGAGAGAACGGGAACGCTCCGTTTTTCCACTTCGCTTTAAGAGCCAATCCCAACTTAAAGCATTCTCATCTTTGTATGCAGAGGGGGTAAATTTAACTTGGTAATAATCAACCTTCCCATCTGTTCGTTCACATATAACATCATCAATACCTTGCGGTGCGTCATTGTCATCCTTGTCTGCTTCAAAACTTATTCTTTCATATTCAGTAGGAGAATTTAACCACTGGGCTAGTAGCAATACGCCAAACATTGTTTGGTACTCATATCCTGTATATATGATAGCTCCATGTTTAACTCTTAACATCCGCAATTTTTTCCTTTATAAAATACTATATTTATTGAGTGCTTTATCGATTAGTTTTGCCATGTCTTCTTTTCTGATATTCATTAAAACGTACAGAAGTGCAATATTAGAGTATCTACTGTGATAAATTTGTTCGTTAATCTATATCAATTTTATGGTTTAATCTTGAGGGTAATATCTCTTCAAACTCACAATTTAACGCATTTGCTAATTTGTATAAAGTTTCTAATTTTATATTAACGGCACCTCTTTCCATCTTGCCGTAATTACCTCTTTCGATACCAACATAGGCGGCAAAACTCTCTTGAGAATATCCGGCCTCCTTACGTTTTGACCGTAACATTTCACCAAACTTTTTAACTAAATCACTCACCAGAATTTTCCTTTAGGCAAATGATTAGATTTTCATGTTGAGTGGTAAAGAACCACGCCCTATAATACCCTTTTTAGTATTTAAGGTTAAATAGGATTTACTTTGAAATTAGACCCTTTGGTGGCTCAAATTATTGTTGTTGCTAACTTTAACCACTTCACAACCAGTGATGTCAGGTTGGCTTATTTAGCATTAAAAAATGATCCGTCCTTAGAATCATCAACTATTCGTCGAAAAATATATGCAGAACTTTTAAAGCTGGTAAAAAAAGGTTGGTTGAAGAAACTAGTATCGAATAAAAAGGGATTTACCCGATTCAATAAAACAGACGCTTTTGATGTTAATGCAATAACAACATTGGCTAAGTTCGACGTAACTAATTCACCTGAACAACTCGGTGATAAGCAAATGAAATTACTTGGTAAATTGAATCACTATAAAGCTGAACTGCTTTTAAATATTGGTGAGTCTGAAGCTTATAAAGAATTATATTCAGAGTTTCCTGAATTAGTTGATGAATTACAGCCGCAATACAATAAGGCTAGAGATAACAACACAAGAATATTAGGGAAGATCAGGGCTATTGAAGGCTTACTTAAGCAAGATGAACCACTAGAGAAAATATGAAACTAAGACAATGGCAAGCTGAGTGTATGAATTTAGCGTTAACACAATACCAGAATGGCACTAGCCATTTTTTAGCCTTAGCAACACCAGGAGCAGGTAAAACCTTGATGGCCTCTGAATTAGCCGATCAATTGTTAAAAAATAACATGGTCGATTTAATCATTTGCTTTTCACCTTCTTCAATTGTTTCTCAAGATTTTAGTGAAAGCTTGCAGTTAAAAACTCAAGAGCGGTTTGATGGACTAATAGGCGCTAGAGGGAGATCTTTAACGTATCAAAACTTACAATATTTAGATGTTAATTTTTGGCAGTTATTTGAACGGTATCGAGTTTTTGTGATATTTGATGAGATTCATCATTGTGCGGGATCGAATATTGATAATGCCAATGCATGGGGTGAACAGATAATACTGAACATTCAAGATAGGGCTAAATTTACTTTAGCGTTAACGGGAACTCCTTGGCGCTCAGATGCTGCTCCTATTGTTCTTTCAAACTATATGCATCCTAGCAACAAAATATCATGTGATTATGTTTATGGGCTTTCTGAGGCCATTACAGACGATGTTTGTCGTGTACCGCAGATTATTGCTATTGATAATAATAATATTTCGGTTGTAGATGACGTTGAGACAAAAACATTCAGTAGCTTTAAATCTTTATTAACGGAGTCAGTTGTTCCTTATCAGGAGATTATTGAAAATGAAGCAGTAATTAAATACGTAATTTCTTCAGCACAAAAAAAGCTAAGCTCAATTCGAATAAAAAACTTAGACGCGGCAGGGTTAATTGTTGCGTCATCTGTTGAGCATGCACGACAAATATCAACATTAATGAAATCCTGCTTTAACGAAGATACCGTTGTTGTTACCTACAGAGAAATTGAGCCTACAAGTATTATTCAACAATTTAGAGGTGCACAAACTAAGTGGATTATATCGGTAGGAATGATCAGTGAAGGAACGAACATTCCTCGTTTGCAGATTTGTTGCCACCTCACCAATATAAAGACTGAAATGCACTTTAGACAAATTTTAGGTCGAATACTGAGAATGACTGGCTCTAAAAATAAAGAAGCTATTATGTACATACCTGCTGAGCCTAAGCTTCTGGAGTATGCATATCGCGTTAAACAAGATGTTCCGTTTGAAGCAGATGTTGTGAAGTTTGAGAAAATGAAAGCAGTCGAACAAGAGGATATTGAAGGTGAAAATTTGAGTTCCGTGACTTTCGATAAGAAAAAAGCAAGCCCACCCATAGTTGAAATTGATTTAAAGGGGTTTGATGATATTGTTGAACAGCCAGTATTTTACGACGCTAGTGAGGTAGTTGAGGAACATTTCTTGACGAGTGCTTACGAACGAATGATCAATATATCTGGTCGTTTTCAACAAGAAGCTATTGCTTTAGGGCTGAGTGAATTGAGATGATTTATGCTAACTGTTGAGAAACTTAAGGAACGGTTAAGCCGTCCTAACCACTCAGATTGGATACATGTTGGCTTCGTTTTTTGTGATTTTGATAATCATCTCATATGTTTTAGAAAGGTGATGGTCAGCTGACTCATATTTTCCTCTTGTCTAGTTAGCGGTGCTTTATTTCTAACTTATACGTCGTTTGATCTAGCTTTCCTGATACATATCATTAATATATGGATGCAATGAAGCATCAGTCATTTTCGAATAACTCCTAGCGAACTAAAAATAACCTCAAACAACTCTATTGCATCTAACTGATGCGATTATTTAATAGGTGATCTAAATATGCAATTGGCAACACTATTGAGAAATATGTTTTTAGGTGATGACCATCCAGGCCGTGCAACAGATTTTGCTAAAGTAAAGGTTCGCTCAGAAGACACTTTTTTTACCTTAGACCTAGAAGATGCTGAGAATCATTTATTGAATTACTTGATATGGCCGATGAATACGTTTCATCTGATAGCTCGAATATTTGATACACATGACGTGTACCAGAAAATCGTATCTTTAGAATATGAAACCGATTATCTAAAACAGCGCAAAACAGGTAATCATTCAATAAACTGGGCTACTGCATTGCTTAATGCTCAAACGCATAACGAAATAGAAATAAGTCCAAGATTTTATAGACTGTTGTCTGATTTGTTTAGCGGAAGTAAAGCAAAAGTTCAGGTCGAAGAGTTACTAAATAATTCTGAATATCTGAAATTACTTTTTGAACTGTATGTTGTATGTGATGAATGTGCGTACCGAATACAAAATAAAATATACCGAACTCCTAATGCTCTGATCAGTAGATATACAGAGGCATTGATTGCGAGGAAAGAGCGCTCAATTATTGCTAGCTTATCTCAATGTGATAAAAGTAATGGGGTAATTCAGTTTAAGAGTCATACTCCTCAAGCTGGCATTTCACTCAATAGCTTAAGCCATGATTTAGCATATATTAAGCCAGGAGTTGAAGTGGCTGCTCTTGTTGGAAAATCAATTCGGCCAACCGAGCCTAATCAATACAATGTATTGGTACTTCCTTGGCCTCTAGAAGTTAAGGATGAATTTTTTAAGCCGGATAATAAACCAACCTTACAGATGAATGAGGAGTTTGGCTTTTTTGCATATGAGAACCATCAAACAATTACGCATAAGATGATCGAATATGCGATTGAATCATCAGGAGGACAAATCTTGCTAGACCTTGTCGTAATTCCTGAATGTGCAGTGAACTCCAATGATAAAACTAAACTGTTAAGCGGTCTCAGAGACTATTTTTCAGAAAGGAACATTGAACCTCCAGTCATCATATTTGGTGTTTTTGGCGGCGGAGATAGTGTAGAAAGTTACGGTGAAAATAGCTTGGAGCTTCTTTATCATAACCGGTTTGTTGAACATTATGTTGGTGAAAATCAGAAAAAACACCATCGATGGGCTCTCGATGCAACTCAGTTAAACACCTATGGATTAGGTCATGTACTGAGCACGGACAAAGTGAAGTGGTGGGAAAACTGCTCGATTGGAGATCGAAAGCTTATTTCCTATCGAGATGAGCATATTCATATATGTCCTCTGATCTGTGAAGACTTAGCAAGACAAGACCCCATAGCTCCTGTTGTACGCGCGTTAGGCCCAGATCTTGTTGTTGCTCTTCTACTTGATGGCCCTCAAATGAAAGAGCGCTGGCCTGGTAGATATTCATTGGCTTTAGTTGACGAACCTGGTTGTAGTGCTTTATCTATCTCACCATACGGTATGACACAGCGCTCAACAAATGGCGTTGAGCATGATCCAAGTTCAAAGGTAGCTCTTTGGAGTGATACTCGATCTTGCGAGGTGCTTGAATTAGAGCCAGATAAAATTGCTATTGTGTTAAAACTAAAGTTTGAAGATCAGAAACAATGGTCGGCAGATGGTCGAGCTGAAAACAAAAAGAGATTGTTTTACTCAAGTCATGATTCCGTAGGTAATATTTCTGAGCTACGTAAATTAGGAAATTTTGATACTGATTCACCCCGACAAGAAAAATTAACAAAGGGTGCATAATCTAGCATTATTGGAAAATCTCTATTATCAGTGCCACCTAATTGCATTTAGCTAAACCACTCAATTACATTTAACTGTGCCACACTGCCGACCTAAATTAGTCCTAAAATTTCGGCAACTTTATGTTCACTTAGATACGAAAGAAGACCTTAGTCTTGGCTTATCTAGTGACATTTGAACCGATGAA
>ERZ1027231.284-NODE-284-length-17887-cov-30.677041_pt1 | contig 17887 bp, 14 predicted proteins | sample MGYA00520866_ERZ1027231 | MGnify/ENA primary metagenome ERZ1027231 (study PRJEB33311, sample SAMEA4378411) | marine metagenome | biome: Marine biome; feature: Fjord; material: Water | collected 2014-07-20T08:00:00Z/2014-07-... | depth 75 m ...
GATCATGCACTGGCCGTGTAATTCGCGGTCAGCACGTGAGTGAGACTGGTTACCCGGAGAAAGAAGGTCAGTAGAGATATCACCTTCAGCAGCGATGTAAGTCACTACGTCGATTTTCGCTGGAATTTCAGGAAGGTTGGTAAAGAACTCGGCAGCCGCATAGCTTTCTAGAAGATCTTTAGCAATGGCGTTGCCTGCTTTGAAAGCGTCAGCAATGCGTGAAGTATCTGCTTCGTATAAGAAAACTTGAGACTTAAGAACTTCGCCAGCCGCTTTAGCTTGTGCATCGTCAGAAAGGGCGATGTCTAGAAGCGCTTCAACAGAAGGGCCGCCTTTCATGTGAGAAAGCTGCTCAAGTGCGAATTCAGGAGTAATTTCAGCAACAGTCTCTTTACCAAGAGCGATATCTTTCAAGAACGCTGCTTTAACGACTGCAGCACTTGTAGTACCAGGAATCGTATTGTAGATAAAGAAGTTTAAAGACGCTTCACGAGCGGCATTGCCAGTATCTTTAATCTGAGCAATGATTTCTGATAAAAGTTCAGCAGTATCAATAGGCTTTGGGTTCAAACCAAGTTCGTTTTTACGAACCTCAATTTCTTCTAGGTATTCTGTATACAAGCTCATAGGAATCTCTCACTCAAGTTATAATAATAATGATTATTAAATTTATCGGCGTAAGTATAAAACATGTGGCTTGGCGCGTTAAGAAAGCCATGCTGACATTGTCTATAAATCTGGCTTATTTAGCTTATATTCGCTATTCATTGGATGAATGTGAGCAAAAAGCACTCACACTATGACATTAACCCACTGCTGACTCATCAGAATAGACTATCTTTTGATCATGTCCCATTCTTACCTCTAGACGCTGACTTCCAGCTGAGTGAGAATGGGCATATCAAAAACTTTTTATGACAGCTGATGCTGAGGATAGCCTAGTGCAAATCGTTGCCGACGAGAACATTCCCTTATTAGAACAATTTTTCAGTGATTTTGGTGATATTCGCAAAGTAGCGGGTCGTACTATGACCGCAGATGATGTTAAAGATGCTGACATCCTTTTAGTGCGCTCAGTGACCAATGTTAATGAGGCATTAATCGCTAATAGCCCAGTAAAATTCATTGGTACTTGCACCATTGGTACCGACCACATCGATTTGGCCTACCTAGAGGCGATTAATCAGCAGCGTAAAGACAAGGAGGAGCAAAGAATCGACTTTTCTAGCGCCCCTGGTTGTAATGCCGAAGCGGTGGTGGATTATGTGCTCAGTGCGGTGAGTGTATTAATCGATAAGCGCGATCAGGTATTTCAAGACATCAGTGTCGGCATTATTGGTATTGGTAATGTCGGTTTGCGTTTGCGTAATCGGCTAGAGGCGATGGGCGTTACGGTTTTAGCGGTTGATCCTTTTAAAGATGCAAAAGAGGTGGGTGAACTAACCACGTTAGATGAAGCCCTAAAAGCCGATGTGGTGAGTTTGCATATTCCACTCACTTACGCAGAATCCATGCCTGATGGCAGTGCAGAGCATGCGACTCATCATTTAATCAATGCCCAGCGCTTGGCTCAGATGAACCCCGATGCTTGCTTGATTAATAGCTGTCGTGGCTCGGTATTAGATAATGCCGCGTTAAAAGCACACATGGCTGACCACGATGATTTTGAAGGTATTATTGATGTGTGGGAAGGAGAGCCGAATCTCGATTTAAAGTTAATGAATCGCTGCATGTTAGCCACTCCGCATATTGCCGGTTATTCGTTAGATGGCAAGATGCGTGGCACCGAGCAAATCTATCAGGCGTGCTGCCATACTTTTGGTTTGCCGATTCGTCATAAATTAGCCCAACTTTTACCTGAACCGTCGATTAAAAAAATCAAGTTCGGTGATAGTGTGCCAGTACACCAAGCATTAAGAACTGCAATTCGTGCGGCTTATGAAATTCGTGTTGATGACGGCATTATGCGTTCGACCTTGTTGCGTACCGAAGGTGAGCCAGAGGCAATGAAAGCGAAGTTTGATTTATTGCGTAAAAATTATCCGCTGCGTCGAGATATTCCGACGATGCGTATTGAAGTACCCGGTAAGCGTCAAGATTTACAGCAAGCATTAGAAGCTGCGGGTTTTGATGTGCGTTTAGGCAAGCGATAATAGAGACAAATATATGTTGAATAGTGAAGTTGCGCAGCAAGGAATCTTTGACGAGTCTAGCCGCCATGGTCGTTTTATAGAATATGTAATTAAGTCTTCTACCAGTAATGTAGATTTAACATCGGTTATTAAAAGCTTAATTGAATATGTGAGTGGTATTGATGGTTTAAATTTTAATGTTGCTTTTGGCTCTGCTTGTTGGGATCGATTAAGTCCAAGCTGGCGTCCTGCTGAGTTGGTGCCTTTTACTACGCTTGAATCTGGCAATTTAAATATGCCCACGACTCAAGGAGATATATTTATCTGGCTGCACAGCGCTGACGCTGAATTAATTCCTGTTGCTGTTCTTAATGTTTATCAAAAGATGAACTTGGTTGCCGATATTCAACTAGATCTTGAAGGGATTAAAAATAAACAATCTCGCGACCTAATTGGTTTTGTTGATGGTACTGCCAATGCGAAAGACGATAAGCGATTACCGATTGCTCTAATTCCTGAAGGTGAAGCGGGGGCTGGTGGCAGTTATGTTATTACTCAACGCTGGCAGCATGACTTAGTTGCGTTTAATCATTTAGCCATTCACCAGCAAGAAAAAGTAGTGGGTCGCACTAAGGAAGATGACATTGAATTAGAAGGCGATGATATGCCAGAAGATTCTCATGTGAGTCGTACTGATGCTAAGGTTGATGGTATTGGGATGAAAATTTATCGTCGCAGTGCTCCCTATATGTCGAGTCAACTAACCGCAAAAAGTCATGGTCGTATTAAGCAGCCTGATAATGGATTATATTTCTTAGCCTTCGCCTGTGAAATGCAACGTTTTACTGTGCAACTTGAACGTATGTTAGGGCTAACAGAAGATGGCATTAGTGATAAGTTAATACAGTATTCTAAACCTAAAACGGGCTGTTATTGGTTTATGCCAAGTGCAATTGATTTAACCAATGCATTAAAATAATGAAATAAAATACTCCAATAATTTATTCGAAATAACAATTAATAAAACATTTGTACCAATTTTTAACTATTAGAGTTTTTATTCTAATAGTTAAAGATGAATTATCATTTAAAAACCAATAGAAATATTGCGCCAGTGATTTTGCTTATTTAAACTGCAAAAAAATAAATAATCCTAATCACGGAACGATATGAAATATTCTTTTATAGCAGCCACTCTTCTTTCCACGTCTTCGCTTTTACATGCCGCTTTTGATCCTATAGATGATGCTGAACTAGGAGTAATTAGTGGTCAGTCGGGTATTACGATTGAGTCAGATCTTTATGCAACGATTGGTAGTTTTGAATATATCGATGAAGGCAGTGTTAGCGTAAATGACATCGTAATTGGTGGTGCGAATAAAGCGACTTACTTTGGTAAAGATTGGGGGGATAGCTCTCACTCAGGTATAAAGCTGGATGGTTCATTAATTACGATTGATGTATTAAGTGATGGTGATCTAGTAATAGCGGGTTCTGTAAACCCTGCATTAGGGGGGGGGATTATCGATTTTGGTATTTCGACTGGCAGTATTCAATTGCACAGTGCTGATAAGTTAACCTCTGCGACTTTAATTGATTCTCTCAGTATTACGGGGATCGTTACTAAATTCCGCACCAAAATTGATGCTGCGACGATGCATATTTTAACTGAGGCTGAAGTCGGTATTGATGATCTAGATATTGATATTTCTGGATTAAATATGAAAGTGGAAAATGCATTTATTGCTTCCTCCACTTACTTTGAATCGCTTGAAGACTGGGGCTCTCAAGGTCTAGCGTTGCAAGATGTTACGGCGAAAGTTTCAATGGATATTCATGCTGATGACAAGGGCCTGCATATTAATACCAATAGCCTAGAATTTGATATGGGTATTGGCTCTGTCTCTATCGCTGATGCTTCTATTGGTTCGTTCAAGCTTGATAATGTGAATTTAACTCAATCATCGATGATTATTTCAGGTCACCCATAAACATCAGTTATTACTTATTTATTGCTTAGATAGGCTATGAGAGCGAGCCATGGTTAAAATGTCGATCAGGATGTTTTGGTCAATTGGCTTGCTTAAAAACCCTTCCATTCCAGAAATCAAAACCTTACCTCGGGACTCTTTCATAGAGTGGGCGCTAACGGCAATGATGTTGCTAGCCGTAAGATTATTCTCTTGCTCAAATTGTCGAATTTCCTGAGTAGTCTGATAGCCATCTTTTACCGGCATTTCGATGTCCATTAATATCAAGTCATAGTGCTTTTGTTGCTGCTTGATAATGTCCATCGCTTCAATCCCACCTTCAACAATGTCCGCTGCAATCTTATATTTCTGCAGCATTTTGTTAATGATCATACGATTAACACCATTATCATCAACCGCGAGTACTTTTAATTGAGAAAAGTCGGGAGTGGCCTTCGGCTCTATCGGAGCCGTTTTCAATAATGCCGCTTTATAAGTGGAGTTGGCTAGTAAGGATGCGCGTAATTTATTTGGGGTTATTGGGGAGTTAATGTTGTGTTTATAATCAGTCTTAGGTTGATTGTCATTACTAATAATAATGAGGTTACTTTCTGGAATCCCAAGTTCTAACAGCTCATTAAGATGGTTTTTATTACTAATAATGCTAACGCTGTGATCGTACTTAATTAAGTGGCGACTGATGATGGAAACGCCCCAGTCTTCAAGCTGTTCCTTGATTAACGACTCTTGATAGTTACCGTCTAATAGAATACAAACATTGGTTTCTGAATGATTTTCAATGTCACCTTGTTCTATAACCTTAATATTTGTAGTAAACCAGAAGGTGGCTCCTTCTCCTGGGAGGCTATGAACACCTACGTCACCACCCATTAGTAGGGTCAGCTTCTTGCATATCGCTAAGCCTAACCCAGTGCCTCCTTTTTCCCGAGAGCTGCTACCATCGACCTGAACAAATGGCTGAAATAGCATATCTTGCTGCTCATAACTTAGGCCGCTGCCACTATCTTCTACTTCAATTAATAACTTATCTGGGTTGTTTTTATCTAATTGAACATGAACAACAATTTGTCCTCGTGACGTATATTTAAAAGCATTACTTAATAAATTTAGTAATATTTGTTTCAGTCTTAGGGGATCAGACTGAATTACCTTTGGTGTGCCTTTATGAATACGAATAAATAATTTAACTTGGTTCTGGGCTGAAACAGCGCTAAAGAAATTCGCACATTCGTTGATTAGGTCTTCTAGTAAGAACTGACTGCTTTCAATGGTTAACTTATTGGCTTCGATTTTTGAATAATCCAAAATGTTATTTAGGATTTCTATTAGAATTGTTCCAGAGCTATTGATGGTATCAATGTATATTGTCTGATCTTCTTTTAAATCGGTATCCGCTAATAGTTGGGTAGAGCCAAGGATGCCATTCATCGGGGTTCTTATTTCATGGCTAATGGTAGCAATGAATTCGTCTTTCACCCGATTGCTATTTTCTAATTGTTTATTTGCTTCTAGTAGCATCGTTTTAGAATGAGCTTCTATTTCAGTCTTTTCTTTTTCTATCAGATTAATGCGATCGGCAAGGGCTAGGGATAGTAATATCACTTCTAATGCTGAGCCAATTTGTATACCCGTTTGGCTAGCGTACTGTAAGGGCAATATATCCAACATGCCTAGTAATCCTATTCCTCCACCAATTAAGAAAATAGACCAAGCGATAGCAAAGACCTTGGCAGTACGGTCTCCTTTATAAGCCGCGAGTAACGCAGTGAAGAGGATTAAATTGAAAAATAGAAATGAAGTTATGAGGGCTGTATAAATGCCTAGCTTATAACTACCGAATAATATAATAGGCAGAATAATGAATAGAGAGCCGGTAAGCAGCTGTATGACCTTGTCTAATCTGGGCAGCAGATCTTTTGTATTTAACATGTTTCGTGCAAATAGAGCAGCAAAAAATAAGGATAAAACCCCTAGGAAGGGAATATTGATATTTGCCCACCAAGTATTGTTTGGCCATATATATTCAAAGCTATATCCCTCCATACTGGATTGGAAAATTGTGAAGCAGCTGATATAGCCAATATAATATAAGTAGCTTAAATCTCTAACCGATAGAAAAATAAATAGGTTGTAGAAAATCATGACGATCATGATGCCAAAGTAGGCACCCTGTAAGCCTGTGGCTAATGCATTATGTTTGGGGTAGGCATTTTCGGCCCAAAGGAATAGTGGGACTTGTAAGCTATCTTGGGTTCTTACATGAATAAAGTAAGTATTGCTTTGTTGTTTGGGGCGAACATTAAAAACAAAGTCAGTGGTATCGATATCTCTTTGTGAAAAAGAACTACGATCACCCGTGTAAATTACTGAGTAATTATTATTAGCGTCTGGAGTATAGAGCGCTACATAATCTAATAGGGGAAAAGGGATTTCAAGCAGCCAGTGGCTGTCGATAAGTTCAGCAGGAAATTCTATTTGAAATTTTAACCAGTAGCTCGAGGGGGTATAGCCTTGATTAAAAGTGTAAGCATCTGCAGGACTGAATTGTTTACTTGCTAGGCCCTGAACTTGTTCGAAGGTTAGTTCACCGCTAGGATCTTCAATCCATTGTACAGAGGGGCCCAGGTTTCTTTTGTCATCGGCAATAGTCACTTCTGTTACGAGGCTTTCTTCTTTGAGAGCCGCATGCAGCTGGCTGGTAAGCAAACTTGTGCAGAATAATACAAGAAGTAAAAATATTCGCTGTCTGAATTTGATACCCATTCTGCAACAATTATCCTTTATAACTGACTTAATTTTGCAGCCAGTGTGGGCTGGCTAAATATTCAATTGCTAAATTATCACCGATATTGAGATCTAGCGGCTGTTCATTTTCAGCTTTCCAGGTAATTGCTTTATCTGGGTTGTGTTTATCTAATTGAATAGATAACTCATACTGATAACCACGGCCAATATAGGTGGTATCGATTAGCGTAATTCCCGTATTTTGCAGACTTCTTTTAAGTGTTACATGTTGCGGCTTAAATAACCAATAGCCCGAATTATCAAGGTCTTTGTGCCAGTGGTGATCTATTCTATCCAGTACTTTTTGGCTGTGTCGCAGGCTAGTGAGATTGCCAGATTCCATAAATTCAGCGACGGCACAATTTTTTGGCTGATTATACACAATTGCAGGCTTGTCTAGTTGAGCTATATCACCTGCGACCATAACTGCTGTTTTATCGGCAAAGGCAAAAGCTTCTTCTTTGGCGTGGGTGACAAAGATACAGCTGATATTGTGATCTTTTAATAAACGACGTAGGTCGGCCATCATACGGCGCTTTACCTGACCATCGACATTAGAAAACGGCTCATCCATTAGTAGTAGTTGTGGCTTCGGCGCTAAGGCTCGAGCAACGGCGATGCGTTGTTGCTGGCCTCCTGATAGCTCATGGGGGTAGCGCTGTTGTAAGTCAGACAGCTCAACCAGTTGTAAGCTCTCTTCGATGCGTTGCTGTCTCTCTTCTTTACTTAAGCCAGGCAAGCCATAAGCAATGTTTTGGCCAATGGTCATGTGGGGGAATAGGGCATAATCTTGAAAAATAAAGCCGACTGAGCGCTGTTGTGGGGGCAGATCAATTTTATTATCAGAAAAAACACTGTGGCCAAATAAATCAATATGACCTTGCTGAGGTTTAACCAGCCCAGCAATGGTTTTTAAGGCAGTGGTTTTACCGCAGCCACTAGGCCCTAATAAACATAGGATTTCACCCGCGGGTAAGCTGAAGCTTAGATTTTTTAGAATCTGAACGTCATCAAATGCAACCTGAATATTGCTCATTTCTACAGCGGTCATGTTTAATCTACTCACTTAATGCATTTTTTGACTGCGACTGAGCAGTAAAATAGGTAACAAACTTACTATGATAATTAATAGTGCCCCCGACGCGGCATGCTCTAGTTGTTCATCTGATGCAAATTGAAACACATAGGTGGCGAGGGTTTCAAAGTCAAAAGGTCGTAGTAAAAGCGATGCTGGCAGTTCTTTCACCACCTCTATAAATACCAATAAAAACGCACTGATAATTGCAGGGGTCATAATCGGCAGATGAATCTTGCGAAACGTTTTTAATCGACCTGCTTTTAGCATAGTCGATGCTTCATCAAGATTGGGAGGCATTTGTTTGTATGCGGCTTGAATGCTGCCATTACTGATCGCGGCAAAGCGTATAACAAAAGCCATAATAAGGGCGAAGCTCGTGCCGGAAAATATTAACCCTACCTTTTCAAAGCCTAACCATTGAATGAAGTGATTTAGCCATATATCCAACTGCCCTAGGGGAATTAATATTCCTATCGCCAGTACGGTGCCTGGTATCGCATAGCCTAAGGAGGAAAGGGATAATTTTGCTTGATTGCTTTTGTTCGGGCTAAAGCGTTGCTGGCTATTGAATACGATCGCCAGTAAACACGCGATTGAGGCGGTGATGATCGCTAGGGTAAAAGTGCTCTGGCTATGAATAAGCACTTTGTCATTCATGTTTTCTGCCCAATAATCTAAGCAGTAGCTTATTAGGGTTATTAACGGAATGGCAAAACCAAGAGTAAAAACACTGCCGCAAAATAACCAGATTACAATTGTTTTTACTTTGCTGGTATTAACTTTGGGGCTCGGTTTTGAGTTTCGGTTATCAAAATTTTGTTGTTTTTTTCGACTGTTTTTTTCCAGTCCTACCAGTAGCACGACAAATAATAAGGTTAAGCAGGAAATCTTTGCCGCACTGGCTAAGCTGCCGTAGACCAACCAGCTATCATAAATGGCGGTGGTTAATGTACTGATGGCGAATAATTGTACGGTGCCATAATCTGCTAATGACTCCATCGCGACCAGAGTGCAGCCAATGGCAAGAGCAGGGCGAGCTAATGGCAGGTGAATGGTCCAAAATATTTTGCGCTCACTGGCCCCCATCAGTTGAGCGGCTTGAGTCAGGCTTTGAGAGCGCTGTTCAAAGGTATTACGCAATAATAAAAATATATAGGGGTACAGTGCTAGGCCCAGCATTAAGCTTGCGCCCCAGAGGCTGCGGATATCAAAAAAGAAATAGTCTTGCGGACTTTGCCAATCAAACCAGTGGCGTAAAGTCGATTGAATCGGCCCCGCGTAATCTAACATGTCGGTATAAATATAGGCTGAAATATAGGCTGGAATAGCGAGAGGGAAAACCATCATCCATTGTAAGTACTTGCGGCCGCTAAACTCGTAGTGAGCACACCACCATGCGGGAGCAATGGCGAAAAAACTGGCAAAAATAAGTGAGCCGCTAACGATGAATAAGCTGTTACTGACATAATCAAATAGTACGGTATCGGCTATATCAGAAAAGGTATCGTCTATTACCAGGGTTTGGAAAGGTAGGTATTCAGCAATGGATTGATAAATCAGCGCGGCGACAGGCAGTAGCATGATAAAGCTGATTAGCGCTGTGGCGAAGGAAACACTGGTCGCGCTAATCTGTGGTAAAGCTTTAAAGCGATTATTCATTAGTGTGAATTATTAATCAGGCATATTGGTCACCTGATTATAAGTCAAAACGTACCTTGTCGACTAATTTTAATGCCTGTTTTTGAAACTTGGCAATTTCTTCTAATGGCAGTGGGTCTGCTTTAAAGGTGCCCCAACTGCTGACCAAGTCAGAAACTTTCGCGCTAGGCATGACTGGATATTCCATATTTAATTCAGCGTATAAGCTCTGAGCTTGTTGGCTGGTTAAAAATTCGATCAGCTTTTGTGCGGCTTCTTTATTTGGCGCGTATTTGGCCATGATGGCACCCGATACATTAATGTGGGAGCCGCGATCTTGTTGATTAGGGAAGTTAAGATTTACTGCGTTTGCCCATTCGATTTGCTTTGGATCTTGCAGCATCTTGCCTAGGTAATAACTATTTCCGAGAGAAATATCACACAGGCCTTCTTTAATTGCTTTAACTTGGCCACGATCGTTGCCTTGAGGCTTACGTGCAAGGTTGCCTTTGACGGCGGTTAACCACTTCTCGGTTTCAGCTTCGCCATCATGAGCAATCATTGAGGCAATTAAACCTAAGTTATAAGGGTGCTTACCACTGCGGGTACAGATGCGGCCTTTAAATTCGGTCTTGGCGAGATCTTCGTAGCGAATGTTGCTTAGATCCCCTGAGCGTTCTTTTGATGAATAAACATTTCTAACCCGTTGAGTCAGGGCGAGCCAATGGTTTTCTGAATCTCGAAACTGAGTTGGAATATTAGTCTCTAGGGTTTTGCTTAGAGTGTAAGGCTGGCTTAAACCTTTGTCTTTTAGCTGTAGCATTTTTGAAAAATCAGACGTTAAAACGATATCCGCTGGGGATAGCTCACCTTCACGTTGCAGGCGCTGGATCAGACCTTTTTTAGAGAAAATGACTTTAGTTTCTATACCTGTTTGAGCGGTAAATTCTTTTAAAATCGGCTCAATAAGAAAAGGTTGGCGGAAAGAATAAATATTCACTTGTTGTGCGTGAACTTGCAAGGAGACAAGGCTGCTAGTGGCAAGCATTAGAAAGACGAGTATTGAACGCATTGAGAAACCTTACTGTGAGATGGTTAGGAATAGATGATAATGATTCCTATCTTAACAGAAAGTGCTCGCGCATCAAGTGAGCAAGTGAGATGGAATCATTTTGTAGGCGAACAAATTCAATTTTTTGCGCCAAACTCGTGGTTGGGTCTGCGCTATCTGCCTGTAATAAGCGGGTAAAGGCTTTGCTGGCTAAAACAAACTCATCTACTGATTCTTGGCGATCAACTTCAGTAAAGCGAATGTAGCCTTCTTCTTGCAGCCAAATAATGGCACCAAAGGCGGCTAGGTGGCGGGGGCTGTGTAAACCAAACTCATCAGCTTCGTCGGGGCCGCAAATATCTTCGACATACAGAACCTGTTTTGCAGGGAAATACTTAAAGCCGTGCAATAAAATTACGGCACAGTCTTTGAAGAAGTCGTCGATGTGAACGTCTAGCATCTGCTTAACTGCTTAGAGCTGTTTATAAGATGAGAAGAACTGCCCCATCTTATCTAAAGCAAGAGTTAGATCTTCTGGGCGAGGTAAAAATACGACGCGGAAATGATCTGGCTGAGCCCAATTGAAAGCGGTGCCGTGCACGATCAATATTTTTTGCTGCTCTAATAAATCCAATACCATGCGTTCATCATTATGAATGTTGAATTTTTTGATATCGATTTTAGGGAAGCAATAAAGAGCGCCCATAGGTTTTGTGCAGCTGATGCCTGGAATGCTGTTTAGCGCTTCATAAGCGATATTGCGTTGCTCATAAATGCGGCCGCCGGGAGCTACCAAATCATTAATACTTTGATAGCCGCCTAAGGAAGTTTGAATGGCGTGTTGCGATGGCACATTCGCGCAAAGACGCATAGACGCGAGCATCTCTAGACCTTCAATATAGTCTTTGGCTTTATGTTTGGCGCCACTAATTATCATCCAGCCTGCACGGAAGCCCGCTAGACGGTAATTTTTCGAAAGACCATTGAAAGTGATGAATAATAAATCATCAGCAAGGGAAGCTGTGGAGGTATGGGTTGCGCCATCAAATAAAATCTTATCGTAGATTTCATCGGAGAAAATAATCAGGCCATTCTCGCGGGCGATTTGAATCAGTTCTAATAACACTTCATCCGGATAGACCGCGCCTGTTGGATTGTTTGGATTAATCAGTACTAATGCTTTGGTCTTTTTATTCACTTTTTTGCGAATATCATCCATATCTGGAAACCAGTTGGAGCTTTCGTCGCAATGATAGTGAACAGGGGTGCCGCCGCCTAATGTCACTGCCCCAGTCCATAGCGGATAGTCAGGAGAAGGAATTAATACCTCATCACCACTGTTTAATAGACCCTGCATCGACATAACGATGAGTTCACTGACGCCATTACCTAAGATAATGTCTTCGATATTAACGTCTTTGATGTTTTTTTGCTGGCTGTATTGCATGATTGCTTTACGCGCAGAAAACAGGCCTTTTGAATCGCAATAGCCTTCTGAGTCAGGCAGGTTTAAAATAACATCTTGGATGATTTCTTCGGGGGCATCGAGGCCAAAAGGTTTTGGATTGCCAATATTCAATTTTAGAATACGGTGGCCATCTTCTTCCATTTTCTTGGCGGCATGCGCAACGGGCCCACGAATATCGTAAAAAACATTAGCCAGTTTGTTGGATTTGAGAATATCCTGCATGGAACGCATTCCGCCTTAAAAGAGTCACAATAGTATAGAAACGGCTAATGATACCCTTGAATGGTTGAAATTTACAGAGATTGAAAGCGACTGATATTAAAAGTGAGAAGTAGATAATGAGTTCAGGTAACGACAAAATTATTAAAACCCCAGAGCAGTGGTCTGAGATACTGGATGAAGAAAGTTACTTCGTCACCCGAGAAAAAGGCACGGAACGTCCTTTTACGGGTAAGTATCACGATTGTGAACTGGCCGGACAGTATCAATGTAAGTGCTGCGGCGAAGTCTTGTTTGCATCCACTGATAAGTTTGATGCCGGCTGTGGTTGGCCGAGCTTTAATCAAGCCGCCTCGAGTGATGTGATTGAAGAGCATAAAGACATTAGTCATTTTATGATCCGCACCGAAGTGGTTTGTAAGCGTTGCGATGCACATTTAGGGCATGTTTTTCCTGATGGACCTGCGCCTACTGGCTTGCGTTATTGCATTAATTCAGCAGCGATTAAGTTGGATGAAGATAAAGCTTAGTCAGTCGCATATTCCATGCAGTGGGCTTGAGTTTGGTCCGAATCGTGATATTGTATTGCGCACAATATAGTTTTTCAGCCCACTTACAGCAGAGATAAAGACAATGACCTTATTACAGAAGAAAATGCCCTTATTATCGGGAGAAGTTCAGGATCTAGCTCAGTATGAGGGCCAAGTGGTCTTGATCGTCAATACCGCAAGTAAGTGTGGTTTTACTTATCAATACGAAGGTCTTGAAGCTTTATACGAGCAATATAAAGAGCAAGGATTGGTGGTGCTTGGTTTTCCTTGTAATCAGTTTGGTGAGCAGGAGAAGGGCGCAGATACTGAAATCGCCAGTTTTTGCCAAAAGAATTATGGCGTCAGCTTTCCTATGTTTTCCAAAATTGAAGTGAATGGCGATGATACTGCGCCGCTCTATCAAGAGTTGAAGAATCAAGCTCCAGGAATTTTGGGCACTAAAAAAATTAAGTGGAATTTCACTAAGTTTTTAGTTAATAAACAGGGGGAAGTGGTGGATCGTTATGCGCCAACCACTAAGCCGCAAGCATTGCAGGCTGATATTGAAGGCTTGCTGGCTCAATAGCGGAAGATTTAATTCACTAAGGTTAAAAGAAAGAAGGTTTAATTTTTATGGCCGATGAAGAACTTGCATTAGGCGTATTTCCTGCGCTTCATCTAGAGAATCAGCTGTGTTTTAGCTTATATCGGCTATCAAGAATGGTGACCCAAAGTTATACCCCTTTGTTGAAACCTTTGGATATAACGTATCCGCAATATTTGGTGTTATTAGTGCTTTGGCAAAATGAAGAGCAGGGTTTGCTTTTTATGTCGGTTAGTCAATTAACGCAGGCATTGCAGTTGGATACGGGCACGGTCACTCCGCTCTTAAAGCGTATGGAGGCGAAAGGAATATTAAGCCGTCAGCGTGACCAAAAGGATGAGAGAGTCGTTTTGGTTGAGCTTACCGATCACGGACGAGCGTTGCGTGAATTAGCAAAAAGCATTCCCCAGCAGTTAATGTGTCAGGCGGAAGTAGATGGTGAGCAGATACAAAAATTGCGTGATGATTTACAAGCCCTGATCAAACAAATGAATGCTTGAGCTATTGATCGGTATGCTGCGGTAACCACTGGCGTAAAGCACTTTGCAGTTGATCTTGGGTGAAGGGCTTGCTGATGAAGTCGTTCATGCCAGATTGCAAGCAGGCATGGCGTTCATCTTCAGACTCTAAGCCTGTTAATGCGATAATCGGGGTTTTTTGATTCAACTGTGTGCGACGGATCAAACGTGTTGCTTGGAACCCATCCATTATTGGCATCTGGCAATCCATAAATATCAGATCATATTGATTGTGACTGGTAATGCTAACGGCTTCTTTGCCATCTTCTACCATATCTACTTCAGCATCTAAGTTACGTAAAAAGCGCTGGCTTAACATGCGATTAATTATATTGTCTTCAACCAGTAATATTTTGGCTGTTTTTTGTGGTATTTGTTCAGATCGAATCTGGCTGCTTGCTGCAATCATCGAATTATAAAGACCACTATCATCTAGCCGTTTTAGCGTCAGTAAGTTAATGCCATTAATTTTATATTTCTTTATGAATTGTGTGCCTATGCCAATGATGAAACCGATATCTTTGCTATCTGTTATTGCATCATTGTCGGTAATTAATAATACCGGCTCGGTGCTGATGCTGTCCGACAGGCTATAAGTTACTTGCCATTGCTCTAATAGATTCTTGGCTTGTTCTTCGAGAATACTTTGGTTGAAACTGAGGCGAACTCCCCCTGTTGGTAAATTAGTGCGCAATGACTCCAACGATTTTATGCCATTAAGTAAGGGTAATTGTAAGTTGAGTTCATTTTCATTTTGAGAGTTAACACTAATATGAATATTGCCATCGAGAAGTTCGGCAAGGTCTCTGCTGTAAGCAAGCCCCATTGAGGTCATTGGGTTACTGGTATAGGTATTGGTAAACGGTAATATCATTTGTTCAAATAAGGATTCTGCCAGTCTTAAGCCAGGTGCAGAAAAATGAAATAGCATGCCTTGCTCTGTTTCAGATATTGCAATATTGAGTCGCTGCTCTGGAGTATTGTTTAAAATGTTAGCGGCTAAGTTGAAGATTAGTTGCTCAATCTCTTGGCGATTACCAATATGGCTAACGGCTAGGTTTGATTCATAGCGTACGCCAATTTTATAGGGGGACTCGCCATTTTGAGAAATTTTACTCTCAATGTCTTTTATCAATTCCTGAATGCTAAAGGGGCTGGCTTTGTAATTATTAAGCGGGCTTTTTAATTGAGAAATAAGCTCTAATTCGTTTAATAGCGACAATATTCTTTTATTCTGGCTAATGGAGCCTTCGAGTAATGAATGCTGCGCTATCGTGCTGTTTTCTTGTAAAAGATGCAGCGTATGTATGGTGCTGGTTAACGGCAATCTAAGTTCGTAGGAGAGATTTTTTAATAATTGTATTTGGCTCAGATTAAACTGTTCAGAATTTTTCTGTGCGCGCTTAAGCTCGCTATTAACGCTTTTAAGCTCATGATTGATGCCTGATATTGCTTCCGTTCTTTTATTTACCAGTGCTTCAAGATTGCTGGAATAATCATTGATTGTTAATTCAGCGGCTTTAAGACGGCTGATGTGATCATGAGTTGTGTGTAGTAGGGCAGAAAAACGATTGGCTAATACACCAATCTCATCTTCACGTGGGCTATTAATATGACGGATGCTAGAAAGCTCAATGGCACTAGGGTCTAGTTCCTGTAAGCGACCTGCCAGCTGGCTTACGGGTAAACTAACCAAGCGGTAGAAGAGAAAGTAAATAAATAAGGCAATGCCAGTGCTATAAATTAGGCCAGATATTAGTGTTTTTTTAATATCGGCAAAAAATAATTTACTTTGTTGGCACTGGTTTAGCTCTAGTACCAGCTTGCCTAAATAGGTCCCTTGGTGATTAATTGGGTATTCGAATTGCTGATTAGCACCGTGTAATAGGGCACTGATATTAGACGCGATGCAGGGCGTGGGCTGTACCGTAATGCCGATTTCCCCCCCTTTGGTATCAAAGATCGATGCGTTCAAAACACTGGGGTGGGTGGCTAAACCATCAATTAATTGCTGCTTCAATTGTGCATTAAAATTATAGGTAGCAAGGCTAATGGAAGGCATGGTGGTAGAAATGAGTGAGTTGATAAAGCTCTGGTTACGCTGCTCTCTCTGCTCTAGATTAGACCAAATTTGATAGCTACTAATCAAGAAGCCGAGTGCGGCAGCGGTAAGCACACTGTAGAGCGCAACTTTGAAAGCGAGATTAGTGCGTAATTTCTTCAGCATCAAAAGAGTGTTCTGCCTCAAGTAACTGTTTTTATGAGATTAATAACTGGTATTAATAATAGCTGCTATTAATGAAAGTTGAACTAACAATACTTGCTTATGGATCGTAAAGCTGCTTTTTTTGCCAATCTTGATCCATTTCTTCTTGTTTATCAAACTCCTCTTCTAAGCGCTTGGTACTTTGAGGTTTAGATTGCTTCATGAGCTCTTGTTGTTGTTCTAGTAATTCATTGCAGTTGGTAAAGGTATGCTCTAAATCAGCTGGGCGGGGATCGACTTGTAGAAGTAGGGCTTTAATCTTTTTGAGTGTTTGGATGGCTGCTTGTGTATCTTGACCCTTAATCGCGCTGTCAGCGTCTTGCTGGTGATAATAGCAAGCGAGCTTGATCTTACTAATTTTGGTGCTATTGGCTAACGACAGCGCTTCTTTGCGTGGGATTGTATGTTTTGAGATGGCTTGTCGTATGTGTTGAATGATGGACTTTAGTAGAAGTAAGCGCTTCTGTTGGCTCTCGGGCTTTCTGCTGCGTGCTTGTTTGCGGATTTTTTTCGGTTCACTAATCCATAATAATGCTTGCTCTTGAGTATTTCGGCTGCGCTTATCGAGCTGTATTTTATGTTTGGCCAGTTGATTTGCACTGTCGTCGATCCGTTTAGCTAGGAAGGTGAGTAAATTGTCATCTAAGAACTGGGCTGCGGATTCAACAATTTGATGGATTTGTGTGATTTGAGACGTATAAATAACTGTTTTACGCGCACGCTCGATTGCTCTTTGTCTTTTTATTTGAAAAAGCCAGAGTACGGTAACGCATAATATACTGATTAAAATAACAACCATTATAAGGTTTGTTGCAGACATTGGTTGAATTTCATCCTATTTTTGTGGGGGGAATGAATTTAATTCGCTAATAACAGTTTAGACCTAAAAAAAGGTGTTGACTCAAATGCGTATCCTTCATAGAATGCGCGCCGTTGATTAGCAAGACGTCCCCATCGTCTAGAGGCCTAGGACACCGCCCTTTCACGGCGGTAACAGGGGTTCGAATCCCCTTGGGGATACCATCCTTCTTCGGAAAGATCGGTATCAGTACGTAGTAGCTAATCAATATGTGTGCGGAAATAGCTCAGTTGGGAAAAACAAGTTTGTTTTTCGATAGCGAAGCTAGCCGGAAGAGCATTAGATGAATAGGATGCTCTACTTTAGGAAACTAAAGATCTGTCATCACTGAGAGATCAGTTAAAACATGTGTTGCGGAAATAGCTCAGTTGGTAGAGCATAACCTTGCCAAGGTTGGGGTCGGGAGTTCGAGTCTCCTTTTCCGCTCCAAATAATTTATTTTTGCTAGGCTGAAGATAAGTTATTGATTTGCAAAGAAATTTGTTGCAAATCGAAATTTGATGTGTAGAATGCACATCACTCAAACGGTGTGTCCCCATCGTCTAGAGGCCTAGGACACCGCCCTTTCACGGCGGTAACAGGGGTTCGAATCCCCTTGGGGATACCATTCTTTCTTAGGAAAGAACGTATTGACAAGACTTAGGATAACAAGTGAAGTTGATTATTCTGCTGAGAGATCAGTAAAAACATCTACTGCGGAAATAGCTCAGTTGGGAAAAACAAGTTTGTTTTTCGATAGCGAAGCTAGC
>ERZ1027231.286-NODE-286-length-17682-cov-28.387814_pt1 | contig 17682 bp, 16 predicted proteins | sample MGYA00520866_ERZ1027231 | MGnify/ENA primary metagenome ERZ1027231 (study PRJEB33311, sample SAMEA4378411) | marine metagenome | biome: Marine biome; feature: Fjord; material: Water | collected 2014-07-20T08:00:00Z/2014-07-... | depth 75 m ...
CTGCTATCCCAGACTGCTATCTCAGCCCTAATATCAAATAGCGGGCAAAAAAATAGCGCCTAAAAAGGCGCTATTTTGTCATCCGCTTATAACTTACCAAGGCAATACTTCGCCATTTGAATGCCAGAAGCCACCGCTATTATCAAGAGTCAGCTCTTCTATGCGCTGAGTTAAACCTTGCGCGGCTTGTTCAGGGGTAATATCGCCATTAAATCCAACCATACGCGTCTGCACAAAACCAGGATGCAAAAGAGCAACCGCAATACCTTTAGGCTTAAGATCAACAGCCAAAGACTTGCCAATAGAATTTAATGCCGCTTTCGACGCACGGTAGCCATAATAAGCACCCGAGCCATTATCAGCGACAGACCCCATACGACTGGTGATCATAGCCACCTTACTGCCTTCCCATAACATGCTTTGAAATGCATGCGTTACACGTAAAGGTGCAATCGCATTAATCTCTAGCTGCGTCTGAATATTATCAAAATCCATTTCATCCAGAGTTTCGTTAGTAAACACACCCGCGTTATTAATTAAAATATCGATCTGCTGACCCGAGTCTGAACTGATTAAGGTTTGCGCGAGCACTTCAGCCACCATTTCAACCGACTCTTGAGAGCGCACATCAATGTCACTGATGACCATATCAGCGATATCATCGAGTTCTTCCGATGACTCACGACAAATACCGATAACGGTATAATCTAATTCACGATAACGCTTAGCCAGCTCTAAACCGATGCCTCTATTAGCACCAGTAATAACAACATTTTTCATCGTTTGATCTCGTTTATAAATAATTATAACTATCTTAATTAAACTACCGGAAGCCCACGGCGGATATCCAATAAATAATGGCCATAGACTTCTTTTTTGGCTAAATCCAAAACAAGCGCCATCGCAATTTCAGCGAATTGAGATTGAATCAGTACGTGTTCGAATTTATCTTCCATGCGATAAACATGACCAACGATACCAGCCGTGCAATCATTCTCACCAAAATCTTCAGCAGGAATGGCTTCAACATAGTCCCAAAAATCAAATAATGGCTCACCCGCTTCAATTTTTTCAGGCTTACCAATTTTAGTCGCGTGAAACTCTGCAGATGTTAATTTACGGATCTTCATATCGTACTTTCACCTTACACTTAAATAATATACAAACTATTCTAACATCCTGCATGTTATACAGAACGGTGCTATATCTGACAAATCATTCAGGAACTAACTGTTCTTAAACTAAAAAGTATTCTTTAATCCACTCATAGACGGTTTCACAAGTAACCTCACTCGAGGTGAGTTGCTGATAATCATCACTTGGGTCTTGATCAGAAAAAGTGAATTGATAACGAATAAGTTCTGGTAACTCATCGTGCAATACCACGAGAATTCTCTTATTGCTGGCTAGGCAGTCGATACTCAGCACATCAGCAGGAATACCCATTTTCCGCATCCCCTGCATCACACCAATCACTGGATTGATATTTTCAAAATCTTGTTGGATTTTTTCATGTGCCTGACTAGCAATATCAGACAATGATAATAAAGCGGGATTTGCGTTCATTAGATACTCTTTTTTGCTCTTCTATTAACTTGTCTATTCAGCTTTTTAGCGCACAAATAAAAACGGGAGCCTTAGCTCCCGTTTTTTATTACCCGCTAAAAGCTAACCCAGATTAAGAATCTGCTTTAGGCTTTTCACGTAGCTTAATGTTCAATTCACGCAATTGCGGGTTACCCACTAAACCTGGCGCATGTGTCATTGCACACGCAGCGGATTGAGTTTTAGGGAACGCAATTACTTCACGAATCGAAGTAGAACCGGTTAGCAACATTACCAAGCGATCTAAACCGAATGCCAAACCACCGTGTGGTGGCGCGCCAAACTTAAGAGCGTCTAGCAAGAAGCCAAACTTTTCTTGCTGTTCTTCTTCGCTAATACCCAAAATTTCAAACACAGTTTCTTGCATAGACTGATCGTGGATACGGATTGAACCGCCACCCAATTCACAACCGTTTAGAACCATGTCGTAGGCACGAGAAAGTGCAGTCAAAGGATTCGCTTTTAATTCTTCAGGGCTACACGAAGGTGCCGTGAACGGATGGTGAATTGCAGTAATGCCGCCATCTTTTGTCTTTTCAAACATTGGGAAGTCAACAACCCACATTGGCGCCCACTTACAGGTATAAAGATCAAGATCTTCACCAAGCTTACAGCGCAATGCACCCAAAGCTTCGTTTACGATCACTTCTTTATCAGCACCAAAGAAGATGATATCGCCTGTTTCAGCGCCCAACTTCTCCATGATCGCCATGGTATTGTCATCGCCAATAAACTTAATGATTGGAGACTGCAGGCCTTCGATGCCCTTCTCAATGTCATTAACCTTAATCCATGCCAAACCTTTAGCACCATAAATGCTAACGTATTTGGTATAAGCATCAATCTGCTTACGGCTAATGCTAGAACCACCTGGAACACGCAATGCAGCAACGCGACCTTCAGGATCTTTCGCAGGAGCAGCGAATACTTTGAAATCGATGTCTTGCAAGAATTCAGCAATATCAACCAACTGCAAAGGAATACGTAAGTCGGGCTTATCGCTACCGTACTTAGACATAGCTTCTGCATATGGCATGCGTGGGAATTCACCCAACTTCACGTCTAATTCTTTCTCGAACAATTCCGTAATCATACCCTGAGTCAGGTCCATGATTTCTTCTTCGTCGATGAACGAGGCTTCGATATCTATCTGAGTAAATTCAGGCTGACGGTCGGCACGTAAATCTTCATCACGGAAGCATTTAGCAATCTGGTAATAACGGTCAAAACCAGAAACCATCAATAATTGCTTAAACAACTGTGGCGACTGTGGCAAAGCAAAGAAGCTATGTTCATGGGTACGCGAAGGTACTAAATAATCACGAGCGCCTTCTGGAGTCGCACGAGTCAAAATAGGCGTTTCAAGATCTAAGAAACCATTTTCTTCTAAATAGCGACGTAGATTCGAACTTACTTTCGAACGGAAACGCATTTTCTCTTGCATTTCTGGACGGCGCATATCCATATAGCGATACTTTAAACGAATCTCTTCGCCAACATCGGTATAGCCATCTAATGGGAAAGGAGGGGTTTGCGCTTTGTTTAAAACAGTAATCTCTTTACCCAAGATTTCAATTTTACCGGTACGCATACCATCGTTCACAGCGCCATCAGGGCGACCACGAACACGGCCAACAATCTGCACAACAAATTCTGAACGAACGCTATCAGCGATATTAAACGCTTCGATGGTATCCGGATCAAAAACAACCTGAACGATGCCTTCACGGTCACGTACGTCTAAGAAAATAACCCCACCGTGGTCACGGCGACGGTGGACCCAGCCACAGAAAGTGACGGTATCGTCAATCGAGGTTTCGTTGATATCACCACAATAGTGCGTACGCATTACTAAAATCCTATTTATAAGATAAAGATGGATATGAAAATATAAAGCCGAGCATTATACCGATTTTAACGCGCTTGCCGATACTTGATCACTAACTTTGCGTGACTTTAATTAAAAATGTCGTCTAATAAGCCAAATATCAGGCACAAATGCACCTTGTTGCCCACCTTCCCTCAGGTAATCTGTCTATCGATACAGAATAATAAAGATAATTAAGGGTCCGTTATGAAATCATTTACCAATAAAGTTGCTGTTATTACTGGCGCAGGCTCGGGTATTGGCCGTGCATTAGCGCAACAACTAAGTGAAGAAGGCGCCCTACTTGCACTTTCAGATGTGAATTTAGCAGGCCTTAAAGAAACCCAAGCGGGCTTAACCGGAGGCGGTAAAGTATTAATCACTCAGTTAGACGTCGCTGATCGCAATGCCTTTGAACAATACAGCAAAGATGTGATTCATGAATTTGGCCATGCCGATTTATTATTCAACAATGCCGGTGTCGCCCTTGCCCAAACCGTTAATGATTGCAGTTATGATGATTTCGAGTGGTTAATGAACATTAACTTTTGGGGTGTCGTCTACGGCACAAAAAGTTTCTTACCCCACATGCTTACCCGCCCAGAAGCAGCGATTATTAACGTCTCCAGTATATTTGGTATTATCGCCCTACCAACGCAATCACAATATAACGCGGCGAAATTTGCCGTTAGAGGATTCACGGAATCCCTGCGCCAAGAAGTAAAAGACAGCAATGTGTATGTCGGCTGTGTTCACCCAGGGGGAATTAAAACCAACATCGTAGTCAATGGTCGCATGCACACTTCCATGGTGGGCGAGCAAACTCATACCCAACAGATTGAAGAGTTCAACAAGATGGCGCGAACGACTCCTAAAAAAGCGGCACAAACCATTTTAAACGGCGTACGTAAAAACAAACGCCGCATTCTCATCGGCCAAGACGCAAAATTCATGGATCGCATGCAGCGCTTATTCCCAGAGAAATACACCAGCATTTTTGGAGCACTGCTCAAATTAGCGAGCTAAATTAAGGGCTTTTATCGTACTTTTTGATAATAATTGATAAAAACACTATAAAAATAGGGTTTAGCACTTGCAGACCCTATTTTTTTGCTTTAAAAATAGACCTGTAAGCGAGATGCTGAGCGACACCTTGTATCTATTAACATACCGCCTACCTTAATTTATTTACCATGAAAGGAAATACCATGGCTGCTAAGAAAAAACCTGTTGCTAAAAAAGCACCAGCAAAAAAAGCTCCTGCTAAGAAAGTTGTAGCTGCTGCACCTGTTAAAAAATTAACTGCAGTTAAAGAAAAGTTCACTAAGACTCAGCTTGTTAATGAGCTAGTTGAAAAAACTGAACTAAGTAAAAAAGAAGTTGCTAGTGTTCTAGACGAACTAGGCGACATCATTGAGCGTCACGTTAAGAAGCGTGCAGTTGGTGAGTTCACTCTTCCTGGTCTATTAAAGATTAAGACAGTTAAAAAGCCTGCTGCAAAAGCACGTAAAAACGTTCCTAACCCGTTCAAGCCTGGCGAGTTAATGGATGTTGCTGCTAAGCCTGCAAGCACTAAAGTAAAAGTTCTACCATTGAAAAAACTAAAAGACATGGTTCTTTAAGTTATCAAGCGCTAGCGTTGTAGTTAGAAGCTTCTAACTACAAAATCTAGAACTCGACGTAAAAAGGCTGCTCATGCAGCCTTTTTTATTGCACCTAAATTAAGACAGCAAAGCTCATAACAACTAGCCATAACTATGAAAAAAGATCCGTTCACGCCTTCTAAGAAGACGATCAGAAAACCAGGTCATACCAAGGTTACCACCAAACTGACCAACAATATCCGCAAGTCACTCACTATGGCGACAACCCAAGCAACTGCTTTGCCTGCGTTTAATCACTTTTCTTACAAGGTTGATTGGAGTAACTTTCCCGCTAGCCTGATAATCAGCTGCTATTTACGCCATGACCTTCCACCCGAAGAACTCACATTATTAGAGTCTCAATTATGCAAACTACTGCAGCAGAATTTAATAAAACTCGGCATCAAATTTAAGGATTACCGTAAGAATATTAAGGTTATTACCCCACCTAAACCCTAGCCCAACCCCCATAGCAATAAGCCCCATAGTAATAAGCCCTCAATAACCCTCTGCTTATAGCAATCACTCTAAGATACCGCTAGAATCGCCCCTCAAAATTACAAGTTGTAGAAAGCAGTGAATCAGATGAGCAGAAAGATTGAATTATTAGCCCCAGGCGGCGACGTTGAAGCCATTAAAGCCGCGATTGTTGCCGGTGCCAATGCCGTCTATTGCGGCCTAGATACCTTCAATGCTCGTAACCGAGCTGCCAATCTTTCCTTTGACGATTTAACCGGCATATTACGTCTAGCGCATAAATACGATTGCGAGGTGTTCTTAACCCTCAATGTCGTGATTCTAGAGCAAGAGCTGCCCACTATGTTCAAACTACTGAACAAGCTGGTTAATAGCGGTATTGATGGCATAATCGTGCAAGACCTTGGCATGTTCAACCTGGTCAAAAAGTACTTCCCGACGCTAGATATTCACGCTTCGACACAGCTAACAACGCACAACGAAGGCCAACTGCATTTTCTAAACAAGATAGGTGCATCCCGAGTCAATTTATCCCGCGAGCTTAACCTAGGTGAAATTAAGTCCCTGACTAAGCTGTCGCACGACTTGGGCATTTTGACTGAAGTTTTTGTCCACGGTGCATTGTGTATTGCCTTTTCGGGTCAGTGTTATTCCAGCTCTGTTAGTGTTGGTAATTCCGGCAATCGTGGCCGCTGCAGCCAAGCGTGTCGTGAAGAATACGAAGTCACCGCAACGGGCAATAAATACCCGCTCAATTTAAAAGATAACTCTGCCTATTTTGATTTACCAGAATTGGTCGAAGCTGGGGTTGATTCATTAAAAATCGAAGGCCGTATTAAAGGCGCTCACTACGTTTATACCGTGGTCGATACATGGCGCAAAGGCATCAATGAATTTATTGAAACCGGTAAACTGCTGCCTGACGACTCTAATCTTCACAAGGTATTCAACCGCGATTTTACCAACTCGTTTTTGAAGGGCAATTTAACCAAGGATATGTTCATCGACAATCCTCGTGATTACAGCGTTCAACACGCTGTCGACAATGTGGTAAATGCGGCAAACAAAAGTAGCGATGAAATTTCAGTTGTGCAGATTCAAGAAGCCAAAGACGCACTGTACATTGACAAAAATGCTTTAGGTGCTGAATTAAGACATAAAATTGAACATTTGAGCACAGCAAAATTGGCGCTTAAAATTGAATTCACAGGCTCAGTCGGCACTCCGCTAAGCATCACCACCATTGTTGGTGCTGATGCAGAGTCTACTTCTGAAGACGCAAAAGTCATCACTCTTCAATCAGAATCAATACTCACTCTAACTGGCAAAGCGGAATTGGACGAGAAGACTCTGACGAAACGCTTTAAGAGCTTTGATAATTCTGAATTTGTTCTCGAGTATTCTTTCGCCAATTACGATTCTGGTTTAAGCATTCCCTTCAAAGAATTAACAGCGCTGAAGAATCAATTAGCATTCTTACTGAATGACTCTGTTGACGTTGTACCGAATGTCGAAGTACCACCATTAGATAAAAGTAATCGATCTTCTGACAATTCTGCTACTAAAAAGCACAGTCTGTCGATTTTAATTGCCGATGAAAAAGATTTTCATCTTTGCGATTTAACCGACGCCGATGTGTATTTCAAAATCCCAGAAAGTTTAAAAAAGAACTGCAACAAACACATCGACCTTTTAAAGGCTAACCCAAGACTTATTCCTTGGTTCCCTGCCGTATTAATCGGTAAAGATTATATCGAATCCGTTAGAATTCTTGAGCAAGTTAAACCTAAGCGCATCGTCACCAATAACACAGGTATCGCTTATAAAGCTTATGAAATGGGTATTGAATGGGTTGCAGGCCCTCTGTTAAATACAACTAACTCTTATGCTCTTTTAACCCTAAAGGAAGAGCTTAATTGCGCTGGCGCATTTATGTCCAATGAAATTAATCGCCTGCAATTACGCAACATTGCTCGCCCTGATGATTTCAAACTGTATTACAGCATTTATCATCCAATTCTAATGATGACCAGCCGCCAATGCTTCTTCCAACCGACAGTAGGCTGTAAGAAGCCCAGTATTGAAGATGGCTGCATGCTCAAATGTGAAAAAGCCACGACGATCAAAAGTGTTAGAGGCGTCAAATACTCGATTGATAAGCAAAAAGGCGGCTACCCAAGTATTTATAACGATGAGCAGTTCTTAAACTTAGACGTTGTGAATGACTTGCCAGACTTATTCGATGAGTTCTTTATCGATCTTACTAATATTGGCTCAGGGGAAACTGCTGTAGAAGATAAGGCGCAGCTGCTTAAACATTTTGAGAGCCTACTACAGGGCAAAGAAGAAGCTGCCAGTGAATTGAATGGCATGGTGACCCTGTCAACCAACGCTCAATATCGCCAAGGACTATAGACAATAAATTAGGACAAGTCGCGACCTAGTAGCAAGCCCTGCTACTAGGTTCCAAGCAGAAAAGCCAACGAGCTATTGCCGACACCCCTTATTTACCCGCAATACGAGAAAAACAGACTACACTTGAAGCAAGGAATTCTAGCAGCGATGTAAAAATGACTCCCAGTGCTCATCAAAACTATCTTAGCTTTTTTAATGCCAGTGCGACGGCTATCTGCCTAGAAGACTTCTCAGAGCTATTTAAAGAGTTACTAAAACTTAAAAACGAAAAACTTACTGATTTTGAGCTCTATCTAGAGAACAACCCAGATCAAATTCTTGAACTCGCTAAAAGAGTCGTCGTTACTCAAACAAACCCCGCTATGAGACGCTTACTACACTATCCAGAAGATGAAGAGATAGAGAATATAGGCCAAACATTTGGCCCTGGCGCCGCAGAAATTTTTAAGCAAGAACTCATTGCTATCTGGAATGGTAAAGATACATTTGAGAGTCCTGCAACCCTAATTAATGCAAATGGGAAGGAAATATATACCTTCATTAGCATGCCCATCCCCAAGACTATTGAAGAATCTCGAGCACTGCCCGTATCTATCTGGGATTTAACAAAATTAGACCTCGCACAGCAAGAGCTCGAATTTCATAGCCAGATACTCGCGTCTTTGAACGAAGGCATAAATATAGTCAATGCAGACACTGGCAGAATACTCTATACGAATGATCGCTTTGAGCGCATGTTTGGCTATAAAAAAGTCGAATTAATACAGCAGCCGGTATCCATTCTCAATGCAGGCAATGAACAAGAAGCAGAAGAAACAGCCATAAATATAATGAGTGAACTTGCCCAGAGAGGGGCTTGGCGTGGGGAGATAAAAAATAGACATAAGGATGGCAAGGAATTCTGGTGTGAAGCTTCTGTTATGGAACTGCAGCATCCTAGCCATGGTAAAGTCTGGGCGGCTATTCATAACGACATAACTGAGCAGCGAACATATAACCAAAAAATATGGCGTCAAGCAAATTACGACAACCTAACCCAACTACCAAACCGCAAACACTTTTATGAGCATAGCCAAGAGCACCTTCAACTTGCGCTCAGACAAGGAAATCAATTTGCATTACTATTTGTTGATATCGACGATTTCAAAATAATCAACGACACCCTCGGACATCGTCATGGTGACGCCCTTCTAATAGAAGTTGCATCTCGCATTGAACAATGTGTACGAAAAACGGATTTACTCTGCCGCTTTGGTGGCGATGAGTTTGTCATTCTCATGATAGATACAGATCACCACCGCCCGAGAACAATTGAGCCGCTAGCAGAAAAGCTGCTAGATGCGTTAAGTGCGCCCTATCTAATTAAGGGGGAAGCAGAAAATATTTCAGCAAGCATCGGCATCAGTACTTTTCCAAGAGATGCTAAGACTATTGACGAACTCATCCAATATGCTGATCAGGCGATGTATCAAGCGAAGGATCAAGGAAAAAACAATTACTTTTTCTTCACCCCCGAACTTCAAACACTGGCACAGCATAATCGATATTTAGAAAAAGAATTACGCTATGCGATTAAAAACCAACGACTCGAAATCCACCTTCAGCCTATTGTGAACTGCCAAAATGGAAAAATACATAAAGCTGAGGCATTACTGCGCTGGAAGCATTCAGAGCTAGGCTTCATCCCTCCTAGTGAATTTATTCCTATTGCAGAAGATACTAAACTGATTAATCAATTAGGCGATTTTGTTTTTGAAGAATGCATTAGTGTTTTACAAAAGATGCACACATTAGAGATATTTGATTTTCAAATTAGCTTGAATAAATCCCCCGTTCAATTTCTATCGACGGGGTTTGCAACTGAACGTAACTGGCCTAAAAAAATGAAAGCGGCAGGCTTAGATAATGAATCAATATGCATAGAGATAACTGAGGGAATATTCTTAGACCACTCGTCTCAGACCATGAAGAAAGTAGAAACATTAAAAGAATCAGGCTTCTACTTTTCAATTGACGATTTTGGTACCGGTTATTCATCCTTATCTTACTTGCACAAGGTTGATTTTGACTTTCTAAAAATTGACAAAAGCTTTATCGATTCTTTAGACAGTGATGAGAGTACCCAGGCGATGTGCAAAGCGATTATTGTCATGGCGCACACATTAGATATGAGAGTCATTGCAGAGGGAATAGAGACACGAGAACAGTTTGAGCGCTTAAAAGAAATGAAATGTGATTATTGTCAGGGTTACTACTTCTCAAGACCATTACCAATAGACGACTTTTATCGATTTATTTCATCGATCTAAAAGAGTTAGAATTTAAAGAAGGTTTGATTATAAAGCAACATCGACTCGCGTTATAATAGATTCATAAATTTTCTATTACGATAGCATCATGAACCTGCCCATTTTATATTCGCTACAGCATTGCCCTTATGCAATGCGCGCCCGCATGGGATTGTTAATGGCTCAACAGCAAGTAATGCTACGCGCCATCACTATGAAGAATAAACCTGAAGAGATGCTCACGGTATCTCCTAAAGGTACTGTTCCTGTATTAATACTGCCTGACGCAACAGTGATAGATGAAAGCCTCGACATTATGATTTGGGCACTGCAACAAAATGACCCTGATGATTTATTGCACAAAGATAGCCCCGGCGACTTACCGGCCATGATTGAGCTGATTAGACGTAACGACAAAGAGTTCAAACCACAGCTAGAAATTTATAAAAAATCAAAACGTTTCCGCACAGGTACTGAAATTGAAGAGCGCCAAAAATGCGAAATGTTTATATTAGAGCTAGAGCAAAGATTAGCTAAAGAGAGTGTCGACAATATTGAAGCAAGTGGCAATTTTATCGGCCAAAAACCAGGCCTTATCGACTATGCCTTAATACCATTTGTTCGCCAATTCTCTCGAGTCAATAAAGCATGGTTTAAACAAGCGCCCTATCCATTGCTACGTGCTTGGCTTGAACAGCAGATGCAAACACGTCTATATGCAAAAGCTATGGCCAAATACCCATTATGGCTAGACGAACATGAAGAATGTGTATTTGGAGAAGATTAAATCAATATAATTTAAGCAGTTCACTTAAAGCAGGTCTAAAACAGCAGTTTTTAAAACTTGCTCATTATGTAGGCCTCTTTCACAAGGTTTCATATCAATCTGCTTAATGGGGTATTGATTGAAGTGATCGACTGATAACTCTCGATTCGCTGGCCATAGAATATGATCCAAAGCACGCACTCCTGCTTTTTCCAACAAGGACAACTGCTTAGCAAAAGTGAGCCTAATATCACCGCCTAGCTCTTCTTCTTTAATATTCACCACCAATATCAAAGGCGCCTTACTTTGATTAATGGCCTGTAAAATATTCTCAACCAGCAGTGACGGCATAATACTTGTCATAAAACTACCCGCACTCAATACTATCGCGTCTGCCTGCTCTATGGTGGCGATAACTTCATGCTCTGCATTAACTTTAGGATCAAGATACAAGTGATCGATTTCTTCATCAGTATCATCAACTGATAGCTCACCGACTAAAATATTGGCATCTTGATTTTTCCGCGCAATTGTTTTCGCCATCAAGGTTGTGGGTCTATCGGCCATAGGGTAGAGATGGGATTTGATGTTCAGCATGTCCCGCATGACACGAATAGCATCAGTAGGACGAACAGATAGCTGATCTAAAGCAAAAAGAATTAGGTTACCTAGGTTATGACCATCAAGCTCGCCTTGAGTTTGGAAACGATACTCAAATAATAATTGCCCGATGCCATCGAGGGTACACAATTGAGAAAGACAGTTACGCAAATCTCCCCACGCAATCGTTTCAGCTTCTTCACGTAGGCGCCCTGTAGAGCCACCTTCATCGGTAGTAGCAACTATCCCCGTTAGATTTGGGCCTGCTTCTTTTAACGACGCTAAAAGCCTACCTAAACCGTGGCCACCACCAATACATACAAGCTTGGCACCTTCAACCGTTTGCATCCTGCTTCCCTATTAATTCTTATTTGCTAAGTATATCAGCTTTTCAGCTATCCTAATCTAGGCTAAAACCAAAAATGTTCACCCCAGACTTAAACGGCACTTCTTTTGATCGCGGTATTTTTTGATTAATTAGATCTAGATAGGTCGCCATTTGGTGGGCTTTGATATTACTTTCATCAGGTAGTGACGAGGTAAAGGTTGTCGCTCGCAGCATACTTTTAATTCCTCGAATCGATGAGTATTCTTGCCCTGGCAATAGGATGATTTCTTCACCAACATGCCAATAAATATCCAATTCCTTTAACTGCAGAGGGCTTATCGGTGGTACCAAAGGAACAATATCCTTAACCGTAACAACTCGTAATAACGGCAAATCATTAAAGCTTGCAGCACCGCCAACATTAGTAACTTTAGGCTGACCAAAAGTCACCACTTGCTGAACATCATAACCTTCCTGCTGTAAGTAGAAGGCAACAATTACTGCCACTGCACCGCCTAAGCTGTGACCCGTTATTACTATTGGAATGGATTTATCCAAGCTGGGGGCCAGATACTTAAGTACAGACGAAGAAGTTTCTGCAAAGCCACGATGAAGCTGAATTCCAAATTTTGAATCCAACATTAACGAAACTTTCAAATCTACCAGCACGTTTTCTAAGTTAGAAGTGCCTCGAAAAGAGAGTACCTGCCTAGCCGAATTTCGGGCTAAAAAATAACTAACCCCAGATTCCTCCAAGGTCGCCTGATGGACTAATTTATAATCAGTTCCCGCAATAACTGCCGAAGCATTATCTAGCGTGCGATAGGCTGCTGCCGATAAAAGCGCATTTTCTTTTATGTTATCAAAATTCACAGTGCCGTAGGCTAGCTCGACAAAACACAATATAGAAAAAAACAGGTAACGCATCACATAGCCTTTCAATAGAAGTAATACTTAAGCAAAAGCAGCCATCGCCAAGGTCACTTTTTCTTCTGCGCTAAATACCACACCTTTTTCTTTCTTCTCTTGCTCGACAACCCAATTCAAACGCGGCTCAAGCCCTGCCCCATTAGCCATTTGAATGGCAAGCCCAGGACGTGCATTTAATTCTAATAACAGCGGTCCATGACGACGATCCAATACGACATCAACACCTAAATACCCTAAACCACTGACTTCGTATGCTCGACTTGCGAGTACTAGAACCTGCTCCCAACCGGGGACTTCTAATTCAGTTAGAATTCGACCCGTATCCGGATGTTTTTCAATCGGTGCATCATACTGAACCGCGCTGACGGCCTTGCCAGTCTTAATACTTAAACCAACACCCACAGCACCTTGGTGTAAATTGGCTTTACCATCTGATGCATGGGTTGATAAGCGCGTCATTGCCATAACAGGATATCCTTTAAAAAGAATAACCCGAATATCCGGCACACCTTCGTATGAGAAACCATTAAAGTCGTCGGTAAACTGCACCATATCTTCAATCAGTGCATTGTCAGGTTTACCACCTAGGCTGAATAAACCACTTAAAATATTAGAAACATGGCGCTGCAATTCTTGATGAGTGACGGGCTGACCACTGGGTTTTAAAAACACATCGCCATCACGGCCGCTAATAACCAGAATGCCTTTACCACCACTGCCTTTAGCGGGCTTAATTACGAACTGGTTGTAAGGTTCTAAAAATTCGACCAATTCCTTCACATGCTGTTGTATGCGACAAACGCCCAATAATTTAGGCACATCAATATTATGGCCACGACATAAATCTTTGGTTTGTAATTTGTCATCCACTGTCGGATACAAATGGCGCGGGTTATGCTGCGCAATGTAATAAACGTTACGTTTATTCATGCCAACAATGCCCTGCTCCCGCAGACGCTTAGGTGATGCAAAACCCCACATATTAAAGCCTTTCCATCGATTCAAAGCGGCGTAAATCTGATAAGCGATAACCACTATAGCTACCGATAGCGATAATAATCGCCAGCAAGATCAGTAATAATTCTGGGAATAAGAAAATGGTATCGGCGATTGTTTCTGTGCTCATTAATAAATACGCGATTGAAGCGGTCAATAAACTGCCACTGCCTTGAATTAATACTTCATGACCACCTTCTTCATCCCAAAGGATCGACATACGTTCAATCGTCCAGGATAAAATAATCATCGGAAAAAACGTTACCTTCAAGCCCCAATCCCATCCCATTTTAAAACTAAAGATACCAATTGCGGCGTAAATAATAATAACGAAAACCAATACCGATGCGATTCGGGGGACGAGTAATAAATTCAAGCGGCTCAAATACGAACGCATCACCAAACCAACGCTGACTACAAGAATGAATAAGGCAAGGCCCAATAACAAACTGGTTTGCAAAAACGATAAGGCGATTAGAACAGGCATGAAAGTACCCGAGGTTCGAATACCGACAAGATTCCGCAAAATAACCACGACCAAAGCACCCAGTGGAATTAATAACAATAATTTAAAGGTATTTTGTTCAGCGATTGGCAAGCTATAAATTGAGAAGTCGACTAATGGATTACTGTCTCGTTGAGCACTACTAACCGCTGCACTAAACGCACCTCGCTGCTCCTTCAGAGTAGAGAAACTAATTTTTGAATTTTCACCACCAAAAACGTCCAGCAAAGGTTCATTGCCGCGCTGCATCAGAATTGCACGACTCCACTCTACAAACTCAACTTCACGCGCATCAAATAGCATCCAATTGGAGCCATCATTAACTTCAATAAAATGGTAAATATTTTGCTTACGACGCTTGTCTTCTAACAAAACCCCTTGTGCAAGACGAATATCAAAGCCATCTAACGTTAAAAGCTGGGCTAATACCCAATGACGCCCCTTGCCTTTAGAATATTCTTTTAATAATGCATCAGCATTGACATCTGATACACGATTAAGTGCATGGCCTATCGCCTTGATACGGTCATGAGTAGCGCTGCTTTCGTTATTACCAACCTGATCTTTATCTGTTTGCGCTTCAATTGAATCTAATAACTGTTGCGCTGCTTTAATAGCGCCATCTTGCCAAACCATTGATATTAGCTGCTGATCAGACCCCGTTGCCTGTGATTGCCCACCAGTAAAATAAGTTTGCGAGCGAATATAAATAGTTTGCTCACCCGTTATATCTTGTGCTGACCACATCCCATAATCGACACCAGACTGCTTAATAAATTCAAACTGATAACCTGGGGATAGCACTTCCGAAAATAGGATTTTACGATCTGGGTTGGCATCCGGTAAGTTAATCATAACTTTAACGTCAGGGCTTACCGCATCAAAAGTAATCTTAGCTTCTAGGTTCCAAATCGTTTCTTTATCGTTACTAAATAAAGGAAAGCCTAAAACAAGATGCTTATAAGTAACCGCACCAACCCCTAATGAGACCAATAGAGCAACTAAAAACTGAATCTGACGAACAGATGACATAATATAAATCCATTAATTAATAGCCAGATCACTGACAATTCAAAACGTTTACTTATCTAACATTAAAAACTTATGACTGACATTAACCGCAACATTTCCATCTAGAAAATTACGACCAATCAGCACAGGAAATTCAAACTTAGAGCGGTCGGTTAAACTGACTTCTAAAATATGCTCAATTGAACCGATCGCTAGCGTCATTTTAACGACTGGGCGCTCTACGTTTTCAGCCCCATGACGTTTGATCAGCACCATGCGCTCTACTGGTTTAGAAAATTCGGTCACTTCACCGGTAATACGATGATTCACATTAAATTTCACCCAATTGCGACTATCACGTTCAAAAAACTGAATGTCGGAAACACCTAAAGAGGTTGTTTCGGCTCCGGTATCAATACGACCTTTCTGACGAATGCCTTCTGGCATGATATCAACGTACTCAACCTGCCCAATAGTCTTTACTTCAGTCTCTGGCACAGGGTCTGGCACCACCTCAACATCTGTTATTTCGGGCTTTGCCACATCTACTTCCGGCTTAGCAGCTTCAACAACCGGCTCACTACTATCAACTACCTCTACAGGACCCTTAACGTTCGATAAAGTTCCGCACGCAGTTAAAAAAACTGCTGCAATAGCAATAACCATATTCCGATATTTCACGCTAAATCCTCGACCCAATAAAATAGGCCCAACCTTACTGTTGTTGACTGTTTTTTTCAACCACTGCCACCTCATGCATAGACTTAATTACCATTACTCCTTAAACTTAATTCTCTCTACGCCTCCCTGCAAAGAACTCAATTTACTGTGAAAATCTCCAACGACCCAACAACCATTTCCACTAGAATTTGCTTATTCTGCATTTTAATGACGGCAACACTGCACAGCCATGCAGAGATCAGCGATACCGCAGCGGATATAGGCTCTATTGGCATTCCACTAACTGCAGGATTAATTGCCCTCGCAAAGGATGATGACGAAGGCTTCATCATGTTTCTTGAAGGGGCAGCCTATACCATAGTCGCAACTCATACTTTAAAGGTTACTATCAATGCTGAGCGTCCTAATGGTGGCGATTATAGCTTCCCTTCCGGGCATACCTCTTCAGCAACTCAAGGCGCAGCCTACCTACAATTCCGTTATGGTTGGCAATATGGACTACCTGCTTATATAGGCGCTGGTTTAGTCGGCTTATCTCGAGTACAAAATGAGCACCACTACTGGCGCGATGTCATTGCGGGGGCCGCTCTCGCAACGGGGATTCAATACTGGCTAACCGATCCTTATGAAGGCAATCTTTCTGTAACACCGACGGTAAGCCAAAACTTTATTGGCATTAATGGTCACTGGACCTTCTAATGCCTAATAATAACCAACAACAACTAGGGATTTTCTTTGCTCTTGCCGCTTTCATAATGTGGGGGCTAGCCCCTATTTATTTCAAACAAATCACCCAAATAGACGCCAAAGAGATTTTGGCTCAGCGCGTCCTCTGGTCGGTGCTTTTTTTACTGATCATTACCCTTGCCAGCAAACAGCTAGCAAAAGTTATCACTGCATTTAAACAGCCAAAACTATTATTAATGCTACTGCTAAGCACCGCATTATTAGGAACAAACTGGGGGATATTTATTTGGGCGGTGAATAATAACCACATGCTAGATACCAGCTTAGGTTATTACATCAACCCATTAATTAACGTATTACTGGGCTATTTCTTTTTACAAGAGCGCCTAAGGCGCCGCCAAGGAATCGCCGTGGGCCTTGCTTTCTCTGGTGTTGTTATTCAACTGATTGCTTTTGGTTCTATTCCTGTTATTGCATTATTGCTCGCCTGCTCTTTTGCATTATATGGACTCATCCATAAAAAGACCCACGTCGAATCATTACCAGGCTTAATGATAGAAGCCTCGCTATTGCTTCCTGTGGCAGTAACTTACTGGTATTTCATGCCGAGCAGTGAAAGCTCAAACTTATTTAACAATACTACTGAGATTAATAGCCTACTAATTGGTTTAGGCATAGTGACAACACTGCCCTTACTTTGTTTCACCGCTGCGGCAAAACGACTGCAATATACCACCATCGGTTTTATTCAATACATAGGCCCAAGTTTAATGTTCATTCTTGCAGTAGCGCTTTATGAAGAAACAATGGAAATTAAGGACATGATTACATTTGGCTTTATCTGGGCAGGACTGATTCTTTTTACCTGGGATTCCATCCGTCA
>ERZ1027231.288-NODE-288-length-17642-cov-232.117644_pt1 | contig 17642 bp, 18 predicted proteins | sample MGYA00520866_ERZ1027231 | MGnify/ENA primary metagenome ERZ1027231 (study PRJEB33311, sample SAMEA4378411) | marine metagenome | biome: Marine biome; feature: Fjord; material: Water | collected 2014-07-20T08:00:00Z/2014-07-... | depth 75 m ...
AACCTGCGACCAATTGATTAAAAGTCAACTGCTCTACCAACTGAGCTAACGACCCCCAAAGCGGGCGCAAATATTACTATTTCTCAGATATAAAACAACCCCTAATCGATTGTTTTTACATATATTTTTCAATTAAATGTAAAAAAGGGACCAAAGTACTTACTTTGAGTAGTTTTCCTTTAAATACTTCTTAGCAAAACGTGCTGTCGCAGAATCTGAGAACTGCTTAACGACCAAGGTCAAATATTGCTTACCTTGTGAAGTATCACCTAAACGGTGAAGAACCACACCCAACTTATACATCGAGTCGGCTGTTTTTTGATGATTTGGGAATTGATTAACCACAATAGTGAATGCTTTTCGAGCATCATCTAGCTTGCCTTGATTATAATAAATCTGACCAAGCCAATAATATCCATTAACCACTAAAGGATTTTTAGGGTATTCCTGCAAGAAACCATTAAACGCCTCTGCTGCTTCCTTAAGCTTTTGACTTTTCATTAAGTCAAAGGCTAGCGTATAGCGCTCTTTAGCCTTGCCTTTTGAAGGCTTATCTTCAGATTGATCCTGCTTTGCAACCTGCGAAAGCCTGCGATCCAAATCAAGGTAGCGTTCTTTCTGCTCTGTTTTAAGCTTATTAAGCTCATAACGCTGCTCTTCAACAACCCCCTGTAGTTTTTGAATTTCTTGTTTAAGAACCTCAATATCACCAAAGAGTATTTGAGCAGCCCCAGCAGACAAGCCAGGGCTCTTCACAGCACCGACAACAGGCCTCTGCTTAACAGAGTCTTGGGACCCTGCAACAGAAGACCAGGTATCAGCAAAGGAAGTATTCACAACCAACAGCCCCGCGAGGGCTATTGGCAATGACTTTAATACACCGTTAATCATTACTGGTATTTGATCTCTGTACGACGGTTTTTAGACCAAGTTGAGTCATCAGAACCAATCATTGAAGGACGTTCTTCACCAAAACTCACGCTTTCCATTTGGCTTGGGTTTGCACCCTGAACAATTAAGTAACGCTTAACAGTATTAGCACGACGCTCACCTAATGCAAGGTTGTACTCAACAGTGCCGCGCTCATCACAATGGCCTTCAAGAACGATACGAGCCATTGGGTTTGCAACTAGGTATTCTGCATGTGCATTTAATACATCTTTAAATTCTGGACGAATTTCAGAACGATCATAACCAAAGTATACGATTGTTTGTTCTAACAAAGAATTAACAGCCATTTCAGCTTGCTCTTCTGTTACAACATCAAGATCAGGAGAACCTGGAACACCTTGTGTTTGGCTTTCTTCTACAGCCGCTTCAGTTGTAGCCGCTTCATCAGTTGTTCCGCCGCTGCTTGCACAACCAACAATTGCCAGAGACAAAAGTGATACTGCGAATAACTTATTTAATTCCATCTTATTTACCTTAGTTTTTATCATTAATAATTTTTACAAATTCAATCTAAATACGGGCCCCATGCGGGTTCTCTTACATCACCATTTTTCGACGGCACTAAGAACTTCACATCTCCAGCAACTGACACGGCGGCCAATATACTGCGCTTATTATATTTTGCTGCATACATTACCATAACTCCATTCGGAGAAACACTAGGGGACTCGTCCAGTTCTGTGTCCGACGTCAAGGTCTGTAAAAGTCCTCTCACCAAATCCAATGATGCGATGTGAAATGGTGCACCTTTTTTGGCCTGGTGCACCAAAACTAGGAATCGACCGTCTTGCGCCAACCTGGCCCTGGCATTATAACTGCCTTCAAATGTTAAGCGCTCAACATACCCGCTACTCAAGCTAACTCTATAAATTTGAGGATTACCGCTTCGACCACTGGTGAAGATAATATGCTCTCCATCAGGCATCCAATTAGGTTCTGTATCAATTGCATAATGGTTGGTGACACGGGTCCAATGCCGAGTCGCTAGATTAATAATATAAATCTCTGGATTGCCATCTTTTGATAATACTAGCGCCAGTTTCTTACCGTCTGGTGAAAAAGAGGGCGCACTATTAATGCCCTTATTCGCACTCACCAGTTGTTTTTTACCTGTCACAAGGTCTTGCACATACACTTTACTGCCAGAATCCTCTAGCATCACATACGCAAGACGCTTTCCATCAGGCGACCAAGTAGGTGAAAAAATCGAATACTTACTGCTTAATACAACCTTTTCTCTCGCCCCATCGCTGTCCGCGATGGATAAATTAAACTTTGTTCGTTTTGAATTGGTGGTCACATAAGCAATTTTGGTAGAAAACGCACCTCGAATGCCTGTTAATTGCTCATATATCGCATCACTGACTCTGTGGGCAATGTCTCTTAACTGAGATGCTGTGCCTTTAAGCGATTGAGTCAGCAACTCTTTTTCATTAAACACATCAAATAACTGATAACGCACTTGATACTGTTGATTAGGAAGTGCTGAAATGGTTCCAATCACAACATATTCTTGCTTCAGCAAACGCCAATCAGTAAAGTAAATATCGTCTTCTGATTGCGGCTGACTCAACATATCATCCGGCTCTAGCAGTGAAAAATGCCCACTGCGCTCTAAATCCGTTCGGACAATTTCGTCAACACTGTCTTTTGCAGTGCCTTCGAATTTAAAAGGCACCACTGAAATGGGAATAGACGATGCTATCCCTTGAGTAATCTCAATCGTCAATTCTGCCTGCGCACTGACACATAGGCTCATTAGCAAAATGGATAAATACCGTTTCATCATAATCTTGCGTTTTCCGGTTTAAGTTTGATTAAAAATTTTCTGAATTGCTCTTCAAATAAAACAGAGTCTTGCGGTACAGGAAACCTGCCCACCTTCCATACAGCTTGCTCAGCGCTGCGATCAAGCGCACCATTACCACTGGATTCAACAACCTGAACCTCTGTGACCTCTCCCGTCGGAACCATAAAGATTCTTAAAAGCACCACTTGATCATGCTGCGCACTGGGAGGGAACCGCCACACACTTTGAATTAATGCTTTAATTTGACTGGCATGACTTGCTATTGCGGCTTGATCTTTTTCAGCTTGGCGCGCCTGAACTTCTTCATTTAATAGCTCATTCAGATTCATTAGTGCTTCTTCTTCCTCAAGGGCCTGACTAAGGTCCGCGCCTGGTAAGGGCAAAGGGGCTTGTTTGATTGGCTTTGGTTTATCTTTGAGCTTTGGCTTAGCCGCTGGCTTTTTAACCTTATCAATGACTTTTGGTTTTGGCTTTTTAGCTTTAACAACAGGTTTAGATGGTTTCTTTTTAACCGGTTTTTTAACTGTTTTAGGTTTGGGCTTGTCAATATGAATGATTTTTGCCGATATGTGCTTAGGCACCTTAACGATCGAAACTTCACTCTGAATCCAATTAACAGACACTGAAACCAATATCGCAACCACAATCAAGGTGGCAGCAATCACTGGCAAAGAAAAACTTCGAGGGTCGCTAACAGGTAAAAACTGCATACTACTTACCTGTTGTTTGAGGTGCTTCAGTAACCAGTCCAACGCTGATCGCTCCTGCTGCTTGTAGGGTCGTCATCAAATCGATTACTTTGCCGTACGACACATCCTTGTCGCCCCGCACCATCACATCGGTTTGAGGTTGAAGCTTTAATATTTTTGAAACAAAGCGTTGCACATAATCTAGGTTTGCAGCGGCATCTTCATCCCGCCCACGCTCAATCACATAATGCCCAGCCTTGGTAATCGAGATAATGAGCGGCTCTTCTTTTTTAGGGGATTTTAGTGGCTCGCTTGCGGCCTGCGGCAGATCAACTTTTACACCTTGATTCAACACAGGTGCCGTGATCATAAAAATCACCATCAATACCAACATAACGTCGATATATGGCACCACATTCATTTCGGCTATCGGGCGACGCTTTACTCTAGCCATTGGTATCAGTCACCGTTTGAGTGGGTGCAGAGGCTGGCTTTGTTTTTTTATACACCTGGCGATGTAAAACACTGATAAATTCTTCACTAAATGTTTCGTAGTTGGTTACTACTTGATCAAGCTTAGTGGTGAAGCGATTATAAAAAATCACCGCTGGAATCGCAGCGAACAAACCAATCGCCGTCGCAATGAGTGCCTCTGCAATACCCGGCGCAACCGTAGCAAGCGTGGCTTGATGTACGTTTGCCAAGCCTCTAAAGCTGTTCATAATGCCCCATACTGTTCCAAATAAACCAATATATGGACTGGTCGAACCCACGGTTGCTAAAAACGATAAATGATTTTCAAGTAATTCTGATTCTCGTGTGGTGGCCACACGCATGGCTCGCTGAGTACCTTCCATGATGGAATCAGGGTCGGCACTGCTTTGCTGACGTAAGCGACTAAATTCACGAAAGCCCGCAGCAAAAATATTTTCCACCCCAAAAGCCGGTGGCTCTTGGTTAATTTCACGATACAATTGGCTTAAATCCATACCAGACCAAAAGCGATCTTCAAAATTCATGTAGCTTGATCTGGCTGCACTTAACACACGTTGGCGCTGAACAATCACAACCCAGGATGCAAAAACAGCCGCCAGTAAAACCAGCATCACACCTTTTACAACCCAGCTGGCATTTGCCACCAGTGACCATAAAGTCATGGATTCATTCACAAGTATCTCCTTTGTTTACTTCTTTAAATGCGTTTAAACATCAAAAGCATTAATAATTTTGGCCGGTATCGCGGCTGGCTTCATCGTACTGCTATTTAAACATGCAATGGTGACTTCAGCCGATAATTTTTTAGTCTCGCCACACATAATAACTTGCTGCATGATCAGTGACGCTTTCTTCATTTTTTCGATTCTAACATGAACAATAAGTTCATCATCTAAACCGGCAGGATTAATCCATTTAATATTCATGTCTCGAACTACAAAAACAATACCCTGCTGCTGTAGTTCAGATTGATTAAACCCTAAATTTCTTAACCATTCCGTGCGGGCCCGCTCAAGAAAATGCAAATAACGGGCATGATAAACAATTCCACCCGCATCTGTGTCTTCAAAATACACTCGAATAGGCCAGATAAATGAATCACTCATAGGAATAGTCGCTAGAACTTAATCTTTTACAGGTTTAGGGGGCAGGCCAAAATGGGTATATGCATGATCGGTAACCACGCGCCCTCTTGGTGTTCGCATCATAAAACCTTGCTGTATTAAGTAAGGTTCTAGTACATCTTCTATGGTATCTCGCTCTTCACTTATAGCCGCGGCTAACGAATCAACCCCAACAGGTCCACCACCAAATTTTTCAATCATAGCCAATAATAAACGTCGATCCATATGGTCTAAACCATGGGTATCCACATGCAGCATGTTAAGTGCTAAATCGGCCATCTCTTGAGTGACCTCACCACTGCCTTTTACCTCAGCGTAATCTCTTACACGCCTTAGCAAGCGGTTGGCAATTCGAGGTGTCCCTCGAGATCGCATGGCCACTTCTTTAGACCCTTCATCATCTATTGAAACTTCCAATAAGCCCGCACTGCGACTCACAATGCCCGTTAGGTCTTTAACATTATAAAACTCAAGACGTTGCACGATTCCAAAGCGATCACGTAATGGGGCTGTTAATAAACCCGCTCGTGTGGTGGCTCCCACTAACGTAAAAGAAGGAAGGTCAATTTTTAAAGACCGAGCAGCTGGCCCCTCTCCTACCATGATATCTAACTGATAATCTTCCATGGCAGGGTAAAGTATTTCTTCAATAGCAGGACTTAACCGATGAATTTCATCGATAAATAAAACATCACCATCTTCTAAATTGGTCAGCATGGCAGCCAAATCACCGGCCTTTTCTAACACCGGACCAGAGGTCGATTTAATATTGGCGCCCAATTCATTTGCAATAATATTGGCTAGTGTGGTTTTACCCAAACCCGGTGGGCCAAAGATTAACGTGTGATCCAATGATTCTTTACGGGCTTTTGCCGCACCAATAAAAATTTCCATTTGTTCGCGCACTGCAGGCTGACCCTCATAGTCTGCTAGCAGCGTAGGGCGAATGGCCCTATCAATAGGGGTTTCTTGTGGCACAAGTTCTGGTTTTTCAGCACTGACAAAACGATCACTTTCAATCATGGAAATACTCTATTCAAAAACGTACTTGGTAAATACAACTCTTATTAAAATTGCCCACTACTGTTTTAACATGCCTTTAAGCGCAAAACGAATCAGGTCTTCGGCACCTTTTACAGGCTCTTTTATGGCTGCAATGGATTTTGCAGCTTCTGTGGGTTTATACCCTAGCGCAATCAGCGCACCTTCAGCTTCCATGATCCACTGGTCTAACGAAGAAGGCCCTGGGTTAGCCGTTGCCATCATCGGCAACTCAGCATCTATATGCCACTCTTTCAGGCGGTCTTTCATTTCAACCACCAAACGCTCGGCGGTTTTTTTACCAATACCGGGTATGCGCACCAAGGCAGCAGAGTCACCTTCAAGTACGCTTCTTACAAAGTTATCTGCCTCGATTCCGGATAAAATTGAAAGGGCTAATTTAGGGCCCACTCCGGATACCTTAATTAAGGCGCGAAACAGCTTTCGTTGCTGCTTATCTGAAAAACCAAATAAAACCTGAGCATCTTCTCGCACCACAAAATGTGTATGCAGAGTGACCTGCTGGCCTAACGCTGGCAAATTATAGATCGATGTCATGGGGGCTAGCACTTCGTAGCCAATGCCATTCACATCAATCAGGAGTTCTGGGGATTGCTTCTCAAGCAAGGTGCCTGTGATTCGACCGATCATAATTTAATCACTTATTTTTAAAGTACTGTAAATATAGCCAGTAGAATACCCAAACCTAGGCCGAATGGCTAGTAGAGGGGTTTTCTAGCCTGAATAATTTTTCAAACGCCCATTTTTCTGTTTGCTAGCACCCGCTTTTGCCATCAAATTAAAATGGCTATAAGCATGCGTAATTGCGATGGCCAGTGCATCTGCCGCGTCTTCTTGAGGCTTACCGGGCAAGTTAAGTAATATTTGAACCATATGCTGAACCTGCTCTTTTTCAGCGCTACCCTTACCTGTTACTGCTTGCTTAACGGCTCTTGCCGCGTATTCAGACACCGGTAAATCCTGATTGGCTGCTGCAACAATGGCACTGCCCCTTGCCTGTCCCAACTTAAGTGCAGAGTCGGCATTTTTACCCATAAACACCTGTTCGATGGCAAATTCATCAGGATGGTTTTCGCTAATGATCTGACTGACACAATCAAAAATTTGCTTCAGTCGGTACGCCAAGTCTTTAGACGTATCGATACGAATACACCCTGACGTGATGTAGCGCAGCTTGCTACCTTGGTATTCGATCACACCAAAACCGGTTAATCGCGAGCCGGGATCAATGCCCAGAATAATAGCCATTACAAAAAACCTAAGCCTTTGAATATGATGAGTGTAAGAGATATTTGAGAGGTGAATATATCAGATTGGTGGTGCTCACTCTATGCGAACACAGTTTTAAAGCTAAGCGAGGGGGAGTTGATAATAAGCAGCCATCAATGTTACAAAGATTAAGGGGCAAGCCAGAAACTGGATAAGTAAGGTGGTAAACCGTTTTGAGACTACCTTCAACGATTAAGTTGGCTCAGCATCTGAAATGGATATTGCCATTGAACTAATGGATCAAAACGGCGACCGGCTTTAAACACTTTGAAGCCCTGCTTACTTAACACCAGTTTCCCTAACAGTAAATTCGCTTAAGATTAATAACACTGCACTGTGTGCATTAATCTTGCCTACGGGTGCAGCTATCCTCTTCTTACAAGTTTATCTAAGAGAACACCTCTTCTTGATCATGGCTATCTGCTGTTATTGGATCTACCCAATACAGCTCAGGAAAAGTTTCTTCAAACCACTCTTGGGTAAATTTAATTCGGGCATCATCATCCATATACTTAATCTTGCCACTGTTAGACTTTAAAAAACGATAGAAAGTATCAAACCATTCTGGCTCGCCTACTTGATCAGCTTTGGGCACTTGATAATCTTCATTTGCAGCAATGCCCCACTTATCCCGCACCCATTTATCCCAGTTTGGCTCACGATTATATTTATGGGCGGCATTCCAAACATTTTTTGCGCTTAACCAAGGGTATTCTTTCACAGCCATGTCGAACGAGGCTATATTGGAAAATACAGTATTTGCTTCAGGGTTGTGATACTTTTCTCGTTTCTCTTTCCTCTGCTTATCTTTTAAAAAAAGGTGATTAATCTTCTGCTGCTCAGATAAATGTGAAACATCCTCTTTTTCTGGAAGATAGCGCTCAAACTCTTTTTCGTCGGGTAAAGGCTGAGAGCGATCCATAAATCTTGCTACATACGAGTAAGCCTCTACCGCCCCAGAGTTTTTCCAATGTACAGCTGGCGCTTGAAGCTCAAGAATATTGCCAGTTGGCACATGAGCCAGTACAGTCGAATACCCATACTGTCCATAAACAGCCCGACCTTCAAACTCTTGCCATGGGTATGTTTCCATCCGCCTAAATAACAGTGCGCTGTGAAAACTCACAGACTGATTTTTACGGTCGAATATAAAAAAACGATTTGGTTTAAATATATTCTTTCCAGTTGTAAGTACGTAGCCAACATAAAATATTGAAATAAATGTTAAAATACCTGATAAAGCTAACTGTAAACTTCTTTCCATGAAAATTAAGGTTTCAACTCGGTCATCTCCTAGACCAGTAAAAAACATTAAGCCAATACAAAAAGCAAAAAAAATAAATGGATGACCTCTAAACCAACCGTTATAAGTTGAGTTTGGACCCGGTGTAACAAGGTACCTTGATGTAACCAACTGCGTACCGATTACCTTTAAACCCGGCGAAGGATTTCTTGGTGATAATAATTGCGCCATTTGCATCCATTTTGGTCCATCTAAGAACCAGAAGGCATAACGTCCATAATATTTGAAAATTAGTTTTAAAGCCGAATAAATAAAGAGAGGTGATAATAACCAAATTAAAATGAAAGCCGCATGAAAATCACCCCTATCGATTGATATGCCAAGCATAGAAATACCAATAGTATAAAAAGATAAAGTAAGTAACAGACAAAATGAAAGTGTTAACTTTAATAATGGGTTAATCCGACAAAATATTGAAAAATATTTTTTTTTCAAATAAGGCCAAACTGGATCTTGCTCTTTAGGCACCTTTGGATTATAAATTTTTGGTTCTTTCTGTACCAGTTTATTGCCTTTAACTAAAGCCATAATTCTGCCCATCCATCGTTATCATATCGCCCTGGTATCATGAGTGAATTATCACCATAGACATTTACTTTATATTTAATTAAAAATCTATCCGATTGTTTAACTGGTACTTTATCCCATTCAAACACCCAATTCTGTCCATTTATTTTTGTGATAGAACTCGGAATTGATAGCTTTTCAAGTTTTGGGCTTTTGTGTCGATTAACCGCCTTGTGACGCACCCAGAGCTCAAATTCAAATTTTGAAAAATCTGACATCAAACCATTTAGGTAACAATTTACATTTATGGTACGATCTTGATTATTGAAACTGAGTCCATCAAGTTCATTCATCTTAATTCTTGGCTCATAAATAATACTGGCTAAATCTTCCACAGAACTCTTTGGTATATTCCTCCAGTCATCTACCACTGCATATTCGTCTGCAGTTAAACGTTGGGATTTATTAGCTAATGCGTCTAAATTAACCGGCCCTCCTATCTTTCCAATAGTGATTATTTCTTCACCATCAACCAAATCCAAAGGATCTACCTTTGTTAAAACTAAGGTATCTCCAAGCCATTCAAAGTCACCTTGATCCAATACACTTACTAATCTTTTGTTTTTATCCAATTTGAGCTGACCATAGTCGGTATCAATAAAATAACTTGGCAGCCTTTTCATGCGACCACCTCCATGCTCATAATCCACATCAATCCCTTGTTTAGAAAAAGGGCCTAACTCTAACCACTGTTCCAATAAATCGTTTTCTTTGAATACCCAATGCAACAGAATCGCACCGACCAATACTAAACCCAGGCCTGTCATGGTTAAAATTGCTGATGTAGCTAATGCACCTATAAACATTAATCCAAAGCCAAATCCCATCACGCCATGAGAAATCATTGCGTCATCATTCTCTTGGTAGTTTTTATACATTAATGCAACTGAAATAATCATTGATAACCCTGCCGCAGCGGTATTAAACACTCTTGCCAAATATGCCAATCGAACATACTTTACCTCAGCCATTAAGTATTTATTCCAACTTTTTACACCCTTACTATATGTTAATTTAGAGTGAATATATTTTTGAGAAACTTTAATTCCCTCTAAAGCCAATGCAGCTGAGTCAGCCATGGCAGACGCAATATTCGCCATAAGAATAGGATCGTCTAAAGCACCATTCTGATTGTTATAATCTTTTATGGTTCTGATAATATTCCAAATTTGAACCATGCCAAGCGCTGGCATCACACCATACATAACAGATGGCTTAATCTTATCTATTTTTCCTATCAGTGACTTTTGATCATCAATCACCCACATATCCACTTCTGTTGTATGCCATCTAACACTATTTGGTACTTCCCAGGCTCTAGAGTGCAAGCCTTTTCCTTCTTCTATTATTTGTTTGCTTACTGATCCTAAAATTGTTCCATGCTTGTTTTTTAGTGTTGCATGGGTAAACTTTTTTGAATTAGGTATATCAATACCATTATTTTTAAAATCCGAATCCATTAATTCACTTATATCTGAACTACTGGCCTGCTTAATATCACCAAAAGCAGCTCTTATCTGATATTGCCCAGAAGCAAGCTCTGGGACCTCTAGTCGCAACCCTTGTTTTTCTAATTCTGGCAATAAAAACTGCCCCATGGTTGCCTTAATTCTTCTAAGCTTCAATCCCATTGTTTGGGTGTGTAACAAGCGTGCAGTTGATTGTATATGTGAGTCACCTATTTTATCTGCGCTAACATCCATAAATGTTAATAAGGCACCACTGATAAACTCAGAAGAACGCCTAAATGTTTCCCATTCCCTGTCATTTTCAGCTTTAAGTGATAGCTTGTTTGGATCACATGCATAATCTTCAATAGATTTCTCGGCATAATTTGGCTCTGTTATATCGCTCGCATCCGCTTTAGGAAATATCATTTCACTCAACCAGTGCTGCTGGTCTAAAACTGAAAAGACGAAATTATGGCCCTCATCATTAAGGTGTGTCTCTTGCAGCTCTGCCATCGTCAATGGCGTTGCATCCATTCCGTTATCTTCCATTGAAGGGATCTTTGCAAGATCCTTAAACAGCTCGCCAATTAATGCCCATAATTGATCATAAGCCCATATTTGATCTTTTTCAGATCTTGCTTCTAGAGAAGCATAATCGGCAACTTCTTCTTTCAAATGAGCCAGCTCTGACGCGTTCTTTGGATTTAAAACCTTTAGCAGCTCAGTTTTTTCGATAAAGATTGTGTCTTTTAATGCAGCACGCTTACTTGTACCCAATGCTCGCTCAATATCAGGTAAACTAAGTTGATCGGCCCAATCTGAACGCATTTTTATCGCTTGATTTAAGCCTCTACTTGAACTGTAACGCCTAGGGCCACGATACCGTTCTGGCGGTGGATAATCAGCAGCTGTAGCTTTCATATCATCATTTTCGGCAAAGAAATATTGGTGAGCTAATAGCGCACTTTCAAAATAGGGTGAAAATTTAAACTCCTCTTTTTTAACTAAATCTTTATGCTTGGGGTTCTTTAAATCATCTAAATATTCTCTAAATGTTCCCCATGCCAACTGGTAATCAATTCCTGCTTTGTTCGCCCAATATAGCGATTCTTTCAAAAAGGTTAACCCAATTTTTTTGTTTTCGTTTCTGTCATCATAGATATCCGTAAGCTCGCTATTTACTTGACTTACAAAAGCATCAAACGCCATAACTTGATCACTAGAGCTGGAATCCATTCCATCTTTCCAAGATGAAAGATCAATTTCGTCACCCATGCGACTTTTTCTGCGTGAATCACTTTCAGAAAGTGCAGATAAATCAGAATCAGGATAATTCTTTAACCGCATATCATCTGACGCCATGCCACCTAATTGGCGAATTCGTTGCCAAGTCCACTGACACTGTGAAAAAGCTATTTGAACTTTTGGGGTTTCTCCATTAATTTTTGCTGGTAATAAAATCACACTGTCAAAATGACAGTCTGCTAATCGGTAGCCCGACTTATCAATGAATTTTGTAAGATCAACATCTTTAAATTTCCCAAAGTTATCCACCTTTATTTCTCGCCAAATATGTCCGTCAACATAGATATATAGATAGCCATTCTTTAGTGGCATAGGCTTTGTGTTATTACAGGTGTTATCTTCATAGGCCATTGGTACAACAGCCGCTAGCGCTGTATTAAAATTGGCATTAGCCTCCTCTTCTAGTGTTGATATTTCACCTAAGGGAATAACGCCTTTGCCTGTATGGTCTGCTAGGTAGCTATAATATTTACCTTCATCTATATCTAACAATGCAATTTCACGATGTCCTTTATTTTGTTTGAAGGCACCATCTATTTCAATTTTACCGAATTTTTTATCCACGCTTTTAAGCTTAATAGGCGTTTCGAAATCTGTTGAGCAAACTCTAATATCGGAGCTGCCTACACCCTGCACTCCCTGTACACCTATTGATATCTTGTAACTCGGTTCTTCTTTCTTTTTAGTTTTTTCTTTCTTTGACTGCTCTTCAGGTTGTTCGACAACTGTCGCTGAGCCAGAGGGCTCTTGCCTCAATGCACCGGATATCTGCGGCACACGTACATACCTCAGCATGGCATTTACGGCATTTTTAAACATCAGGGTTTGCCCAGGCATGATGGTGCACTGGGTGGTTTGTTTGTCGCTTATTTTTAGGTTTTTTAATAAGGGGTTTGTGGTGCTGGTATTGACTAAAAAAACGTGACCGTTTTCGAGTTTGTGATGTATTTCTGAATAGGGATCAAAACTGCGGGTAAATGCATCTGGTAGATTGTAATTATTCGCATTGTGAATGGGTTCGCCATTAACGCTGTTCCCATTATTTCGCTCAACGGTGGTTTTGGCCACCATTGGGTTTTCGATGTACTGTAATTCGCCCCAGTTTAGTTCATGGGTTGTTTTTAGAGATAGCATATTCGTCCTTGAACACTGACTTAGTAAATACCAGAATAAAGTACTAGCTATTACTTTCTTGTATAATTACGCCGCATTATATCGGACTGACTGTTTTCGGCTAGACATAATTGAACGTTTTGTGAGGTGCGTTCTAAGTCCAAAGTTTTAGATTTTCTGTGTGATTCTTTGTGATATTTATTTTACTGGGAATGTATTTAATGGAGCTGTTCGTTTTGTTTTAGGGCATGCCGCTTCTTTTACAATTCGATCTGGATACTAGAACACTAAGACCCAGTGTTCTCGGCTTTTCTGCTGCCTTTATTCTCTGAAGCTTCAACTGTATTTTTACCAAGGGAGACAAATTACTATGTATAGCAAGGCTAATGATGTTTTTTATATCAATAAGGCCTTGGGCAACAACAAGCACTGAACCCTAGATTCAGAGCTTGCTGTGTTTTAATTAAGTAACAAAATGCAGTATTTGATACGCCCTCTAAAAAGGAACTGGGTATTCTCTTCTCACTGATTGTATGTCGGCCAGCACATCTTGATTCAATTTTAAGGTTATTGAGTCAATATTGGATTTTAGGTAATCCATATCGGTGGCTCCAATCAAGGTAGAGCTTACGAATGCTTGCTGATTAACAAACGCCAGCGCCATCTGGCATGGATCAAGCCCATGGTTACGGGCTATTTCGATGTATTGTTGGGTGGCCGCATCAACCTGTGGGCCCACACGGTGTTCTGGTCGGGTTTCTAAAGTTAAGCGTGCGCCTTCTGGTTTTGCACCGTTTAGATATTTACCACTTAATATGCCGCGGGCCAAAGGTGACCAAGCGAGTAAGCCGACGTCTTCGTGCATGGCGATCTCACTCAGGTCTTGTTCGAAGTGTCGGCATAATAAAGAGTATTCATTTTGGATTGACGCGATTCTAGGCAAGTTGTTGTCTTTTGCTATTTGTAACCACTTATTGATTCCCCAAGCGGTTTCGTTAGACAAACCTATATGGCGAATTTTTCCCGCTTGGATCAGTTCATTCAGTACCGTTAACACTTCTAAAAAGTTTGCTTCTTCAGCTTGGGCATCAAACTCAGGATTAAAGCCCCAGATTTTGCCAAAGTGATATGAGCCACGATTGGGCCAATGCAACTGATACAGGTCGATGTAATCTGTTTGCAACCGCTTTAGGCTGCCTTCAACAGCTGCCAGCACGGTGCGCCGATTGATTTGATTATCACCATCACGCAGCCAAGGCATGCCAGGGCCGGCTATTTTTGACGCCAGTATGACATTCTCACGGTTACCACGGTCTTTAAACCAGTTACCAATAATGGTTTCAGTGGCCCCGTAACGCTCAGGGCTTGGGGGAATAGCATAAATTTCAGCGGTATCAAAAAAGTTAACGCCCTGTGCTAATGCATAGTCCATTTGCTCAAAGCCTTGGGCTTGAGTGTTCTGCCAGCCCCAGGTCATGGTGCCTAAACCAATTTGGCTGATGTTTAAATCGGTTCTGCCTAGCTTTGTGTATTCCATGTATTTCCTGTTTGCACGTTGCTATGCAAGTACGACTGTCTATTTCAGACAACTATAAAACATTTTAAAGCGAAGCTCACTTTCATAATCTACTTAAACGAAAGCCTAATCATTGCTAAACTGTTTATTCATCAGCGTTTGCCGTCATTAAATAAAGCATTAGGGTAATCTTGAGCACTCTTATTTTTCAAATCACACTCAAGCAGTGGGATAAAAGCCAAAGATCTGAACCACATACGGTTGAACGCAAGGCCTACCCTACTGAGCATACGATTTTAGGTAACGCGTCCTTTATGGTGCTGGATATGCCCTGCATTCTTGATCAGCACGCCATTGATTTTACTGAATCTGATTCTGTCATCACGGGTGCTGATGCCGGCCGTAGTATTGAAAAGTCACTGTTAAAAGATGGCTCGATAAAAATAGACCGATTTAAGCTGTGTAAAGATCAAGACAACGAGCATACCCTTCATATTCAATACATGGGACCTGACAACCAAGTTAGCTCTGTAGGGTCTTTAGATACTTTACAAGCTGATGACTGGTGCCAAGCAAGCTATCAATGGCGCTATAGGCTAGAGGCAAACAATCAAATCTTTTGGCAATACGAGCACGTCACCATTAATATGGCCTGCCTAGATTCAGTGAACCCGACGCATTTTGTGAACCGCCCTGCTAGTATTATTTTTGTGGCCCCTGAAGAGTAATATTAATGGCTACAGACACACGCCACCTCATATATAAATCAACTGCCATATAAACCCTATTAATACGTTATATACCGATAAGCCAACGGTGTTACAAAGCGACTTTAACCACTATTTGAATACACCAATTGCTTGTTATGTTGTATTCTAGCCCCGCTTTCTTAACCTGCAGATAAACACACTATGAAAATGTCTAAAACCATTCGTAAAATGAATGACAAGCTAGTAGGCGCAATCAAAACACTGAACGATGCTGCAACTGAAGAACTGACTGGAATGTCAAAGCTGGATCACACTATTCAGTTTGATTTATTTCCAGGTAGCTTATTAGTGAACTGCTATTTTGAATCTCAAGAAGCGCTGGAAAAGAATATGAAAGCTGAAAAAGAATACCAAAAGAAACTGCAAAAACTTTTGTTAAAACAAGGCATTGTATTGAAGGATGCTAAGCAGAATTTGAAATTTATACTTGGAAATTAATCAATTTATAAAACGTTAGCGATTACCCTCAGTTCTTGAGGGTATTATTGCATAAGTGAAATATAAGTATTCTTAGACTCAAAATACCTCACTTTTTCTTACACTTAATATTCCCTTTTTGACTATCTAACATAGAGATATAACACACTTCATTTAGCACCCATAAGCCACCGCTGCAATAAAACTTAGGGTCAACCAGCCCCTGAGACATCTGCCCTTCACAACTATTCGATAATCTACTGAGCTTGTCTTTGGCACACTGAATTGCCAAGTGACGATCACCGTCACGCTTTACCGTGCAATGTTCTTGTATATCAAACAGGCTGAAGTCATACCCCTTGATGTTTTGAACATTTAGATCTTTAGAGACATCACAGGCACTCGATAAAAGTATCAATATTAAGGGTATAAGCCGTTTAAACACGTTAAAACCCTCTTTTTCTGGGTATTTGATTACGAATATTACTTAAGTATAGATCAGAAAATAGCTCCTGATATTAACGGTATCGCCCGCTACAGCCTTTGCTTAAATCTGATAAGCATCTAACTGCATATTTTTAATATTACGATGTGAGAACTCAAAGGTAGCCGTATAACGTCTTTCACCGGTTGATGTGAATTCAAATTTAAAATAGCGGTGAATTCTCAAGCTGCCATTCTCGTCACGTTTGATTGAAAGCTTAGTTTGCTGAACCGTATCATCTAACAACAAAATATCTTGTTGTTTGCAATAATCAACCGCCAGCACATAGGCATACTGCTTGATACCACGGTCTATCCACCAGATATATGGGATCAGGCATAACAGTAAAACAATGAACAAATCGCCCATTAACATAGGTTTTTTCCAGAGAATAGATATTAGAAATCAACATATCACAAGTCATGAAATATAATCGAATAAACTCGACGTCTATATCAATACAATCTCGAAAAAGTATCTGTGAAGCCTTATTTATTATTTTTAATCAACTGAATTGCACGCATAGCAAATCGATGCCCTAGCTGGCGATATCCTAATTCTGTGTAATGAATGCGCTTACGATCAATATCATCTGTATCGACCCATACTCCTAGCATGTTTGATTCTGCTACTTCAACTTGCACACTTCGAACCTTATCCCAACCTGGCTCCCCATTTTTATAAGGACTCAAGCGCCCAATAACGTAGTGGAGCTTAAAGCCTCCTATATCAGCTCTAAGCTGATTCAATAACGCATTTAAGTGATTTGAATAATTTATATAGTCATCAGGGTATTCTGTGTCCTGTTCACCTTGCATCCAGATTAAAGAAACTGTTTCGATATTCTCATACTCCAAGACGTAATCCATTTTATTCATTAGTGTTTGGTATAGGTCCCCATATTCATACCACCTACGAATGGACTGCCCTCCATGAGCGTCTTTAATAACAATAAAGTTATCAGACCCAAACTCCCTTGAGATGGCAGGGATAAATGAAATACTAGGATCAAGAGCAGCCATGTTCGACTGCCCAGACAATATGAATAGATGCTTACCTAAATCAGCTACTGCAAGCGTGGCATTAAGCAAAAAGACGATACAAACCAAGATGACTTTCATTTTTAACTCTTATTGAATGTATAAGGACAATATAGTTTTCTTTTAGTGAAAGTAAACTCACTTCTAATCTATTGCATCTACCTTAAACCTATAAATATCGACAATTAGACAGAGAATTAATGACCCCATAATATAGCGGACACAAAAAAAGAAGCCCGTAGGCTTCTTTTTAATAAAACTAATAACCATTAGCGC
>ERZ1027231.290-NODE-290-length-17530-cov-207.324349_pt1 | contig 17530 bp, 13 predicted proteins | sample MGYA00520866_ERZ1027231 | MGnify/ENA primary metagenome ERZ1027231 (study PRJEB33311, sample SAMEA4378411) | marine metagenome | biome: Marine biome; feature: Fjord; material: Water | collected 2014-07-20T08:00:00Z/2014-07-... | depth 75 m ...
GCACACTGCTTACCCTGTTTATTGTTCCGGCATTTTATATGCTGCTTGCAAAAGACCTTAAAGGCCAAAAGCCGGTTGAATTAGCACATGTGTAAACGGTACATACCCGTTTAAGCACGCACATAAAGGCGATTCAGAATTGTATTCTGGCTCGCCTTTTTTTATACCTACCCACTTATGGGTAATACAAGGTGGCCAACTATCTATATAGGGGAATATTCATTGGCACTTTTGGCTACTAAAATAGGGATTATGATTACTTATTAGGTAAACCCCATGTCTGAGTTATTTGCAGAACTATTATCAAAAACAGCTGAGCAAGCTGAACCACAGCGTTTACTTTTTTTGTTTGCTGATACCGATGTGAAAAAAGCTAAAAAAAGCAAACATCATCAGAAAGGCACCATCACGCCGACCATGTGTGTTGATAAGTTACCTGAAGAACTAACAGACTTTAGTACGCTAGTGAAAGAAGCCGATAGCATCAGCAAAGATTGGGATTTCATATTCATTGCTGGCCTAAGCGGTCAAAACGGAAGCGCACCCAGTGAAGATGATGCTGAACCGTATCTAAACAAAATGACCAATGATATCTCTAGCGGCGCCGATCTATCTCGCTACATTATTTTAGATCGTAAAGAGCAAGCCATAGAACTTCAAGGCATGTAATAAGCAAAATTTGAATAAGCCTGTATCAGTTCCTTCAACTGCTACAGGCTTTTTTATTGGGTTAAATATAGAATTATTGAGGAATCATTTTGTGGGAATGCCACTCACAACGAACCTTCTTTTACCCGTACACGTATTTGTTCTTGCGAATTAAACAAGTCACCCCTTAAATCAGCCACTTGAAGCTGTTGCTCTGATTCAGTTAAACCTTGGTTTGCTAAAATCATTTCTCGTTGCTGCATGTAGCCACTTAAGCGCTGATTCCAATCCTCGCGGGCTTTATCCAGTTCTTCGAATCGCTGAACCGACTCTTCGCCAAACAACTCGGTTCTAAATGCTTGAATATCCTCTGTACTTCCACCCTCTTCAATTATTTTTTGCGTTTGAGCTTCTAGGTCATTCGCCAGCAAAGTCACTCTCATGGCGTCTTGTACTTCTTCTGGTAAGGCTTGATGCAACATAGACGTTTGCATTTGACGCTCTTCTAGTGACAAAGATTGGTCTGAATTAATTAACAAGCGATTGTAAGTATATTCATCATAAGCTTCTTCCTGTGCATAAAACACTTCATGCACCTCACTGTCTAAATACAATGATCGTAATTCATTTCGCTGATTTAAACGTTCACGTAAAAGGGAAACATATTGCCCTCCTTTTAAGTTTCCCTTATCTAACATATCTAACTGGTTCGACATGTCTCCTTCTAGGTCTAATAGGGAATATTTAAGGTCAACATATTGTTTTAATATGGTTTTGGCTTGCCATAAAGCAGGCTCTTGCAGGTTATATTCTAGATATTCATTGACACGTAATAGAATCTTTTCTATGTCTTCTTCACCATTGGCTGATAAAAAGTAATCAAATATATATTGAATACTGTCTGTAATAATTAAATCACCTGATGCATCTGTTTCTAAGGCATTTTGAAGTTGAGTACCCTGTAATGACTTGGGCAAGTCGCCGTAAATTGAATTAAACCCTAACATTGTCAATGTTGACTTGGTATTTTTGTTGGTACTGGTATTTTTCGAAATGCTCTGTGTTTCTATCTGAGCAACGGCTTGCGCTTTATCTCCAGTCATCACGACAGGATTTAACACATCAAATTTTCCAATATAAACAGCGCCACTTACCGCGAGCACACCCAGCGCAATTGTCGTAAATTTCATCACATTCATATCGATACTTCATCCATAGTAAACTCATAAAAAGCAGCACTAAAAATGAGCGCTGCTTTTCTTACATTGGTAAAACTTATAATCCTGCTGACTTCAAACGTGAAGCTTGATTTTTATAAAGGGTTTTAGGGTCGGTTTCAAACAAATGATGAATACCAAACACATGATTAATGGCATCTACATGATTCATGTTGTATCGAGTACCAATCACATCACCCCAATGCTGATCACAACGCTCTACAAGACCGTCATTAGATCCGTTGATTACCGCGCCAGTAAAAGATAAAAAGGTATCTGAAATATCAAGAATGTTTGTAAAAGCCGCATCACCACCCCAAGAGTAATAACGAACGCCATTTACGTTTGAAGCACCTTCGCCACAAGTTGAAGTTGGCTTGCCATCAGAAAAGATATTATTGAATTCAGCAGAACGTTCAGATGTCATGAAGGTTGCCGCGTCCAACGCATTTTGAGCATAATCAGGGTTACCTGACAGTGAATCCACAACATCACCCATTAAGTTGAGCGCCTTGGCAACAAAAGCAGCCGTGCCACCATCAACAGGAATAATACCAAATGCCACATCCGCTACATCTGAACCGTAGTTAACCGCGTTGATCGTCGTAACAGACGCGGCTAAGTCAGGCCGTACACCTGCTGCATAACGGATAGTCGGTCCACCTAGGCTGTGTCCCATTAGGTTGAACTTTTGTGCGCCAGTAGAGGCTTTTAAATTTTCTAAGTAAGTAACCAACTGTTCACCACGATCATACGCATCTTCCCACGCAGTCACGTTTGGCGTATAGACAGTGGCGCCTTTTGCAGTAAGTGCATCACGAATTCCGTAGAAATAATCAATACCAAATATTGAATTAAATCCGGCAACACCATGAACCAGTACGATAGGGTATTTTGTTTTATATGCACTGCAGTTGCTCCAGCAACCTGCATTTGCTTGCAAACTAAAAAATGAAACTAACATTAATAGTGTTGTAAGCGTGAGTCTATTTAGGATCTTCATTCAAGCACCTTATTTTTATTATTTTTAGTTAACAACTGTTTACTGAACAGTTATTTAACAATCCATATATAGGTCTATACGGCTTGCTAGGTGGCAAACCTTAGTGCAGTTAAAAAGTAATCACTTGTAAGAAAATATGATTACTATCATATTGGCGAGAACAACCTAACCCAATTGGTAAACAATGTGATCTAATCAAAAGAATGGAATAAGCCAAAGGATGATAGGCAAGAATCAATGACTGTATTTTTATAAATGATTTCATTTATTTATAGTAAAACAAGAGTACTCGAACATGCCTACCGCAGCGTCACCTTCAAAACTTTTTTTATGGGATAAACGCACCCTTTATTTGGGCCCGCTTTTAGAAGAAATTTCTTTATCTTATGGCGCTGCTACATTAATCATCTCGTTAGATGACCCCATTCAGTTTCACGATGATTCTTCAACAGAATACGATCGTTGTCATAGCCTATTAGTGGCGGCAGAAAAAAGAATTACCATCAATACCGGTCAAAGTAACATTGCCATTTGTTATCTTGATCCTATGGGAAAGGACTTTCATTATCTAACCTGCTTAATTAAAAAAACAAACAACGATATTTATTGTCATGTTAATAAGACAATTAATTTCACTTCAACCTTTGAATTACTGTACAAACAGAAACACACATCTGAATCGGCATACGAAGCGCTTGAACAAGTATTCAACTATCCATCTTATTTTGAGCATCCGTCAGATTATTTAGATAAAACCAAAACGTATAAACAAGATGCCCGAATAGAAAATGTGATCTCTTTAATTAAATCGCACATTCTAGATAATCTAAGCATTGAAGACTTAGCAAGATCGGTCAATTTATCTGAAACCCATTTAATGCAGTTATTTAAGATTCAAACAGGTATTCCTATACGTCGATACCGTTTGTGGCATCGCCTGTTCACATCTGGCATCAAACTCAGTCAAGGCTATAACTTAACTCAAGCCGCAAGCGAATCAGGTTTTAATGATTCCGCACACTTTGCAAAAACCTTTAAGGACATGCTGGGCATGTCAGCCAGTTCAATTTTAATGCAGCCAAATGGATTAGAACTCATTGCCCCAACAATCGATCCCCCAACAATCGATGCCGCCATCCATTGTGAACTTGAAACCGTATTGAATTAATCAGCGACCTGTTATCACACCTGATCACAACCTTCTTCTTTTACCTGCGCTCGGCCACCATCCTCAAATAACACCAGAAGTGATATTTCATTAAGCCCCTACCCTACCTTTGGACATGCAATCCTTACCCCCTTAGCAGTATTCGGGCCTACTCCCAATCGAATAAATTGACATAGATCAATCTTTTGATCTGGCGCCAAAGCCATAAACACAATATCTTGTGCTTAATAGAAACAAAAACACTAGATATGGACTTCAATGAAAACTCTGCGATCAAGTGCCCCTCATGTTGTATTCCAAGAATGCCCCGGCGAAGTGGCTTTATGTTATTCATTTTTCGGCTGCCGTTTACGCTGTGATGGCTGCCATAGCGAAGAGCTATGGAATGAAAAAGGCGGCACTGAATTAGCTTTGCCTGCGTTTACGCAGCAGCTTAAACAATATTCGGGCTTGATTACGGCTGTGGTGTTTTTTGGCGGCGAGTGGGCACCACTGGCGCTACAAGAATTGTTAATAGAAAGCCAAAAACAAGGTTTGAAAACCTGCTTGTACACAGGCCTTAATCACATCTCTAGACATTTACGCCCGCACCTAGACTTTGCAAAGGTTGGCCCTTGGCGCGAACACCAAGGTGGACTTAACCAGACCAGTACAAACCAACGCTTTTATCGCTTAGAGCAAGGTCAATTTTCTGAGCCACTGAATCATGTATTTCAAACCGACCACAATCAAAACGAATTAACACAAAACAATAAAAACCTTAGAGAAATCTCTAGCCGCCCTATCAGTGAGGATTACCATGTTGCAGCTTAGCCAAACCCAAATCGAAAATAAATTGTCATTCATCGATCAATACGTAAATGCCGACAATGCTGCAGAGGCCTCTAAGTTTGATGCTAACGCCAATGTGACCAATAAAAACATTGCCACACTCGAAGCTGAATTAATGAAAGACGCTGTGATTCAAATTAATCGCGCTAAAGTGACACAAAAAATTAAACAGCTATATGGCAAAGTTTTAGCCGACGAATACATGCGCCAAATAGAACAGCATGAAATATACGTACACGACGAAACCAGCTTAAAACCGTACTGTGCTTCAATTACCATGTACCCGTTTTTACTAGAAGGCTTAACCGGGTTAGGCGGCGAATCAAAAGCCCCCAAGCATCTAGAATCGTTTTGTGGGTCATTTGTTAACCTAGTATTTGCGGTCAGTGCACAGTTTGCTGGCGCTATTGCCACGGTAGAATTTTTAACTTACTTTGATCACTTTGCCCGTATTGATTACGGCAACAACTACCTACAAGAACACCCCGACAAAATAGCCAACCACTTGCAGCATGTTGTGTATGCGCTTAACCAACCGGCCGCTGCCCGTGGTTATCAAAGCGTATTCTGGAATATCTCGCTTTATGATCAGTATTACTTTGAATCCATGTTTGCTGAGTTCTCATTCCCACCCATAGATGACAAGCAAGAAGAACTGGTTAAACCACAATGGGAAAACATAGACGGGCTTCAAAGGTTCTTTATGGATTGGTTTAACGACGAACGTAAACGGGCCATTTTAACCTTCCCTGTCATAACAGCAGCCATGCTGACCGACAACGGACAATGTAAGGACCAAACATTTACCCAATTCTGCTCTGATCAATTAGCAAAAGGCAGCAGCTTTTTTTCTTACCTTTCTGACAATGCCGATTCATTAGCGTCGTGCTGCCGACTACGAAATGAAATCAGTGACAATACATTCTCTTACACCCTGGGCGCAGGCGGTGTGGCAACAGGATCCATTAACGTAATCACCATCAACATGAACCGCTTGATTCAAAATGGCGATGATCTAGCGCTTATGGTTGATAAGGTTCAAAAATATCAAATTGCGTATCGTTTGATCATGGAAGAGTACCAAGAACAAGGTATGTTGCCTGTTTACGATTCTGGCTTTATTAACTTAAATAAACAGTTTTTAACCATAGGTATTAATGGCATGGCTGAAGCCGCTGAAAGCCAAGGCATACAAGCCAGCAACAATGATGATTACAAAACATTTGTAAGAAAGCACTTACAAGTGATTTATAACGCCAACAAACAAGCCAAAAAAGAAACCGGTTACTTATTTAACACAGAATTTGTACCCGCAGAAAACCTTGGGGTTAAAAATGCAAAATGGGACAAGGCCGATGGCTATGATGTAAAACGTGATTGTTATAACAGTTACTTTTACGTGGTAGAAGATGAAGCCACTCATGCATTAGATAAGTTCATACTGCACGGTCAAGACATGGTGGAATACCTAGATGGTGGTTCAGCCTTGCACCTTAATCTTGATGAAAGCCTAACCAGCGAGCAGTACCAGCACTTATACCGTGTGGCCGCACAAGCCGGTTGTAACTATTTTTGCATCAACGTGAAAATCACAATTTGTAATGATTGCGAAACCATTGATAAACGTACCTTGCAACAATGCCCTGCTTGCAACAGTAAAAATATCGATCACGGTACACGAGTAATCGGATACTTAAAAAGAGTGACTGCGTTTAGTCAGGCTAGGCAAACCGAACATGCCATCCGATATTATCAAAGAGACGCCATGAGTAAACAAACAGCCTAGTGACCTTCAGATAATAAAAATGCGCCCAAGGCGCATTTCTATTATTAGCATATTAATTACTATCTGAAGTTAGCTGATGCTTGCACCGGGTTCGCTAAACTTATCTTTAATCTCTAAAATTTTAGGCACACACTTCATAAAGACATCAACAATATGAGGATCGAAATGCTGACCTGCTGATTCTTGTATAAGATTTAATGCCTTTTCAACAGGCCAAGCCTCTTTATATGGCCGCTTAGTGGTTAAAGCATCAAATACATCCGCCACTGCAATGATACGACCTGACAAAGGTATTTCTCCCTCTTTCAAACCTTTTGGATAGCCCGACCCATCCCATTTTTCATGGTGGGTTAATGCAATTTCTCGAGCAGTCTGCAATAACTTGTCATCATGTTCACCAATGATATCAGCCCCTATAGAAGGATGGCCTTTCATTATGTTCCACTCTTCGTCATCTAAAGCACCTGGTTTGCACAATATGGCTTCGGGTATACCGATTTTCCCAACATCATGCATGGGTGCAGCATGAAAAATTAAATCCACCCAGTCGTCATCAAAATCCATTTCTATGGCCATTATCCTGGAATAATGGCTCATGCGAATAACGTGTAAACCGGTTTCATTATCTTTAAATTCGGCTGCCCGACCTAAACGCTCAATAATTTCTAATCGAGTATGCTGTAACTCTTCCGTTCTTTGACGCACCTTATCTTCAAGCGCCAGGTTTTGATTATATAAGGCTAGGTGTGTTTTCACTCTGGCCAATACAATCGCAGGGCTAATGGGCTTGGTAATATAATCAACCGCGCCCAGTTTAAGCCCTAGCTCTTCGTCTTTTTCTTCGTTTTTAGCGGTGATAAATATAATTGGAATATTACTGGTAAAAGGATTGGCTTTTAAGGCTTCGCATACTTCATAGCCATCCATGTCTGGCATCATGATATCGAGCAGTATCAAGTCTGGTCGAGGTTCTTGGGATGCAATAGACAGGGCTTTCATACCATTTAAAGCCGCTTTAACCTTGTAGTCTTTGCGCAGTATCCCGCTTAAAATATCAATATTATCAGGTGTATCATCTACTACTAATAAATTGGGTTTATTGGCATTATCCATTTTATACCTCAACTACTTCGATTCAAGCTGATCGACTAGCTTGCTTAATTGATTCAGTGCTTCGTCAAAATCATAACCAGAAATGGCTTTAGATAAAGCTTTGATTAATTGTTTATGTGTATCCATTTCTGGAAGTGACTCAAGCTCAAAGATCAGCTCTGACGCTTCCGTATCATAGTCTTCTAATAGAACTTTTAACTTTCTTAGTAATTCACCCACATCAACATTGGAGTGGCTGGTAGAATCTGAGTTGGTCGCAGATAATTCAATGATAGTATTTAAGCTTTCAATCACCTGTGCAATCTGCGGCACCACCTTGTTAAGCAATACAGTGACGGCGTCGCTGTTTATATTTTCAATGCACGTGGCTTCTAGCTGTTTTGTGCTTTCCATTAAATCCCTTGCCCCAATATTACCCGCCACTGCTTTTAGCGTATGGGCCAAGCGTATTGATAGTTCTGAATCTCGGGATTGTATGGATTGCTTAAACTCTGCTTCAAAATCCACCTGCCCTTCGATGAACCGCTTAATTAATTTTGTATATAAAACTTGATCTCCCTGCGTAGTTTGTAAGCCACGTTGAATATCAATGCCATCGACAACCATATCTGAAATATCCACCGCGCCATCATGAGCCTCGGCTGAATACGATACCTCTCCTTCGGCCAATGGATTTTCGGGTACAATCCATTCAGACATGGTTTTAAACATTTGGTTAAAATTGATTGGCTTAGAAATATAATCATTCATACCGGCTGCCATGGCCTTTTCTTTATCGCCTACCATTGCATTAGCCGTCATGGCAATTATAGGTAGATTTTTAAATTGATCCATCTCCCTAATTTTTCCGGTTACAGTGTAGCCGTCCATGATAGGCATCTGGCAATCCATTAACACACCATCAAACACATCAATCTCTAACTGATCGATTGCCTCTTGACCGTTATTTGCAATGACCACCGACATGCCATATTTATTAAGAATTTCAGTGGCCAAATCTTGATTCATTTCATTATCTTCAACGAGCAGAATCTTGGCGCCTCTTATCATTGAAACGTATGAGTCAAAGGTATCACCTTGCAATGATGCTCGGGTATTCGTCACTTTCTCACCCATGGCCATCATAATGCTGTCCAGTAGCGTTGAAGGCGTTATAGGCTTTGTTAAAAAGCCAGTAATATCCAAGCCCTTAGCGGCTGCGCTTGCATCTTCTCGGCCGTATGCTGTGACCATTATTACCGTAGGAACATTCGTGAGAGAGGGACTACTTTGAATTTCCCGTACAGTATCTACTCCATCCATACCCGGCATTTGCCAGTCCATTAATACTAATTGATAGGGTGCTGTATCATTTGCTTCTTCCAACAATGCAATGGCCGACTCACCAGATCCGGCTTGATCCACACGAAAACCAAACGAAGCCAGCATGCCAGACAGTATTTCCCGGGCCGTTGTATTGTCGTCAGTTATTAACACTTTAAGATCATGCAGTTTTTCAGAAACAGGTTTGACCCTTGGGGTTTGATCTTGCTGTAGGTCAAGGTCAACATTAAAGAAAAAATCACTGCCTTGACCTTGCGCACTTGACGCATGAATTTCACCGCCCATTAACTCAGTCAAATTTTTACAAATTGCCAAGCCTAAACCTGTGCCTCCATATTTACGGGTGGTTGACGTATCGGCTTGACTAAAAGATTTAAACAACTTTGTTTGCTGTTCAGGCGTCATACCAATACCGCTATCTTTGACATTAAAGGAAAGTTTCATTCTGTTATCAGAAAGAAGTTCTCCTCTAAGTTTCACAACCACCTCTCCACCCGCTGGTGTAAATTTAATTGCGTTATTACCAATGTTAACCAGTATCTGTCCAAGCCTAAGAGGATCACCAATAAAAGCTGTAGGTGTATCCGGTTTAAAATCAAAATGTAATTCAACACCTTTTTCTTCGGCTTTTAACCCAACCAAATTTGAAAAGTTATCAAACACATCACTCATATAAAATGGCACTTTTTCCAATGTCATTTTACCGGCTTCGATTTTTGAAAAGTCTAATATGTCATTAATAATGCCTAATAATGAATCGGCGCTGCGATGTACTTTTTCAATATAGGATTGCTGCTTTCTATTAAGGTCTGTTTGAAGGGCTAGGTGACTCATGCCAATGATTGCATTCATAGGGGTTCGAATTTCATGAGACATATTGGCTAAAAAGTCGGATTTTGCTTGTGTGGCTTGCTCTGCTGTTTCTTTTGCTTGTAGCAAGGCCTTTTCAGCTTCCATTCGAATACTAATATCTTCAAACACAACGGCCACCCCACCTTCTGCATTATCACCCAGCGGTGCGGCACTGGTACTTATCCAAACTAGATCACCCTCTGGCCGGTAAACCCCCATCACAACATTTGTGACCACTTTATTGGTCGCCAACGCAATACTCGCTGGGTACCTTTCAACAGGAAGAATCTCGCCTGCTTCGTCCACCACTCTCCACTCTTGAGACGCTAATTCTCTGGCCCTGTGTTCATCTGCTGAAATCCCCAATATTTCTTCACTGATTCGATTGGATTCTAGTATTTCACCTGTAGGCGAAATCAAGGTAACGCCCACTGGCAGTGCTTTAAATAACGCTTTTAGTTGCTCTCGTTGACGTACTGATTCTGTTAAGTCTTGTATAACAGCCACATAAAACAGGCCTTCATTTAACTTTAATGTTGATACCGCTAACTCTATTGGAAACTCTGAACCATCGGCTCTTAAAGCTTCAAACTCTACGCGACTGCCCACTATTTTTGATCGGCTAAAATCGGTATTTATAGGTTGGTTTAATGCGTCATTATCATGATTACTGCGATACCTTTCAGGCATAATTCGGTCAATGTTAGTGCCGACCATTTCAGCATTAGGTATGCCAAAAATACTTGAGAATGCATCATTGGCCTGAACAACTTTACCTTTTGCATCAACCATAATGACAGCATCAACAACCGAATTTAAAATACTGTTGGTTTGTGATTGCAAGTCTTTGATTCTAGTGAGTGTTTTTTCTCGATCTGATAAGTCATACCAGCTAGATAAGGTAACGTCTCTACCATTTAAATTGATTCGGCTTAAATGCACGTTTACAGGAATAATGTCTCCGTCCATTTTCACATGCAGCCAATCAAAGTCCATTTTATTAAGTGACAATAAATCACTAAATATTTTTATCATCTTCTGTTCTGATGCATCCCCATCTGCTTGGAACTCAGGAGAGATATCTTTAATGGATAATTTCAAAAACTCTTCTTTAGACGGGTAACCCAGAATTTCAACGGTGGAAAAATTACAATCTAACAATTCCCCCTCATCAATTATAAGCATGGGTAACGGTGAATTATAAAACAGCGCTTCAAACCTTTCCGTTCCAGCAGTTAACTCTTTTGTCGCACGCTTTACTCGATTTTCGACCCGCCTATTTTGAAGCGTAAATACGGCAATAATAAGTGAAAATAACACCGTTATAATAACGGCTAATAAAAAGAACACATTTGAAAAACTAGCATCAACACCGTCATTAAAGTCTTCGGTATAATGCCAAGACAAGGTAATATCGGCCGACCCACTAATGGTGCGATCAAGTGCAATATAATCCGATTCAATATTGGGCAATTTAAGAATTGAGACGGGGTCTGAATTATGATCCATTCCGATAAACACACCAGATAAATCAAGGTGCATACCCCTAGGCATGTGTATTTTTTCAAGACTTGAAAGGATACTAGAAAAGTTTAATAAGCCAATTACCGCTATGTCATAGTTAACACCATGAATTAACAGAACAGTATGGCTTATGGTTGACCCCACTTGATTGCCCAGTGGCTTGCTTAGAACAACTTGTCCAAAACGTTGTTTGCCAATTTCAATTGACGCCTTGATATTTTCATCAGTAATGGACTGCCCAATATCCAATTCGCCAGAATGGTTTGATAACGCAAGTACGGTAAGAGATTGATCCTTATCATCAATCTTCACCACAATCATTTCATCTAAAAAATACGCACTGGACCTAGATTCGATGGCATCGTAAGCATGGAAAAATTCTGAATCATCCACACTGACCGAATTTTCGTAAAGCACCCCCATTCCAGACACCGCTGAATAACTTTCAGACATCCAGCTAAGCGTAATACTTGAAAGCCATGTGGCACGGTGCCGAGCTTCATCTTGCCATTGATTTTCAGCTTGAATGATTAAAGTGCTTCTAATGACAACTGATATTGAAATACCAAATATCAGCAGTAATACAGGGAAAAACCATCTTTTTTTAAAAGAAGATAAAGCCGGCGAAGTGGATGACGTATTCATTATTTTCTTACCCAATCCTTTAGACTAAACACAGGCCTAAATCCTTTCGGGGGAATGGAATAACTCGAATCAAAATTTTGTATATTGTATTTATCAACCAACAATATTTTAGGCCCTGCATGCTTGATTTCTAGCTTTCCCTCTAAACTTCTTACCACCATATCCACTGCAAGCTTTGCCTGAATGGCTTGCTGATCAACCGCGCCTGCGACTACATTCCCTCTTGATATATGCCTATGTACCGTGGGGTCATAATAATAGGCTAATATTTTAATCTGTTTAGATAGGTTCATTTTTTTTAATATACCTACCGCAGCGTCACTGCTCACTGTGGTTCCAACAATGTAATCAATATTTTCATACTGACTAAGTGCTTGCCTAATCAGTTCACCTTGAACTTCTTTTCCTGTGTCACCCCACAAGGTATCCACAATCGAAATCGAGCTGTCCTTTAATTCAAATTTAAAACCATCATCAGCCTCTGATGACCAGATAGGCCCCTTAGGACCAGGTAACCACAGAACCGTTTTTTTAGTCCCTTGTGATGTTTTTTTTATGTATTTTGCTGTTAATTGTGCGTTATCAAAATACGTAGCAGCTGCCCTTGCCGTTATGTTTTTTGTTTTTACCCCGTTAATCAAGTCAATCACAGGTTGTCCATTAGCCCGATACTTATCAATTAAATCATTTACCCCTGTTGCATCCGTTGCACTTAATATCAAGCCATCTGCACCACTGCCCATACAAGATTCTATTTGGCGGCGTTGAATATCTAGATTGCTATAACCTCCGGCTTCGTTAATGCGCATTCGAATGCCCAAACGTTTTGCTTCTTCTATTAATGCAAAGTTAACAACCAACCAATACGCGTCTTTTAAATGAGGAATGGATACACATATTTTCCATGGCTGGCTCGCTGCTTTTAAAGGCACATAAGATACCGTTTTACGCTCTCTAGAATCATTGAAAGCAGGATCCCAAACATCAATCTGCAACGGATACCAATCTTGTGCACGACTACCACATGTAAACACCACGGATAAAATACATACCATTAACTTAAAACGTATTTTCATATTTTTTCATCCAATGGGTCACCAATTAACACCTCTATCTCGGTTGAAGAATCGGATGCTTTTAGCCGTATTTTTCCATTGTGGGCATGGGCCAGTAGCTTAGCCATATACGTGCCCAATCCATTACCGCCACTTTTTCCAAACGTGCTGTATTTTTCAAAAAATCGCGCACGAATCTCTTTAGGCACCACGGTTGGGTTTTTAATACTCCATATGGATTTAGCCGGGTCATATTGAACATGCACAATGTTCCCTTTGTGACTGGCTTCGATGGCGTTTCGTATTAGGTTACAGAAAAGGTTCTGACCAAATAAGGGATCAATATTGATAATTTCAGCGGCTAAAAAATCCACATCCCACCTAACTTTTACGCCATGGCTTTCGGCAAAATGATCCATGTTATTTCTAAATTTACCGACAAACTCATCAAGTTTAATATCAATACGATTAAGGGATTGTTTACCGTGCTCTAAACGTGCAATCGTGAGGGTTTGATCAACCTGATCCAATGCTTGATGAGCACTTTCTCGAACACTCTTAAAAATGTCAGCGACATCGTCAGGTCCACTATCTGATCGTATGTTTTCAGTGGCCAATAAAATGGCTTGTAAGGGGTTGCGTAGGTCATGTTGCATCATTCGGTCAGCGTCTTCTTTTTGCTTAACCGTTCTTTGTAAAATTACATTCTGTCTGAACAGTCGATCAGCACGCAGTTTTAAATTCAAATGCGTTTTCACTCGGGCATTCAAGATAACGGGATGCACGGGTTTGGTCACATAATCCACCGCTCCCATCATTAATCCTTTTGCAATATCGTTTGGCTGATCTTTTGCCGTTAAAAAAAGAATGGGAATGCCTTTGTATTTTTTTTGATTTTTTAGCCATTCACAAAATTCATAGCCATCTTCATCTGGCATCATTATGTCTAATAGAATAAGGTCTACCGAAAACTTCTCTAATATCTTTCTGGCAACGGCCGCACTGTTGCAAGGTTTGAGTTGGCACTTGTCTTTTAACGACCCAACAATCACATCTAAATTATCAGCATTATCATCTACCACCATCACCGTAGCGTTTTCAAAGTTAGGCTGTTCGTCAATCAAGCCCAAAACCTCACTATTAAGCGGGGTATCTAGTAGGGCTTTAATTTCTTGTTCGGTAACAAAATGACCATCCAATAAAAGCTCTATTCGCTCCATTAGTAATTGCAATGTAAATGGCTTTACCAAAAAGTCATTTACTTTATGGCTAATGGCTTCGGCTACCATGTCTCGATCGGTTTCAGCCGTAATCAACATTACCGGCAGGTTATGCAAATCTTTATCTGCACGGATAATTTTTAGCAATTCTATGCCCGTTTTTTTAGGCATATTCCAATCAGTCAGGACTGCGTCATATTTTACATCGGCAATCAACTTTAACGCTTCATCACCATTGGCCGCCTCATCAACCTGCCCCGCACCTGATAACACCAATTCCTTTTTGATGGTTTTACGAATTGATTCAAAATCATCAACTAACAGAATTTTACGTCCTTTTAAATTCATGAAGCCCTCAAAATGGCTGGATCAGTCATTAGCAAATACCAAATACATTCTTCCTTTCAGACTAGATCATATTTGTAGGCACAGCTAAAAAACCCGCTAATGAACGGGCCTAAGGGGTAACACAGTAGGGGCTTATGCTAGAAAGGACTTAAAAATATTAAGATTGGTAGATTTAGTGATATAGAGGTCATCTCAAACTCATGAACTTGTGCTTGAGAGAGCCCGCTCAAGATAACAACGGCCACAGGGCTTGTTGCAAACAAACCGAATCAAAGTTAAGCAATAGCTAAATTAGGGCAGCCCTAAATTCATAATAAGGGGCTAACACCTAAGAATGGTTTTTATTTAGATCGGTTCGCATAAAACTTTGACAACATGAGTAAAAATAAAGAACTAATAAAAAGGAAGATGACTCGCTCGCCAATTCCTTGTTCAAGAACAGATTGCTCACCAGTCACATAAGCCGGTAACGTTTGCCCCACTGTATAATATCGATCTTTGCTTTTAACAAAGGTCACCTCACCTTTGTGATTGATATCTCTAGGGTTTAAAGAAATATACTCTGAAGTATATTCAGCATTCATGTATTCATACCGATACTGAACATACACACTTTCAGATTCTCCCCTAGAGCTGCAACATCTGACGTCATATTGGATTATTTCAGCAACAACAGGGGTCCAAAAATAGGTTCTTGAATCATTAATCACTCGGTAAGACGCAAACAAAAACAACAATATACTGATCATTAAAACAATCTTACTGGCGTCCTTACTGCTCATATTAAACCTTCCCTACTAAGCTGATCATGATCATTTATAAAACTGGCACCTATCAGTCAAGTCTTTCATTTATTCTGTACACCAGATAACGCCTTTAACGCGTCCAGTTCTTTAGGCCTGGGGTTGATAAAGGGCTATACCTTTAGTCACAGCAACTGTTGCCTTGTTGAATGGGCGGGCATTTTACAGTGCCAAAAGAACAGAACACGCAGCAATCACCTTTATTTGGTTTAAGTCGCTTTTTACACGACTCACACTCGTAAAAGAAAAGGCATGAATCTGACGGCATTGTTTCACTTTTGCAATGACCACAATTTGGGCATGTGATTTTTGACTCTAAGATCACTTGTACCATTTCTAATTACCCATAACCTGTATGTATAACACATTTGTTGTTCGCCGGTGAAACGCAGCAAAGAATGAGAAAAGTGTAACCCGCCCAGTACCGCAGGTGCAAACGCCCACTTATTGAGCAAGAAAAGCCTGGGTATGAACTATGAATAGAGGAAAATCAGAACGGGAAAAGGGCTGTCACTGATTAAAGGCTACTTGGATTTTTATGGTTGGTTTTTTGTGCCTTGCTAGAGATGTTTGATAAAGGGGAATTGATGTTACTAAAATTAATAATTTTAACCGCCTATATTTTTCAAAATAGGACTGTCTTAAGCATTGATGTATAAGGGCAGATCGAATGATCACAGGTAGGGCTTTGATACTGAACTGGATTGTTCAAATCATGTAAAACTTGGCGTACCATACAAAAGCGGTAACGGCTAAAAATCCCGTTAAAAACCATAGTGTATATTTTTGATATTTTTTCTCTTGTATTTCGCTTTCATATCGAATCTCAAGGTTGATCACCCTTGCCTTTTTATCCTTTTGGCTAATGCCTTTAGACGCCATGACGTTTGCTATTAAGAGATCGTACCTAGCACGAATTTTTGGATAAGGCGATTCACCACTAGCTACTGACTGATGCTTTTTTTCGCCTAGATTAGAATGCTTGTTACCACTTGATGCTGTTGCCTTACTCGGGGCTGCTGTTGCCGTAGTATCGTTCCCAATTTCAATTGACACAGGCAAGGCTGCAGGTAAGCCAGCTTTCATACGTTTCTTAGCTGAGCGAATCATTTCAGGCGTCCCCCAAGTTAAAGGGTCCTCATTTATTTTTCGTTCTAATATAGACGTTTTCTTTTTAGTCATATTGACGGGTACTTTATCTCAATAACCGAGCTGCTTCTAAGGTTAACCCAGAGCCTAGATTAAACCCATATTGACCTTGCTAATATTGGGCGCGTAGCTAATTCGACATACACGTTAACAGCTTGCTATATGGCGATATACGGCTGTTTTGTGGTGTTATGTTGCTTACATGTAACCACCCTATTGATAAAAGGGCATATTGTCTTGGTGGGCCTTTAAGGTAGTAAAAGCTTAGTATCATTTGACCAATTCGCAACAAGAACGAGGGGGAGGAATAAGGGTCAGGCAGGATAGTCACCCTAGTTTTTTGTAGTGAGTGGGGGCAATGCAATAAATGAATCAAAGAAGCCGACTTGTTATTCGGATTAACGGCTCTGACCCATTTTGAGAATGTTATTCAGTGACTTCAATATAACGCTCATGCTAAGCGGCGCAGTTTACTGCGTCCATAGCTTGAGCGTATTGTTATAGCGCTATTCCCAATAAACAGCGCAGTTAATATCTGGGCATTCTTTTGCCAATTCATTGAAGCAGTTTTTAAGCTGTTCATATGAAGATGGGAGCCTATCTTTTAAATCAGAAGAACCTGTAAAAATAATCTTTTCAGGCAAAGATACTAAATCAGTAATTGAATCCCAGAAAGCATCCCAATTTTGGCCATAGAAAGTTGGAAAGGATAGGCTTCTGGCCAATAGCTCATGAAGCTCCCGTTCCGTTGTAACCATACTCAAATCTATATTCATATAGTTTTTGCGCTATAACGCTTGCCAGCATGGGCAAAGAATTTGTCCCTCTGGCTGGCTTTGTTATGA
>ERZ1027231.292-NODE-292-length-17451-cov-24.689469_pt1 | contig 17451 bp, 19 predicted proteins | sample MGYA00520866_ERZ1027231 | MGnify/ENA primary metagenome ERZ1027231 (study PRJEB33311, sample SAMEA4378411) | marine metagenome | biome: Marine biome; feature: Fjord; material: Water | collected 2014-07-20T08:00:00Z/2014-07-... | depth 75 m ...
CGTGTAAAGAACTTTAAACGGCCTTGGCGCTCTAAAAACTCAGTGCTACACTGCAAACCAGTTAATATTTGTAAAAGATACAAAATCTCGTCAAAAAGGAGAGTACAAGTACATGAACACAAGTTTAATGGCCAATACCATCGCTAGTTTAACTCCTGGTCGTGATATCGATGGCTATCTAAATGCCATTGGCGGAATTGCTGTTTTATCTGCCGCCGAAGAGAAAGAAATCGCAGAGCGCCTTTATTTCGATGGTGATCTGGAAGCTGCTCGTCATCTAGTTGTCTCTCATTTACGTTTTGTTGTTCATATAGCCCGCAGTTACAGTGGCTACGGTTTAAATCAGTCCGACCTTATTCAAGAAGGTAATGTTGGCTTGATGAAAGCGGTAAAACGCTTTAACCCAGAAGTGGGTGTTCGCCTGGTGAGCTTTGCGGTTCATTGGATTAAGGCCGAAATACACGAATTTATATTGAAAAACTGGCGCATTGTTAAAGTCGCCACCACCAAAGCTCAGCGTAAATTATTCTTTAATTTACGCGGTGCCAAGAAAAAGCTGGGTTGGTTAAACGAAAACGAAGCGCAAAACATCGCCGATGACCTGGGTGTTAAGCTAAAAGATGTGCATGAAATGGAAGGCCGATTAACTGCCTACGATGCCACCTTTGATAGCCCAGTAGCAGATGACGATGATAGTGCCTACCAGGCTCCGGCAAACTACCTTGAAGACCACAGCTTTGAACCTGCCGCTATGGTTGAGCAAGATAACTACGAACAAGATTCAACAGCTCGGCTAACCGAAGCCATGAAGCAACTAGACGAACGCAGCCAAGACATTTTGATGCGTCGCTGGTTACAGGAAGAGAAGTCGACTTTGCATGAGCTTGCCGCCGAATATGGTGTATCTGCTGAACGTATTCGTCAGCTAGAAAAAAATGCCATGAATAAAGTAAAAGGCATGTTGAGCGCAGAAGCTTAAAGCGCTTTAACTCTGATGTGCAAACAGGCTGCTTCGGCAGCCTGTTTCGTTTGTATTAATCCTGCCTTCTCCCCTTGATTTATCTGCTTATCCCAGTATCTTTGCGACCCTTATGAAATCAAATAAAATTCTACTGATTATTGGTGCTTCATTGGCGGCCTTGAGCGTACTGATTGGGGCGTTTGCCAGTCATGCGTTGAAGACTAGGCTTAGTGAACAGGCTCTAGGCTGGATTGCCACGGGTGTTCAATATCAAATGTTTCATGCATTAATGATTTTGATATTGGCTTTTGCGCTTAAGCAATGGCCTAATTGGGCAGGTTTAAAAGCAGCAGCTTACAGCTTCATAATGGGCATACTGATGTTTAGCGGTAGCCTGTATTTTATGGCGCTGACCGACATTCGTACTTTAGGTATTATAACTCCCATAGGAGGCTTGGCTTTCTTGGGTGGTTGGGGTTTATTAATATGGGCCGCCTGCGCAGTAGATACAGTTTTTGGAAATCAAGATGACAGATAAAAAACCTTCACAAGACCCAATTGAAACAGGCAAAACGCCAGCTGATGCTGAGCAGGTGACTTACGCTAAGCGTATTAAATCGTTTGTAATTCGTGCCGGTCGTATGACTGATGCTCAGCGTGAAGGTTACAAACAGCATTTCTCTGAAAAAGGCTTAGTACTAGGCACTGGCATGCTGGATTACCAAGCAATATTTGGTAATGACAATCCAGTGGTTTTGGAAATTGGTTTTGGCATGGGTAAAAGCCTAATTGAAATGTGCCTGGCTAACCCTGACCTCAATTATATTGGCATTGAAGTTCACACGCCGGGTGTCGGTAAAATCTTACGGGATGCTGATGACTTTAATGTGCAAAATCTCAGGGTTTTCAAGGATGATGCCATAGAGGTACTGGCTCAATGTATCGCGGATAATAGCCTGCAAACTGTACAGTTATATTTTCCTGATCCTTGGCATAAGGCTCGCCACCATAAACGTCGTATTGTGCAGTTGGGGTTCGCTGAAACTCTGCGCCAAAAGCTAAAAACAGATGGCATTTTCCATATGGCCACCGACTGGGAAAACTATGCTGAACACATGATGGAAGTGATGAATGACGCGCCAGGGTACAAAAATGTGGTGGCAACAGGTGAATATCATCCGCGCCCGGATTTCCGCCCTTTAACCAAATTTGAAAAACGTGGCGAGAACCTAGGCCACGGTGTTTGGGATCTTATCTTTAAAAAGGTGAGTTAAGAAAACCCCGGCTAGAGCTTAAACGAATTATTTATAGGAAACCGATCATGTTGAAAAAAGACAAACAAAAAGTATTTGGTGGCGAGTGGACTGAAGAAAGCATGCGCTTTTTTCTTGAAAGCAAGAGCCACGATGGCACTGATGTTGATTTCATCAATTTGTTGAAAGCCTATCAGTATATGACTGCTGACACATTTGAAGAGTTTGTAGCGTTCTTCAAAGATGAAGGCCATAACGTATCGGCCAAAAACCTAGCGGGTGAAAGCGCCATGAGCGTGATGGCCTCACATACCCCGGGCAAGCCTTATAGTGATGTATTGAAAGCGGCGGGTGCAGAATAATCAGCCTTTGATTATTTGTTACTTTGAAAGGCGAACCTAGGTTCGTCTTTTTTGTGTCTTGATATTGAGCTTTCCCATTGTATTCTTAATGTATCAATTATTGGCCAGCCAGCGGCCAGTCAAACATAGCAGGCAGATGTTAAATCATGGTTGATCCAGAAGTCTTTAAACAAAGTTTATCTAACTATTCTATACAGGATCAAAAGTCCTGGGATGCTTGGCTGCCATTGGTAGATGAAATATCAGTGGATACAGAGCATAGTCTGTTGCGTGCAGGTGAGGATCAGAAGTATTTTTACGTTATTAAAAAAGGCCTAGTACGCTATTTTTATATGTCCCCTCAAGGCAAAGAATGGAATAAGTCATTCTTTCATGAAGGGCAAGTTGTGGGCTCCTTAAGTGCCTACTTAACCCAATCACCTAGTCGCTACAATATACAGGCGTTGGAGCCGTCCATACTCTACCGAACTCCCATTGATGCCTTTAAGAGCGCAGCGCAAGACAATTCGATGGTGGCGCAGTTAATTGAGCAAATTACCCAGACAATTTTTTTACGTAATGAAATTCGGGAAAGTATTTTGCTAACAGGCAATGCACAGGAGCGGTTTGACTGGTTGGAGCAAAATGAGCATTGGCTCATTGAGCGTAAGGTTGCCCAGTATCACTTGGCATCTTATTTAGGAATGGATGCGGTCTCGTTATCACGACTGAAAGGAAAACGCGCCAAATTAAATAAATAACCCCTGCTTATTAGGAGCAGGGGCCTTCTATTTTTCCTAGTCTATTGGTCTATGCTGCTTCCACTTCACATAGAGTGAACTGCAAACCAAGTGCTTCATGCATAGTGGTGCAATGTTGTTGAACAGAGTCGATTTCGGCTGAATTAACATTAACTTCTATGGCGATCACACCACTTTCAAGTAACTTAGATTTTAACTCTACGTTAAATTCTTTTAGTGTCTCATTTACTACATCTTCTGCCGTTAAAACTCTAAGGCTAGGCTTGTGAATTTTGCCTACCGCGGTAACGGGAAGTTCTTTTAATATTTGAACAGACTTAGGGCAGGCCGGGCGTTCACTGATATTTTCCATGGCGTAGCTTCGTAGTTCTTCTTCAGTTACCGAAGCATTGGGGTGTAATTGCACATAAGCCACCGGCAATTCCCCCGCATAAATATCGGGTTTGGCCACCGCCGCAGACATAGAAACATCTGGGTGAGAATCCAGGCAAGCTTCAATAACGGCTGGGTCTATATTGTGGCCACTGCGGATAATTAAATCCTTTGCGCGCCCTGTGATAAACAGATTACGTTTATCGTCCAGGTAGCCTAAGTCACCTGTATGCAGCCAGCCTTCTTTAAGCGGAGACTCAGCTTCCCCAAGGTAACCTGCAAAGACCATAGGACCACGTACGCATATCTCCCCCACTGCACCTGGCTGTTGTTGCTTGCTATTAATACGTACTTCAACACTTTCCAAAATGTAACCTGAGCTGCCCACTACAGGCGCTTCATCTATATTAGGCAGGGCAATGCCGCCAGCCACTTCGGTTAACCCGTATATCTGATAAAGAGGTCGATCAGTTAAGGCCATGATTTCTTTGGCCACACTAAGGGGGGTGGGTGCACCACCCGTGATCATGCACTTTAACGAGCTAATATCGGCCTGGCCGATGGGAATGCCCGCCATGCTGGCGATTGAAGTTGAAATGCCGCCGCTCACGCTAACCTTGTAGTGGTCAACAATATCCCAGTGACGCTGGATAACATTCGGATCACGAAAACCAGCTATGGTAGGCAGCAACATATTGCCCCCCACCGCCACGGACCCTAGGCCTATAACTAAGCTGCCAGCAACATGAAACATAGGCAGACCGTTCACTATGGTATCGCCCTCGGACAAGTTCATGGAACCCAGGTAAGAATGCACCATGGTTAACTGGTTTGTATGCGTGTGTTGAGCGAGCTTAGGGGTGCCAGTGGTGCCGCCAGTGTGAAAATAAGCGGCAATATCATCTTGTTTGGGTAGCCATTCTTCAGGCAATGCATCGCCTTTAAACTGAGGCAATAGCGTATCGTAATGGTCAAATTCGGCGCCAGCGGGAATAAGCGCCGAGATTAATTTGGGTTTTTTGCTGAGACGTTGGCTAACAGCCACCGATTTTTGCCAAATATCGCTGTTAGGGTTAGGACCAAGCGCCACAATAATATCGGTACCGGCCTTTTCCATGAGTGAAGTAAGCGCGTCTTCGCTTAATAAAGGGTTTAGCGGGTTGGCAATACCAATGGCTTCGCTGCCCCACAATAAGAAGCTGGCTTGAGGGATATTAGGCAATAAAAAAGAGATAACACCTGGCTTGTCTGAGTCAGTTGGCAGATGTTCGCGCAGCATGCGAGCGGTGCGACTCACATGACCTAATAGTTGTGAATAACTAATGGTTTCATCAGTGAAGGCTGGCGCCATAGCTTTTACAAAGGTAATGGCGGTTGCGTCAGGGGAGCGTTGGGCTGCCTGGCTAATTAACTCATAGGTACTGGATACGGAATTGCTTTGATTCGCCATGTTTACTCTCCCATTTATTTTTAGACTTGATTCATCATGCCTAGGGGAGAGTCTTGCTGCATTAGCATTTGCTAAGATGGCGCATTTCATGACAACCCTTATAGGGTGGTCACTGACAGGCTATAGAAACTTTTCTAATAACTCGTTTAAGAAAAGCTGCCCTTTGGGGGTGGTCTTTATTTCGTTTCCGGGTTCTAACAGGCCAGCTTCAATGGCGCTCTCAATCTTCTTTTTGCAGTGTGAAATACTAAGGCCGGTACGCTGTTCAAAAACTTCAAAAGGCGTGCCTTGGTATAAGCGCAGGGCATTCATAAAGAACTCAAGATCACGATCTTCTAATTGAATTTCTTCGCTATTAACCGAGTGAATTTTGTTCTTATTCAGATAGTCTTTGGGTAGTCGCGTCTTGCTGGTACGCAATATCGTGCTTTGCTCTGCTGGGGTTTTTATGACAGTAATTTTACCGTGGGCGCCAGCACCAATACCCAGGTAATCGCCAAACTGCCAATAGTTAATATTGTGCTTGGCTTGGCGGCCGGGTTGCGCATAAGCCGATATTTCGTACTGATTAAACCCATGCTGAGCCAATAACGTTTGACCCGCTTCTTGAATGCTCCAAAGGGTTTCATCTTGGGGTAGTTTGGGCGGGTATTTATAAAACTCAGTATTGGGCTCAATGGTCAGCTGATACCAGCTAATGTGAGTTGGCCCCAGGTTTATGGCTTGCTGGATATCGTTGAGGGCATCTTCTAATGATTGGTCGGGCAAGCCATGCATTAGGTCTAAATTAAAATTGGTGAAGCCTGCATTTTTAGCCAGCTTAACGGCGGCTATGGCTTCGCTTGCGCTGTGAATACGACCAAGGTGCTTTAGCTGATGATCTTGAAAGCTTTGAATACCAATGGATAAACGATTAATACCCAGATCATGGTAGCCCTTAAATTTCTCCGCTTCAAAGGTGCCTGGATTAGCCTCCATGGTGATTTCTATACCTTGGCTAAAAACCAGCTTTTCTTTTAGGCCTTCAAAAAGTTTTTCATAAGCTTGCACACTTAAAAGGGAAGGAGTTCCGCCGCCGATGAAAATACTTTGAATTTCTCGGCCTTGTACCCAGTGCAAGTCGCGTTGCAGGTCGGCCAACAATGCCTCTATATATTCTTGTTCTGGCAGTGTCTCATCGGCCTTGTGACTATTAAAGTCACAATAAGGGCACTTACGAACACACCAGGGCACGTGAATATAAAGGGACAGTGGAGGCAGGGTTAGTGGCATTAAAATTACAATCTGAAGATTTCGTTAAGCTGTTTAATGGCTTGGCCACGGTGACTAATTTTACTCTTTTGCTCTTTGGTTAATTGTGCGGCGCTTAAGTTAAGCTCGGGCACCATGAATAATGGGTCGTAGCCAAAGCCATCTTCGCCTTGTAACTCGGTTTTAATTTGCCCTTCCCAACTGCCTTGGCAAATGATGGGCGTGGGGTCTTGCCAGTGGCGAACATAGACTAAAATACAATGAAAACGAGCCGTACGATTTTCTGCTGTAACGGCTTTTAGTTCGCTTAATAACTTAAGGTTGTTTTGTTCGTCACTGCAGTCAACACCTGCAAAGCGAGCGCTGTAAATTCCTGGGGCACCAAGCAAGGCATCGACTTCCAAACCGCTGTCATCTGATAATGCCGGTAAACCGGTAATCTTGCTGGCATGGCGGGCTTTTAAAATGGCATTTTCAACAAAAGTTAAGCCGGTTTCTTCGGCGCTTTCTACGTCAAACTGGGTTTGAGGAATTAACTCTACGTTAAAACTCTCTAAAGCATTTTGCAGTTCAACTAATTTGCCTTTGTTGCCGCTGGCCAGTACCACTTTTTGCTTGCTCATGGAATTTATTCGGCTCTTCTTTAATTATCTTGGTAAAAACGCTGACTGAATTTAACGTCCAGGGCTCTTTTGCTGCCTTCTGGTGTAACTTTTAAGTGAAATCGATACATGTCGGAATCATAAAAATCAAAGGTACTGTAAAAATACAGGGCATTGGTTTCTTGAATACGAGTGAAGCTTAATGTTCGGGTCTGGCCAATTAAATTAGAAACTTCCCCTTCTAATTTGGCGTTCCAGGCCACTGGCAATTCACTCACACCGGTTTTTAATACACTAATACTTAGATAACCAAGGGCGCGGCTTCGAGGAATGCCGTAGCTTTTGGCCACGTCTTTATCCAACTCTGAGCTGGTAAGGCCAATGTAATGCACTTCAATATCGCCATATACTTTCTTTTGTTCGGCCATGGCAAACGTTGCCATTAGGCAAAGCCATAAAGAAACCAATAAACGCATGGAAAGCTCCTTAATTTGAGTTAATTAACGCGATACACGATAAATCGCGATTTCACCTAGAAGGTTTGGCCACATACGAATGGCCAATGATTCTTGGTGATCTTTGTCTACTACGGTGCGATCTAAAATATGCAGACCCTTTTCACTGCATAATTTTTCAAAATCTTGAAAAGTGCACATGTGAATATTGGGTGTGTCGTACCAGTTAAACGGTAGGGTTTTCGACATGGGCATCTTACCTTTTAACATTAGAAACAAACGCGTACGCCAGTAACCAAAGTTAGGGAAAGTGATAATGGCTTCTTTACCCACTCGCAACATGTCTTCTAACAATAAATCTGGGCGGTCTACCGCTTGTAGGGCCTGCGTCATAATAACGGTATCGACACTGCCATTTTTAAAATGCTTAAGGCCGTCATTTAAATCGTGCTCAATGACGTTAATGCCTTTCTCAACACAGCTAACAATGCTGTCGGGGTTAATCTCTAACCCGTAGGATTTACATTGCTTGTGCTGTTTTAAAAAAGACAGCAGCTCACCTTGGCCACAGCCTAAATCAAGTACCTGGCTTTCAGGGCTTACCCAACTTTGAATGATGTTTAAATCACTTCTTAAAGTCATAATTTAAGCTCCTGTGCCACGCGGTTCATGTAAGCACCAAATACATTAATGTATCTTGGAATCGGTATAAGGAAGGCATCATGGCCTTTTTCAGATTCAATGCGGGCATAGGTGACGTCTTTGTCGGCTTCAATTAACGCATCGACTATCTCTTCGCTACGCTGTGGGCTAAAGCGCCAATCGGTAGTGAAACTCACCACCAAAAACTTACAGGTCGCTTCGTCTAAGCACTTGGCAAGATCATGATCGTAATATTGAGCGGGATCAAAATAATCCAGTGCCTTGGTCATTAACAAATAAGTATTGGCATCAAATGAGGTGCTGAATTTTTCACCCTGATAATGCAAATAACTTTCAACCTGAAATTCCGGGCTGTAGTTGTACTTTACTTCATCACTTTTCATATCACGGCCAAACTTCTCACCCATAGCATCGTCACTTAAATAGGTTAAGTGGGCGAGCATGCGGGCGGTCATTAAGCCTGTTTTAGGTATGGCATTTTTTACTATGTAATGACCGTCATGGAACTCAGGGTCTTTCATAATGGCGTTACGAGCCACTTCATTAAAGGCGATATTTTGTGCCGACAATTTTGGCGCCGAGGCAATGACTACGCTGTAATGAAGACGCTCTGGGTATTGAATGCTCCAGCGTAAAGCTTGCATGCCACCCAAGCTGCCACCGATCACCGCGGCGAACTTATCTATGCCTAGGCGATCGGCCAAGCGAGCCTGGCTTTCTACCCAATCACGCACACGCACCATGGGAAAGTCGCTGCCGTAAGGCTGGCCAGTTTCTGGGTTAGTGGTGGTGGGGCCTGTACTGCCATGACAACCGCCAAGGTTATTCACAGACAATACAAAGAATTTATTGGTATCGATAACCTTGCCAGGACCAATGCAGGCATCCCACCAGCCAGGTCGTTTATCACCATCGTGAAAACCAGCTGCATGATGATGACCACTTAAGGCGTGGCAAATAAGGATGGCATTGCTTTTGTCAGCGTTTAGCTCACCGTAGCTTTCATAAGTTAATTCATAGCTGGCCAGAGTCTTGCCACTGACCAGGGTCAGAGGTTCGTCAAACTTAGCTATTTGCGGCGTGATTACGCCAACTGAATTGGCAGAATTCGATTGCGGCATTCAATTGGGTCCAAAAAGAAGAGAATAAAAAAGCTGCGCAGTGTACGCCACGCAGCCCATAAGACCAATTATCAATATTCAGTAGAAACTGAAATTAAAGGCCAATAATGAAACCAGGAGCACCTGTACTCATGGCCATGTTTTTCAAAATGATTTCAAAAATCATAATCACCACCATGATAACCATAGGGCTTAAATCCAGGCCGCCCATGTCAGGCATTCTTTTACGAATGGGCTCCATCACCGGGTCGATAATTTGTCTTAACAATATAAGTGCTGGGTTATTGCTTTGTGGGGCAACCCAGCTGGCAATAATAGTGATGAGTAGGCCCCAGAAATAAAGCTTAAGAAACAACCCGATGCTACCCAGCATTGCCCAGACTGCAATGCTGGCAACATCAATGGGCCAGCCCACTAGGATAATCGAGATGCTAATGGCTATTAACTCCACAATAACCAGTAGTATCAGGGAAGCTATGTCATAGCCGCCAAAGCCGGGCACCATCTTACGTATAGGAATTAATACCGGGCTAGTGGCTTTAATTACAAATTGGCTAATAGGATTATTAAAATCCGCTCGCACTGCTTGCAACATGAAACGCAATACCACGATAAACAGATAAAAACCTGCAAGGGTATTAATTAATAACAAGCCAATTTGAGCTCCAGTGGATCCCATGAATCACTCCTGTCTAATAAAGATTATTGTTTTAAGCGTATATTATGCCAGCACACTTTGCTGTAATTGGTTGATTTCAGTGATGCCTTTTTTAGCCAATGCCAGCATGGCATTTAATTCTTCAGGCTGGAAAGGTTCACCTTCGGCGGTGCCTTGAATTTCAATGAAACCACCGTTGTCGGCCATGATCACGTTTAAATCGGTTTCGGCGTTGCTGTCCTCGGCATAATCTAAGTCCAGTACCGCCTCGCCTTTATAAACACCAACCGAAACAGCGCCAACCATGTATTTAATTGGGTTTTTCTTAAGCATGCCTTTTTCCAACATGTAATTCACGGCGTCTACCAGGGCCACGCAGGCGCCGGTAATAGAAGCGGTACGAGTGCCGCCGTCTGCTTGAATAACGTCGCAATCAATGGTGATGCTGTTTTCACCAAGTGCTTTAAGGTCGATGGCAGCGCGTAATGATCGGCCAATTAAGCGGCTAATTTCAACAGTACGACCGCTTTGTTTGCCCTTGGCGGCTTCACGCATCATGCGCGAATGGGTTGAACGTGGCAGCATGCCGTATTCAGCCGTCACCCAGCCTTGGCCTTTGCCACGTAGAAAAGACGGTACGCGACCTTCAACACTGGCGGTACAAATTACCTTAGTATCACCAAATTCCACCAGTACTGAGCCTTCTGCGTGCTTGGTGAAATTACGAGTAATTTTAACATCACGAAGTTGGTCTAGTGCGCGGCCGCTTGGTCTCATTATGGAAGTATCCTAATGCAATAAGGTGTAAACGTTTTAGTGGGCAGCATTATAGCGTTCCTGAGGGCTGCGCCAAGGAAAAAGGCCCTATCTTTTTACTTGTTCGTTTTCATTGCCAAGCTTTAATTGCCTCGTTTGTGGAACCCTTTGGCTGGCCAAGGTAAAATGCCAGCCATTACTTAGTTAATTCACGCGCTTCAATAGGATAGCTCAAATGATCTTAAGCATGACCGCCTTTGCCAGGGCCGATCACGAAGGGCTCGTGGGTAACTTTTACTGGGAAATTCGCTCGGTAAATTCCCGCTATCTGGAACTGCATTTTCGTCTGCCAGATTCGCTAAAAAGCATTGAAGGGGATTTGCGTGATGCCATAAGGGCGAAACTTACCCGCGGCAAGGTGGAGTGCAACCTGAAGTTTATAGCCAACACAGGGCAACAAGACTTAACCATAAACGAGGCACTGGTTAGCCAGTTAAATCAGGCAGCAGATCAGGTTCATGCTCTTATAGGGCCGGGCAATGCGTTAGATGCCCTTGAAATTTTAAAATGGCCAGGGGTTCTGAGCCAGCCGCAATTGGATATGGGGCAAGTAAAAACCGATGCCCTGCAAGGGTTTGACTCTGCCCTGACTGATCTGGTTAATATGCGAGAGCGAGAAGGCACAGCATTGAAGGCGTTTATTGAACAACGCATGGCTGGCATAGATGAAGAAGTGAGTAAGGTAAAAGCCATCTTGCCTGAAATACTTCAAGCCCAGCGTGAAAATCTATTAAAACGTTTGCGAGATGTACAAATAAAAGTAGATGAAGAGCGCTTCGAGCAAGAAATGGTGATCTTGTTACAAAAGGCCGATGTGGATGAAGAGCTAGATCGTCTGCAGGCCCATCTTCAAGAAGTGGGTAGAATTCTAAAGCAGGGCAGCGCTATCGGTCGTCGTCTAGACTTTATGATGCAAGAGCTTAATAGAGAAGCCAATACTTTATCGTCTAAGTCTATCTCGCACCTTACCACGCAAATAGCGGTGCAATTAAAGGTATTGATTGAGCAAATGCGAGAGCAGATTCAAAATATTGAATGATGCTGTTCAAATTTTAATAGCCAGTATCAAATTCAAAACTTTGATTGAGCCGAAAAGATGGTTTGTCATAAGTTAAATAATTACAGAGCATAGAGTAAGCAGTATGAGCCAAGGCACCCTATACATAGTCAGCGCTGCATCCGGCACCGGCAAAACCAGTTTGTTAAAAGAACTGCTGGCCAACACTGAAAATATTGCCGTGAGCGTAAGCCATACCACTCGCCCCATGCGTGATGGTGAAGAAAACGCCGTGCATTATCATTTTGTTGAAAAAACTCAGTTTGAAGACAAGATAGCCGACGGCGATTTTCTCGAGCACGCCCAAGTGTTTGGCAACTACTACGGTACCAGCCAGAGCGCAGTGGAAAAACAATTGGCTCAGGGCCTGGATGTGATTCTGGAGATAGACTGGCAAGGGGCTCAGCAAGTGCGCCGCCTTATGCCTGATGCTGTGGGTATTTTCATCATGCCACCAAGCAAGCAAGCTTTATTGAGCCGTTTGCAAGGGCGTGGTCAGGACAGTGATGAGGTTATTGCTACGCGTACCGAGGAAGCTGTGAGTGAAATGAGCCACTATAACGAATTTGATTTTCTGGTGGTAAACGATGTTTTTGAGACCGCTTTGGCCGATCTTCAAGCAATTTTTAATGCTGGGCGTTTACGCATAGCGCCACAGAGCAATACACATAAAGAGATGATTGGTGAGTTGTTGAATTAGCTTGTGACTTTTGTGAGTGATTGCCAGAGCTAATAGTTTCTGTCTGTACATCCTCGGCTCTGGCATCCTGCTTCGCTTTATCACCTTCATCCATGAAGGTGTGTACATAAATAAATGGCGAAGTTGCTTGGTATTTTGTAAACTGTTGACCTTAAAACGTTCAAATTGGCGATTTATTCGCCCAAATCAAGAGAATTAATATGGCTCGTGTAACCGTAGAAGATTGCCTAGACAATGTAGACAACCGTTTTGACCTAGTAATGCTAGCCTCTAAACGTGCCAAGCAATTGGTTATGCAGGGTGCTGAGCCGTTGGTTGACCCTGAAAATGATAAGCCAACTGTTATCGCATTGCGCGAAATTGCAGCGGGTAAAGTAACACCAGCAACTATGGCTGCTGCTGAAGCTGCCGCTCTTGCCGAAGAGCAAGCATAAGTATGACGGCACCTTTTCCTTTAACGCAGTTAAATTAGGAGGTTAAGTTGCCAACAATAGATGCACTGGCCGAGCGCCTAAGCAGCTATCTTGAGCCCGAGCAAATCAATCAGGTTTGCAGGGCTTATCATTACGCCGAGCAAGCCCACGACGGGCAATATCGCCGCAGTGGCGATCCTTATATTATCCATCCTTTGGCCGTGGCCAACATCCTTTCGCAAATGCACATGGACCCACAAAGTCTCATGGCTGCTATGTTGCACGATGTTATTGAAGACACAGCCGTTCCTAAAGATGCATTGGTTCAACAATTTGGCGAAGTGGTAACCGAGCTTGTGGATGGGGTTTCTAAACTGACCCACATTAAGTTTGAAAGCCAAGAAGAAAAACAAGCCGGTAATTTCCAAAAAATGGCCATGGCCATGGCACGAGATATTCGTGTGATTTTGGTGAAACTGGCCGACCGCCTGCATAACATGCGTACTCTGGATGCCATGCCACCAGAGAAAAAACGCCGCATTGCCCGTGAAACTCTTGAAATTTATGCTCCCATTGCCAATCGTTTGGGCATCAGCAATATCCGTATTGAGCTAGAAGACTTGTGCTTTCACGCCAAGCATCCAATGCGCTCGAAGATGATTCAAAAAGCCGTTAAGGCAGCGCGAGGCAATCGCAGTGAGCTGGTGGATAAAATTAGCGACTCCGTCAAGAAGCGCTTAAAAGAAGAAGGTTTGAAAGGCCGAGTCATGGGCCGCGAGAAACATCTTTACAGTATTTATAGAAAAATGAAGGAGCAGAAAAAATCCTTCAATCAAATTATGGATGTTTACGGCTTCCGGATTATTGTTGATAGTGCCGACAGCAGTTACCGAGCCCTGGGTTTCATTCATAACTTGTATAAGCCGGTTCCTGGTCGCTTCAAGGATTACATTGCGATACCCAAGGCCAATGGCTACCAATCTCTGCACACCACCGTCGTGGGCGTGGGCGGTGTTCATATAGAGATTCAAATTCGTACCGAAGAAATGGAAGCCATGGCCCACAATGGCATTGCAGCCCATTGGCTTTATAAAGACGAAGAAGACGAAAATATTGGTAATCAGCGTGCCCGTAAATGGATTCAGGGTTTACTTGAACTTCAGCAACGTGCCGGCAACCCGCAAGAATTTATCGAATCGGTAAAGCTGGATTTATTCCCTGACGACACTTATCTGTTTACGCCCAAAGGGCGCATTGTTGAAATGCCCAAAGAAAGTACCCCGGTGGATTTTGCTTATAGTGTGCACAGTGATGTGGGCAACACCTGTGTGGGTTGTCGAGTAGACCAGCAGTTGGCACCGCTAAGCACTAAGCTGTACAGCGGCCAAACGGTAGAAATTATTACCGCACCAGGTGCCAGCCCTAACCCTTCCTGGTTGAACTTTGTAGTAACCAGTAAGGCGCGAAGTAATATTCGTCATTACCTTAAGAACCAAAAACACGACCAGTCTATTTCACTAGGCAAACGCTTATTAAGCGGCGCCTTATCTATGTTTCAGTTGGACTTAAATGAAATAGAAGTGGATCACCTTGAGCATCTGGTTAAAGAATTTGGCGCCATAGATTTTGATATTATTCTTGAAGAGATCGGCCTAGGCTCTCGTGCTCCACAGGCTATTGCACGCCGTATTGCCATGTTTGCGTTAGGCGAAGAAGATGGTGTCTCTTCGGTGAATAGCGAAGGCGTATTTAGCATTAGTGGCAAAGAAGGTGGTGTGGTGAGTTATGCCAAATGTTGTAGCCCAATTCCAGGGGATGACATTGTGGGCTACTCAAGCGCGGGCCGAGGTTTAGTTGTACACACTAGTAACTGCAAAAACATGCGTGACATGCTGGATCAAACCGATAAGTGTTTACCGCTTATTTGGGATGACAACATTCGAGAAGATTTCTCGGTGACCTTGCGTTTATGGGTAGCCAGTGGTCGAGGTTTAGTGGCTAAATTGGCGGCATTGGTGAGTGAAGCCGATGGTAACCTCGAGCAAATAAGCGTAGATGATAAAGATGCCACCTTAAGTGTGGTGAGTTTACGTATTGGGGTGCAGGGTCGTAAACATTTGGCCGATGTCATGCGTAAACTTAAAAAGAATAAAGCCGTTAATAAAATTACTCGTCAAACAAATGCAGTGTAAGTCATGCCTTAGGCTGGCTTAGTAAAATGAAGAAACAGGATCGAACATGAAAGAAATTATCAATACCGACAAAGCACCACAGGCCATTGGTACTTATTCACAAGCTGTAAAAGTGGGTAAAACCGTTTACCTTTCTGGTCAAATTCCATTGGTTCCAGAAACCATGGAGATGGTGGAAGGTGACTTCGCAGCAAACGTACGTCGAGTGTTTGATAACTTAACGGCGGTGTGTGAAGCGGCTGGCGGTTCTTTACAAGACATCGCAAAACTAAACATCTTCCTAACGGATCTTAGTAATTTTGCCACTGTAAATACAATTATGGCTGAATATTTTGAGCAGCCTTACCCAGCCCGTGCGGCCATTGGTATTGCTCAGTTACCTAAAGATGCCGAAGTGGAAATGGACGGTGTTTTAGAGTTGCCTTAATTATTTAACGACAGACATCCTAAAATGTTGCTCCTGAAATTTTAGGATACAGGCCATCCTTGGCCATAAAAAAGCCGAATTAGATCTTAGTGAGTTAAAGATTTAATTCGGCTTTTTTATGCCTATACGCCCCTTATGAATGGGGCAATAAATATTAGCGCTGTGCTAATTTCTCTTGAGCACGAATAGCGGCGGCACGAACCTGATTAGGGGCGGTGCCACCAATATGATCACGGGCACTAACCGAACCTTCTAAAGTCAGCACATCAAATACATCTTCAGTAATCATGTCGCCAAACTGTTGAAGTTCTTCTAACGTCATTTCAGCAAGGTCTTTACCTGTTTTCACGCCATAACCCACTGCACTGCCTACGACTTCATGGCTGTCACGGAATGCCACACCTTTGCGCACTAGATAATCGGCAAGATCGGTAGCGGTACTGAAACCACGCAGAGCGGCTTCGCGCATAACGTCTTTTCTAGGTGCCACACTTGGCATCATGTCAGCAAAAGCACGTAAGCTACCGGCTAATGTATCAATGGTGTCAAACAAGGGTTCTTTGTCTTCTTGGTTGTCCTTGTTGTAAGCCAAAGGCTGGCTTTTCATTAGGGTTAACAAGCTAAACAAATGGCCAAATACGCGACCAGATTTACCACGCACCAATTCAGGTACATCCGGGTTTTTCTTCTGCGGCATGATGGATGAGCCGGTACAGAAGCGATCAGGTAGTTCAATGAAGTTAAACTGAGCGCTAGCCCATAAAACCAGCTCTTCAGAGAAGCGGCTTAAGTGCATCATGATGATGGCGGCATCGGCATTAAACTCAATGGCAAAGTCACGATCCGAAACGCTGTCTAGAGAGTTTTCGGTTGGTGCATCAAAACCTAATAACTCGGCAGTGTAATGACGATCGATTGGGTAGGTGGTGCCAGCTAAAGCAGCGGCCCCTAATGGCAATACGTTGACACGCTTACGGCAATCTTGCAGGCGCGCGAAGTCACGCTCTAACATTTCATTCCAGGCTAATAAATGGTGGCCAAATGTCACAGGCTGAGCCGTTTGTAAATGGGTAAAGCCAGGCATTATGGTGTCGGCTTGTGCGGCGGCAAGCGTAATTAAGCCTTCTTGTAAGCGCGTTAGTTCACTGCTTAATGCATCAATTTCAGAACGCAGGTACAAGCGAATATCGGTGGCTACCTGATCATTACGGCTACGACCTGTGTGCAGTTTTTTACCTGTGATACCAATTTTTTTGGTAAGGGCGGCTTCAATGTTCATATGCACATCTTCAAGGGCGATAGACCACTCAAAGTTGCCGGCTTCAATATCGGTCTTAATTTCACCCAAGCCTTTAATAATATCGTCACGTTCGCCTTCGGTAAGTACACCGACTTTGGCCAGCATGGTGGCGTGGGCAACAGAACCTTCGATGTCTTGAGCATACATACGCTGGTCAAACTCAACCGAGGCAGTAAAGCGCTGAACAAAGGCGTCGGTGGCTTCTGAAAAGCGGCCGCCCCAGGCTGAGTTAGTTTTATCGTTGCTCATATTCTTATCCACAAGCCGAAACAGGCTTCAGTTAATCGTTTAATTGCGCGCATTATACAGATTGTAGTCTTTGTATGCAGGTATAGAAGTTCTCAGATAACTAACGGAGCTTAAAGCTTGATGCATATATAAGCAGGCCTAGAGACTAGCAAGGTGAGGTGGTTTAGCTGATGGGTTGAGCCCCCAGTTGCTCAGTAATCAACATCTTTGAACTTGCCGCTTATCAGGCAAATGTATGGGCTTGGGCAAAGGAGCTTGAGACTAGCTGGCAGATTTGCCAGTATGCTGTGAAAAACGCCTCTATTCCATATTGAGACGCTCGATCGATTTACCCAAGGATAGCCCTTAATGCTAAAAAGCCTGCCCGCAGTACGTGCTGCCGACCTTATTCCAGACTTATGTCAGGTTA
>ERZ1027231.293-NODE-293-length-17407-cov-18.761987_pt1 | contig 17407 bp, 13 predicted proteins | sample MGYA00520866_ERZ1027231 | MGnify/ENA primary metagenome ERZ1027231 (study PRJEB33311, sample SAMEA4378411) | marine metagenome | biome: Marine biome; feature: Fjord; material: Water | collected 2014-07-20T08:00:00Z/2014-07-... | depth 75 m ...
CCACCACATGGCGAAGATCATCAAATACCCCAGCCATCATTTCAGGGTCAAGCACTGCCTGATAAATGCGGTTGATGTAGTGCTTTAGTACCTGTGGGTCTTTATAGGGTTTCACATTTCACCTGGGATTGAGCTTCGAGCCAAACTATTGAATATATAGATATTTAGGCCAGACCGGCCCGAGGGCACATGACTTTTAACTTATGTAAGCGATGTAACTAAATAAAGGCTGATTTTAATCATATCCATAGCACTCAATTATAATCAAAATCAGCTAACACTTTCACTGACTTTAGATACCGAATTTAGTTACATGACAAGGCTAAGGACAGCACCCAAATTAATCATTTACAAAATGGTTAGCGAATCAGAAATTAGGGTGGAAATTGAGGATCAAATAATAACCCATTGATATCCACTTCAAGGGGTTATTAATTTGCTAGATTTATTCATTCGTGTTGGAAATTAGAGCGCCACAATTACCACTACAATAATCTCCACATCTGAACTGTACTGCTCGGTTTCAGCCACAGAAGCCCGTAAATAAAGGGTGCCGGCCCTAGCTGGAATTAGCAGGTCACCACTGACCAAGTCCAGTCCCATATCAAAGGTGCCATCCACCGCTATAAAAGCCAAGGGCGCATAAGTGATAATACCGTTCGAATTAGACTGTGCATTCAAGGTGATGCCTGGAAAGCCCTTAAAGAGTGTCATGTCATTAAAGTTACTAATCACCGCCTGCCCCTTATCTATGGTCAGGATGGCAATGGCTTCGCTGGCTCCATACTCATCCGTACTGGCCTGGCTGGCCTTAATTTGCACTGTGCCAGTGTGATGCATCTGCACTAGATTGCCATTAAGACTAATGGCACTGTCATCGCCCCCCACAATGGAATAGCTGATACTGCCGCTGCTATTGCTACTGACAGGCAGGGTAAATAAACCATCAGTTAATTTCTTAGTGATACTGTCAAAAACAAGAGTGGCGGTAAGTTTCTTTTGATACACATCCACGCGACCAGCAAAAATGCCATTAATTGTATTTTCCCAGAAACGACCGGAAAAGAGTGTGCCCCCTTGTAGCGTCATATGATTAACCGGATATTCATAGGCGTTGGATCTATCCAAATAGACCCCCACATAGGGATAATCAATCTGCGCGCTTTGCACCTGCTGCCATTGCTCATTTACTTCTTCGTAAAACCCCAGTTCATTATTGGCCAAAATGGCCAGAGTCTCTCCATCCAAAGCAATGCTGGCACCGTCTTTTGAATAGCGATTACTGTGGTTGATTATCTGGCTTTCATTCATGTTGCGCCAACCTATACTGGGCTTTTTAAACATAAAGGTGCTGATTTCACCACTGTTGCTAAAGTTGCTGTAGCTACCACCAATAATCCAGTCATCGTTGGCTTCTAGGTTAGAGAAGCGCGCCAGGATGTCGCTGCTCACCAACAAGGCCTCCTTACTCCAGTTGCCATCATTGTCTGCGTATACTGTGATGAGGTTGGCATCGGAAGAGACCACCAAACGCTTGCCATTATCAATCCATTTTAAGGCCCTGCCAAAATTATTTGAGCTGTCGCTAAAGCCATGAGTCTGAATGGCCTGGGACTGTCCAAGTTCGTACACCAAGACCCGGCTGTCGTTATAACCGTTGCCCCCCACCGCCAGGCGATCCTCAAATAAAGCCAAAGACTTGCCATAGTTATCCAGGGCCTTTTCGCCATTGGCTAGCTCTTCAATCACCTCATAGCTGGCTTCCATTTGTTGCCAGCCAGATAGTGGCTTTTTATAAACGTATACTTTTCCCCTTACGTTTGGATCTTTACGCAGGGGGGCGCCAATGGCAATGGTATCGCCGCTGATGGCCACGGTGGCACCAAAATCTGCCCAACTGCTTAAGCCTGGGGGGTTAAGTTTCGCTAAAAAACTCCACTGTTTGTCAATTCTTTGCAAGAGATAAGCGGCCCCGCGATAACCATCTTCACCGGGCGCCCCTACCACGGCAACATCCCCTTCCACGGCCACAGCTTGGCCAAAATAGGAAAAATCAAAACTGCTCTTATCTTGCGGGTAGACGCTATTGATAACCTGACTCAAAGCACCTGAGGCAAGAGTGTATTCATGGAAGGCACCACCATTCACAGCTTGAGAGTCATCTTCGGGAAAGCCCATGAACAATTGGCCATCCTGTAACGCCATGCGTTCACCGCTTGAATCAAAATTTCGACTGCGTTCATTGCTCATGGCATGAGTGCCCACTAGCTGCCACTGACTCTGCGAATTTTTCTCATAGAAGTACAGGGTATCGGTCTCGTCCATGGAACCATCTGCTCCAGCAGAGAGAATAACTAAATTATTACCTTCTATTACCGACAGGGCGCCAAATCTCACATCCAGACCATCTTCACGTTGGATTAATTGGCTCTGACTAAAGACACTGCCGACATGCTCCATCACCAACACAGCGCCAGATTCCTGCCAGGAATAAGACTGTCCGCTTATCACCAGGGCATTGCCATCACTTTCTATGTGAAACTTAAATTGATTGGGCAGCGCTGCACTTAGATCAATAGCCTGGCTCTCGTTCATGTCATTCCATTGCCCGGCAGATTTTTCATATACCAACAAGGTACTGGGAGAATTCATCATAGACAAAATCATGTCATCTACAATCTTAACGCTTTGTGCAAAATATCCACCGCTATGAGCATTAGATAGCTCCAGAACCGCATTGGCTGAGTCGGCATCGGCCCAACCTAACAAGGGCTTTTCATAAACGTAGATGCCACCTCTATCAATAGTAAAGTACATTGACCCCACCACCACTAAGTCATCAGTGATATCGAGGGAGCCGCCAAACGAACGCTTGTCATAATAATTTTTACCCTTCAACACCGCCACGGCCTCGGCATCTTGCCAATCACCATTGAGCTTCTCATAAAGAAAAACTCTGGACTCTCGAAAGTTTTGACCACTCACCGCACCGATGGCAATGAGGTTATCGGACATCGCCACCTCGATGCCAAAGTTAATGGCTTCATCCATATTAGGACGAAAAGTTGCGATTAATTGCCAGCTGTCCGAAATCTTTTTTAATACATAGGCCAGACCATGATGACCGCCGCCACCGCCGCCACCCTCTGAATGGGGGCCAGGCAAGCCCACCACGGCATAGTCTCCATTTACATCTAGGGCATAGCCCATATGGGAGTCGGTGGCAGAAACGGAATAGGACTGCGCGCTAATAAAGTCTTCAACTTTATCCCACTGGTATTCTTGTGCCCAGGTAAGACTTGAAACAAACATAAAACAACAAAATATCGTTTGCCTATTCTTCCATTTATAAAGTTGAATTCTTTTAAAAAGCCCTTTCAAAATTAAAACTGAATTCAAATAAATATAAATATATTTTTTCATCATCACTCTCCCTAGTTGTGAAATAAATACTAGTTTGAGTTATATAGTTTTTGCATCATTAATTAGTACCATTCGACCAGCTAATTAAAAATAATTCATGCGTATATTTTTATATGAGTATAACCCCACTTTTTACCCAAAAAGATAAACTCCTTTTCGCAACAAAAAAATAATTTCAACACTGCACTAAATACATAATGAAAATTCGAAAAACAAGCTATAAACAAGCCGTTTAGTCCCCGAATTTACCATTAATAACTTTTAACTAGAGGAATAAAAAGCGTATAAAAAAACAATAGAAGGAAGAATCATTATTTTACAGAAGGTAAACTGGATAACTGGTCAGGCGGTATAATTGTTAACATTACACCCACAGAAAAGCCCACCTTATAAAAAGGTAGGTGAATTTATTTAATGAAACAAAAGAGGTTATATTAAGTTAACAATATTTCTTCTTCAGCCTTCACTGGCCAAACCACTGCGGAAGGTCCAGCTTTGTCCGTCTTTAATTTTGGATACCGAAAAATTCACCGAGCCGCCCACTACCTCACACTGGCTGGCAGTGGAGTGAAAGGTATAGGTTGATGTGGTCGAACCATTCACCTCAAGTGTTTTGCTACTGCCATTGCATTTTAATTTCAGCACATGGTTCTTGGAATCATTATTATATATTCTTACCGAACCCGCCTGAGCCAAGCAAGGCAGCAACAGCATAGCGCAGAATACAAGCGTAAATTTAGACATTATTTTCATCCCTAATTGATACGTGGCCAGGCTTATTAATTTAATTATTACCTGACTAAATATTTTAATTACATACTAGATGCAATCAAAAATGAGGCAATAGTGCAATTTAGGGTTTTAGCTAAAAATAGAAATGGCACTTGGGATTTATCTTGACTCAATATTTAAGGAGTTATAGGTACATAAGCAGCCCTAATTTGCACCCTTGAAAATATCAACAAAAAACTTAGAATTAAATATCTTTAAATCCAGCAGGGATGATTAAACATTCATCATTACCCTTAACCTCCACGCTGAAGCTAATTCCACATAAGCAGTTACCAATTGACTCATACCAGAAAAATTTGGGCAAAACCCATTCGTCAAAATAAGTACGAAAAAATTTATGATGGACTTAGGGTTATAGCTAAAAGCTCCATTTTAAATAGATGGCGTTATGTCACCATCATTACCATTCAAGATTCAGATACGCTGTTCTATGGTTTTTCAAAATCGGCTCATAATGCAGCATATTGGAAACCAAAGAAGTTAAAAAGAGCAGACATAGGAAGCCATGAAGTTCATACCATATGCCGTAAAACATGTAATGAACTTAAGAAAGTAGCCCTGGAGCAAAAGAGAACTAAGAGCCAGCACCGGAACTGGCACAATCCAGTTACCAGCCTGCCTAAGATAGGTGAAAAGATCATAGTAAAACGTGAAAATGCAGAGCATGGTCAATGGGAGGAGGAATCAGCCTGGGGTGGTAGTCTTTTTTTATGTGATCTATACGGTGATTCTAAGGTAATAAAATGGAGAAGAAAAACAGCTTTTGATTAAATTTCTTCTTAATTCTGACGATTAACAATTATCAAAAATATCATATTTTTTCTAAATTCACTTGCTCCTTATTTGGTGCTTTACTAAAGATAGAATACATAAGAAACAACACACCTAATGAAGTAGAAATAATACCTGCCAGAGCAATAGTATCGTGTACATTATTTTTATACTGATTTAGTAAGCTAAAAGTAATGGGAGACAGGAATACCGCCATATACCAAAAAGAAGCCAGAACGCCCATATAACGCGCTCTTTGTGCAACTGGAACAAGCTGCATGATCCACAGGCTGGAGTTAGGCGAAAGCCAGCCAAAGAAAAAACCACCAAGAAACATAGCCGCCAATGCCATATTATAAGTGTTGGACATACCCAAAATAATACAGCAAGCGCCCATGCCCACAAAAATTAGGCCGTAGATAGATTTAAAATGAAACTTTGAACGAACAAAGGCATACATGGCCGAACCCAGTGCCGCAGTGATTAAAAATATATTTAAGGCCAGGGCTATTTGCGATCCGTTAGAGTTGAATTTTTCGAAAATAAAGGAGAGCTGAACAAAAGGCATATAAAACATACATTGCGCCACCAATACGGTTAGTAGAATAAAAAATACATTTCCTTTTTTATCCAGTTTAATATTGCCTTCTTCATTAGTTTTATGTGCTGGCTTAGGCTCACGGTAAGCCAATAAAATTGGCACTATTAATACGAATCCCAATAAAAAAAGCAAAAAATTATAACGCCAGCTTATATCCAACAAGATACCGGCAAGAATGGCGTAAAATATATTAATGCCCAAGCCAATGCCATTGGCCAGCCCCATCACTCGGTACCTGGCCTCACCGGTAAAATAGTCTCCAATTAGGGTATTATTCATAGTCAAAATTCCAGCAACAGCTAAACCTACAAACGCCCTGCTAATTAAAATTAAATAAATATCATCTAGATAAAATCCTGCCGAGCCAGCCACTGAAAATAAAAACATGGATGCCAGTAAAATATGCGTTTTTTTCAAGTGTTCACTCAATAGACCCACCAGCGGCGCTCCTATTGCCACAAACAAACCGGTAATACCGAGTATCATCCCCACAAGCTCTTGAATATTCCCCAGATGAGAAAACTCTTGGCTTTTACTTATTTTGGCTAGCGCAGGAATTAATGCCACACTGGTAAGGGCACCTGAACTGGCCACCAGCAGCATGACGGTGATCAGAAAATATGACTTCTTGTCTTTCACTATTACTTCCTATTTTTTACAACATAAAACAACTAAAACAGAATTCTTGCCGCATTATATTGCATATTATCAATCACTCATAATTCAGAAACTGGACAATGATCGGTAAATACTACTATTAAAGTATTTTACATATATAAATAAGAAATGGCTCAATCAAGGTATTTAATAAATAAATGAAGACTTCTCCATGAAATAAAAAAGCCCGGCCCCTAATTATTACCTGAGTATTTACACACAGATGACAACTTGGAGCCGAGCTTTTAGCTAACGTTATGAATCAGACTGCTAGGTCTTTATTTTTTTCATTCATTTTTAAAAATTAGACGCTTCCAATTCCAATGTTCGTTTACTCACACGGCGCCAGTTATTGATGCCATCATCAGACACCCAAATATCCCCGGTTGTCACATTATAGCGAGTGTCGTAACCACCTATGGTCCACACTCGGTTATTAAATTCAGTCACACCAAATGACCTTGAATTATTGTGCGCGGTAAAGCTGGCCCTTATATCAGTAGAGCCTTCTTGAATATAATATACATGGCCCAGTTGGTTAGATTGTCCACCAGGGTAAATTAGTAGTTTGTCGTCTATTACAGCTACATCATGACCATTGCGCGCAACACCGCTACCATTGGCTTTTGTCCAAGTAATACCGTCATCACTGTAAGCAACCATGGTACTGCTTAAGTTAGTGTTGGACGTGCCTCCTGTTACCCACATCTTGCCATCAAATACGGCAGCTCTATGGAATTTAATATCCATCTCGTAGGCCACCAAATCCCAATTACTGGTTTTCTGTTCCCAATCTATGCCATTGGTAGAGGACCACACATCGGTATACACGGTATTACCGTAATAAGAGGTGCCACCCAGAACCCACAGCTGATTGTCATAAGCCAGCAACTGATGGTTTACGCGACTTGTGAATGGTAATTCAACCTCAACTTTGTCCCATTGCAAACTGCCATCCACTTGTTGAGCCGTGTAAAACTCCGATACATCTAGATTTGTACCCGTTAACATCCAAAGCTTGTTATCAAACTCCACCACATGGCTGCGCTTTAATTGTGTCGGTGCTAACTTTTCGCCGCGGTCTAACACCCAGTCTATGCCATTAGTACTTTTCCAGGTTTCATTTACAAAGCTGTAGTTGGATGAATTCCCGCCAATAATCCACAGAGCGCCATCAAATTTAACCAGCTCATGATCTTTAATGGCACCAAACTCACCTTCTTTGGTTATCTGTTGCCAGTTTTTACCATCACGAGATACCCAGTTATCCAATGAGACGTCGACAATTTTATCTTCACTTACAAATCGATCGCTTGCTTTGCTGCCGCCCATTAACCAAAGTTGATCTTTAAATACCATAGTAAAATCGGCGTTGGCGCGAGTAGTATATTGAGCTTGATCATTTTCCAGTGTCCAATCTAAACCGTCATCCGACGAATACACTTTCTGGTAAGCGCCCACCGCCCAAAATTTATTTTGGAAGCTGTACAAGGATAAGCGCCCCAAATTATTTGGGTCTAATACTTTGCTTGGTATCGTGGTTTGGGTTGTCCAGCTGAAACCATCATCGCTGTAATACAAAGCACCATTATAAGAAGCCACTATGATGCGATCACCATTAATGGCCACCTGCGTATCAGAGGTTAAATAAAAGTTTCCAGAAAATCCTTCCACCGCAACCCAACTGCCATCTTCATTCAAAATATACAAACGGTTATTAGAGGTTACATTGGCGCCCACCAAGGTATACAAGTTATTTTTGTAAACAAAAGATTTTGTGGAAGTCACACTAACCGCGCCTTCACTGGGAAGCTGTTCCGTTTCCCGCACCCAGTTCTCGCCATCATCACTGGAATACACATCTCGGTTATAGTAATTAGATACATACCCACCAATGACATACAGCTTACCGTTGTATGCCACTGCACTGTGACTATTGCGAGCTGCAAATGGCTGGGAACTATATATTCTTTCCCAGGAAAGGCCATCGGCACTGCGCCAAATTTCATTGCCATCACTCACACCGCGAGGACGGCCACCGAGCATCCAGAGGTAACCATTAAAATAACTCACGGTACTTTGTGTCATGTGAGGGCGAGTATCAAACGCGATCTTAGTGGCAGCATACAGGTTATCCTCTGTTTCAAAGTGATAATAACCCTGGGTATTAAGTGTCGTATTTGTTTCGGTGATGCTAGCGGGAAACTCACTAATGGTTTGTAGCGTGCCATCCGGGCAACTAAATAAATTACAGCTGTCATTTGAACTGGTGGCCACATCAAATGTTACGCTTGCATTAGTAAAAGTGGTTACGGTATCGGTACGCCCCACTTCGGCTACCAGCCTTAGTGCAGGGCCAGAAACATTAACGCTAATATCCACAGAGGCAGCAGAAAAATCATCATCTCCTGCGATACTCACTGTAATTAAAGTACTCCCTTTTGCCAGAGCCACGACCGCGCCATTTGCATCCACCGAAACCACAGACTCGTTGTCAGTGCTGTAGCTAATGTCACCGGTGCTTTCACCTCGGGCGCGAATACTGGTTTGCTCTCCCTGAGTTAAATTTAAAACCGCACCATCTGTAGAAAGAGAAATGTTTTGTGCCTGCCTAACATAAATATCGAAACTAAAACTGCTGGCATTATGAGTGAGGGTGGCGGCAATATTCACGGTAATGGTGGCCGTACCCGACGCCAGGGCGCTCACATAACCTGTCTGTGCATTTGTGACGGTAATGATACTTTCATCGCTGCTGCTAAAAGTTGCAGCCACTTCCACATAACCCAATACAGTCAACAATACATTTTCAGTACCAATATCTAAACGAGTAGGCGTACGCTCATCCAGGCTTAATGACCAATCCTGTTTAACTACATTTATTTCAATGGATGCACTAACTGCCTGTACTTGATCGTTGCCTTCAATGTTAGCGCTTATGACTGCGCTGCCCGCCGCAACCGCCATCACATTACCGGCTTCATTCACCGTGATAACTGACTCATTGCTGCTGCTATAGGTGATGGTGCCAGTGCCATCTGTGGTGGCTGCCACACTGGCTTGGCTGCCTACATTAATATTAAGCGGACCCGACTGATTAAAACCTAAAAGCTGAACTTGTCTCACACTCACATCAAAGGAGATGCTGGCTGCATTATAAATATCGGTAGCAGGCACACTCAGGGTAATGGTAACCGTACCCGAGGCCAAGGCGCGAACATAACCAAGTTCACTGTTGGCCACCTGAATAATACTTTCATCGCTGCTGCTAAAATTAACATCAACATTTGAATAACCCAGCACTCTAAACAAAATATTTTCATCACCAATATTTAAAATTTCAGAGTTACCTTCATCCAGCGTTAATGACCTGTCGAGCTTACTAACGCTTACCTCAATGGAGATACTGCCCGCCAAAAATTCATCATCTGCGGTGATGGCTGCGGTAATGGTTGCAGTGCCGGCAGCGATGGCTTGCAAATCACCTTGGTTATCTACAGATACAACACCTGCGTTACTGCTGCTATAGGTTACGGTTCCGGTACCTAATGCAGTAACCGGATTGCTCACTTCATCACCCACATTTAAGGCCAAAGCACCAGCTTGATCAAAGGCGATAGTTTGGCTTTTAAGGTTAGAGCCCTCGCCCCCGTCCTCGGTGGCGCTGTCACTGCCACAAGCACTAAGTGTCATTGCCAGAAGCAACGTGAGTATGAATTTCATTTGGTGAGCCATCCTTTTTACATGATTATTTACAGTGTTAACGCAGAAGAAGAGTTTGACTTCACCACCTAAAACAACACGACTTTGAGAAAAGTAGCTGCTTAAAATGTAAATTCTGGTCCTTCAGCTTTTTATGTGAAAGGCAGACAAAATTGAGCAATAAACACCCTATATAGACTCCCCTTCAAGAATCCACGACATCTTAATTTGTATAAAAAATGTCACAATAGTGCATTTTAGGGGTAATTTTAGGAGGTCAATATTTCATCAGCAGGATTAGAGTTTTATAAATAGATGAATAAACGTTTTAAAGCAGTATTTACACGGGGTCAGGCCCAAGCGAGAACTTAAGAGGGAGTGAAAGCATTAAAACTAAAGGGCATTATTTCATCTATCAATATTGCGCTATTGGTTCATAAAAGTACTTACCTATTCATACGTGTATTAAACTTGGCCTTTATGGCAAGGGGTCAAAAGATGATGAGTCGCAATCATCACATCGAAAGAAATAGCCTATTTGTAAATATTAAAACAAAAAAAGCAGCCGAAGCTGCTTTCTTATTGCTCAAACAAGGTTACTGAACAGTAAAGGTTTTTAAACCCTTAATGTGGTTCTCAAGCTCACCATTATAATTAGTAGCGTTGTATTGAAGATCTAGGTCCAGAGTAATGGAGGATACAAAACCGTTTTCTGCACCCTGGGTATGATCCAGCTCCAGGCTTGGCAAATCAACACGATAATAAATCCCGTCCGCTATATTACGGCCAATTTCAATTTGCGCATCGTAAGCCGAATTTCCAACTTCAGCTGTATTCACAAATCTTTCATTGTCGGCTGCTTGCAAAGAAAGAATTTTCTCACCCAGCAACTCAGTGTAATCATTGCCCCCTGCTTCATTTTCATTCTTATTAAAATCAATGCTGAAAATATCATCCCCTGTCAGAGTGTGTGTCTGCGTTGTGCTAACACCATCATCTGAGTAAGTCTCAACATAAGACAGAACTTTAATGCTACCGGTTACTGGTACCGGGAAAAGAATTGCCTTAGCAGAACCTCTAACTGAAGAAGCTGAAGATACCGCCGAGCTAACGGTCATGATACGGGCTGTAGTATCCAAACCATTAATTTGATAACCCGGCAGATCAATATTCAAATCGGTATTGTCGGCCACAATTAATACTGTATCGCTGATGGCATCCTTTATGGCCGTTTGAATAAAGTCACCGTCATCTACAATCACAGCATCCAGTGAAAAAGCAGTGCCCGATGTGGCTTCCACCGATTCATTCACCACATAGATATGTTCATCCGACAAGGCTTCCACCGCCACGGAAAAATCATATTCGGCATTGGCAGTTAAAGCATCCACATCATCAATTGAAACTGTGATTACCGTATTGTTATTAGACAAGGTAGCGGTAGCATTCACCAATTGCACTTCTCGCTCAAATTGCGTGACCCAACTGTTGGCAATATAACTGCTGACATCGGAACCCGGTGCATAAGCATAAAGCCATTCGTTAACCCAGTAGATATAACCATCACGGCCATTGCCATCGTCTTGCAAGGACACTGATGTTCTATATACATCATTAGAGTCGTATACACTGGCACCACTGAAGGTTCGAATGGGATCACCGTGGCCATAGCTTAATGCGTCAATAGACACCTTCACCGGTGCATCACCCAATAAGCGCACCGGACGACTAAAGGCAAACTTCACCTCTGCCATCGCCCCCTTAACCAGACGACTGGAAATCACTTCATGATTAATGGATTCATTTGCTTCAATTTTTGTCAGCTGAACATTGTAAGTCACGCTATAGCCTGTGACATTTCCTTCAGCATCTTTCTCTTCAACCAGATATGCGCCTTCATCTATATCTAGACTACTGCCTTCAGGAGAAGAGTCAGACATTAATCTTGGACTATCATCTACTACACCGGCTAATACTTTAGTAGCGTAATCGGCAAGGCCATCACCATCTAAATCAATGGCGGGTAAAATCCAGGTGTAATCACGTTTTTTCTGGGCAACAAATGAATATTGGTTGGTAGCAACACCTTCATTCATTTCTTGTAACGCATAAAGAGAGTCGTCTTCGCTATTGGAGGTAACTTGTAAGCCCATGCCTAAATTTGTGATGGGCTGACCTAGTTCATCAAACATGAAAAAGTTAATGCTCACATCACGACTCGCCATTTTTCGCAGCACAATGACTTCATCTTCACCAGAAGTCAGTTCGGTTAATTTAATGTTAATACCGTCAAAATCTTCACCTGAAAGCAACTGATAACGATTGCCAGCACCATCTACCGCTTCTGCCAAATCCACTGTAATTGAGCGTCCCTTAGGAATATTAAAGCTATACACGCCATTGGCAGAGGCTGATGCCTGAATATCAATTTGACCTGAATTCTCTTGTCCTTCGATAGCATTCCAGTGAAGTTGAAGGCCTTCAATACCTGCCCCTGAAGTATCATAAATGGTAACCGATGTGGTCACCGCGGGAATAAGTTTAAGCAGGCCCATGTCACCACGACCAGAGGTACCCTGTAAAATTCCTAATACAGTGCCCGTGTTATCATCGTTGACAACTTCCAGTTCGGTGGCGTCGCTGGCAAAGTAGGCCGGTGCATATTCAGCACCCTCTGGCGCTTCGATAATCATGTCATAGGTAAAGCTTTGATTTGGCAAACCTTCAATTTTAAAATCACCTTTAGTGTGATCTTCGCCTGCACTGGTGGTGGTTTGCAACCAGCGTCCATCCACTTTTAGTTTTACCTTGGCGTTTGCAATGGGCAGTTGCGTGGCGGCATCAATCACCTTACCGGATACATAGGTAAGGACATTGTCGTGATTTCCTGAATTTGAAGATGAGGCGGTAATGGTATCTGTCTGGGACTCTACCAGGTTACAACCGGTTAAAACTGCCCCGGCCGATAGGGTTAACCCCATGGCCAAAATTAGTTTAGCGGGCTTAAATATTTGCATAATAATCTTACCTAATAATATTTTGAAATAAACAGAGCCTTCAATTTTTTAAAAACTTGAATCAGCCCCCATCCTTGTTTGTTATGCGACGGCACTCTAACTTCTATTCTTTTTTGCTGCACTCTTCCATGAGCGCGCGAATCGTAGCGAGCCAATCAGGTAAACTCAATAGTACAAATTAGGGTTTGAAATCATTTAACGGAAAAGATAAAGCTAAGAATAAATAGTCTTTATGAAAATCAAACAGAGTATTAACCTACAGAAATATCCTGCCTGCACTGAGTAGCCACCAAGTAATATTCTTTCCGGTTTTGTTCACTTGTATTTAAGCATTCCCTGTCATGGCTGTTTAAACCTAGAGAAAACTCATCCGAATCAAATACACCCACTGTTTTTAACAGTAGAAATATTGCTACAAATAGAAGCACAAAGAGTGTGGAGATTACATTCCCCATAAAGTACCTTCCCGATTTAAAATTGTAATAATGAATGTAAGGCGAAGAAATCCAAGCACTTAACAATTAATAGTTTTCTGTTCAACCTAGACAATGGTAGAAATATTCGGAAATACACCAGACTCACAGTCAAACGCTGCGGATTGTAGAGATAAGATTTTAAGTAACAATAGTACAAATTAGGGGGGAGAGAAGAAATTACAGCATGTATAGGCAGTTAAAAACTATTGGCTATGCTAAAACGGGGCTAGGTACAACCCCATTTTTTGTACTTTGAATACTATTTTTTTACAAATCCAGACTGAAGTTTAGAATCCACCGACAAGTATCCCGCCCCCCACAAAACCACTTGCGCCAATAATAACCCCCAAACTATATGCAAGGTGTACGCAGCCGGGGCAATTTCTTCCAGACTCAATACTGCCACCACATTTACGATACTTAATCCCAGAGCCGAAAAACGTCCGGCCAGTCCCAGCACCAATAATATGGGTAGTACCAGTTCGCCGGCGGTGGATAACCACGCAGCCAGTTCATAATTCAACAAGGGCACACTGTATTCTTCTTCAAATAAAAACAGTGTAGTTTCCCAATCTCGTATTTTGGTGAGACCCGACATAAAAAATACCCAGGCCACATAAACGCGGGCTGCCAACAAGGCTACTGGTTGTAATAAATCTACTTTTTTAGTCAGGGACAAGTAGTGTCCACTGAATCTATCTATAGTTGCATTCATGATTTCATCCTCTTAGGTTTTGCTTGCTATTAGGTTTATAAGTTTTCACTTTCGTTTTAAACAAGATATTAGGTTTTGCTGAATCGCCATTGGCAGCCATTGCTCGAAGGAAAAGTCTGAATGCCCTTCACTTATCATTAAGTCAAATATTTGCCCTAAGCTAATACCCTCTTTTAATAAGGATAAAAAATAATATTCATCATTATTTAAAGCTCTCACCTGAACCTTGAATTGAGGGCGGTATAACAATACTTTTTGGCCTTGACTGTTTTCCAGTTTTATTTTCGCTTGTTGCAACCAGGTGTTTTCATTTTGTTTAGGTTCCACATGGCCAAGAAATATATCCACAAGAGGAAAATCCGAAGAGAAAAACTCTAGGTTTTCACTTAAAACTATCTCAATATCATCCGGCTCCAGATCAGCCAGTAACTGCATACTTGCCATATCGGTATCACCGTCTTTAGCACGCTCCAGCTTATGACGAGCCCAATCCAGCTCGGCGCAGTCGGCCACATACGGATAATCTGCTAACTGCTGCATTGCCCTTAATAGCGCCGGAAAATCTCCACCCCATAAAGCCCAATCGCCCGGGGCTGGAGGGCTTTGTTGTAATAATGTTTTAGTGGCATGCTTAAACAACTGTTCACCAATAAGCTGCAACACAGTGGAAAACGTTATTTGCAGCGCACGCTCTGCACTTGCCAATAAATTTCGTTGATAAATTTCCAGACCACGCTTTTCAAACGAATTGTTTTCTTGCTGGCTTAATATAGCGTCCATTAATGCCTGCTGTTCATTAGTCATAATGGCTTACCCGCTGAGCTATTTTTCGTGCCTTACTGGCTTCGTCCACCAATCCCTGCCAACTGGGTAGGTTGTTATCCCATTCAATTAATGTGGGCACACTGCCAAAGCGTTGCAGGGAAAAATCGTATAGTTCCCATACGGTATCGCTCACCGCTTGGCTATGATCATCAATTGCCAATTCCCCTTTAGCTACTGGAGTAAAACCGGCCAGATGCAATTCGCCCACTAGCTGGTTTGGAATTTGTGCCAACCATTGCTTGCTATAATCAATTGCACTCAAGTTAGAAAAATTAATGGCATTCACTACCAGGTTATTTAAATCAATTAATAACTCGCAGCCTGTTAGTTCAGTTAACTTCACTAAAAATTCAGTCTCACTCATACTTGAACCATCAGGCACGATATAAGCCGAAAGATTTTCAATTTTCAGTTGCTGACCGGTGAGTTGCTGAACTCGATCAATATTACTGGCCATGATATTTAGATTTTTTTGATTAAATGCAACGGGTAACAAATCACCTGCGTGCATAGGCATTTTATTAAACTCGCCCCAGGCAAAAGCGGCATGATCAGACAGTAAAATGGGGTTAACCTCTTTCACTAGAGCGTGCAGTGAATCAAGATACCCTCCAGGAATACTGGCATATGAGCCAAGCCCTAAAGCGGTTGAATGCAAACTAAGCGGATAACGCTGCGCCACTTCCCGTAAAAAATTAATTGATGCGCCGCCATTAGCAAAAAAATTTTCCGAATGCACTTCTACAAAATCAATGTCACTGGGTTGGGCCAATACATCTGCATAATGGACATGTCTTAAACCCACACCAATTTGTATTGGGTGTTGATTCATATCCCTGCTCTTCACATTTGTAGTTTGTGTAGTCATGCGTATTGGCCCGTAAACACGATAATATTTAAATTGGCTTTTAGCCTTTGCTCGCCAAATATTGACGCTTGGCATCGGCTTTTTTAAGACCACCCAGATCCACACAACTTCCTTTGGCTACCATCTTCCATTCGCCCTTGTCGTTATCTAAAGTTGATTGCCCTGCACAAGAGTGTGTGCCTGCCAGGTTACTGCAATCATTCTGGCCGGCTTCAGCTATGCCATAGCATTTTTCTTTTCCACCAGCGTGGGCTGGAGCAATGGCGCTGGCAGCAAGTACCGCCATCAAAGCTGCGTTGGCAACGAGTTTTTTGTTCATGGTTATATTCCCTTTTGTACTTTGAAATTAGAAATAAATGCTAAAAATTTAAAGATGATTGTTTAGCCATTGCTGGACCTGTGTCTGAGGCAAGGACCCTACAACTGTATCTATCACTTTATCTTTATTGACTAATACCAGGGTGGGAATACCTCGCACCCCGTATTGCCCGGCCAAATCCTGAGCGCCATCCACATCAATCTTGATGGCGTTTAATTTGGCAGTGTTATGCTCGCTTACCTTATCCATCACCGGAGACATGGTTTTACAAGGTCCACACCAGCTGGCGGTAAAATAAAGCAGGGTCCAGTCGTGTGCTTTCATCTGCGAACTTAAATCATCGGTGCCAGTAAAACCTTGCATTAGATGTCTTCCTTATGAATAAATAATTAGGCTTCGTTTAATTCGCGAGCCGTTTTATTTTTAATTTCAGGCCATAATTCTTCGCTTGTATCCAAGTGACCCGGTACGTCGGACAACCATTTGGTTTGAACCGCTTTATTCAGGTTTAAGTACAACTTGTTATCAACGATGCGCCATGCCGTTGGATCCACCACCAGTTTTTTCTCAAGGGCCACACCCATAGCGCAGAAGCCACCATACTGAGGGGCGTAGTGGCTTGGATTTTCGTTAAAGGTATTGCGATTTTCAGCGCTTGAAAATTGGTAAATTGTATTTTTATAAGCACTGGTGTATTTGGCGCTGCCTTGTGTGGGCTTGCTGTCGGTGAAATAAGACACGGTGTCGTAACCGCTTATGGCCACATCGTTAGCATCGGCGCTCATGTCAATGTCCGCTGCAAAGCTCAAGCTGCTAAGGCTTAGCGCCGTAATTGCAACCACAGGGACAAGGCTTGATTTAATTAGTTGGGTTAGTTTCATTTTTATTTCTCCGTTACGTTTAGTAGGTCGAACATGTGCCAAATACTTTAGCGGCTCATCTCAATTCAATGGCTTCAAATCGTCTTTAAGTTCATCCCAATCGTCCTGAAACAGGGTTTAATCATGGCTCTGTTTCTATTAACGGGTATTAAAGAATGCTTAATTTGAATCCTATCGTCCTGATATGGTCGCTAACAAAGTGTCTTAACTTGTCAGCTCATCATGGCAGTGGGGTTACTTTACGGCTTGGGCGGATTCTAAAGGGATGATATAGTCCATAAATTGATACAAATCGTCCAAAGGTGAAGAAATGGATCGTTTATCCGAGATACTTAACCGCTTTTCCATCAATGCTAAGGT
>ERZ1027231.295-NODE-295-length-17353-cov-18.383744_pt1 | contig 17353 bp, 13 predicted proteins | sample MGYA00520866_ERZ1027231 | MGnify/ENA primary metagenome ERZ1027231 (study PRJEB33311, sample SAMEA4378411) | marine metagenome | biome: Marine biome; feature: Fjord; material: Water | collected 2014-07-20T08:00:00Z/2014-07-... | depth 75 m ...
ACAACTAAAACTTCCAGGAAACTCCAGATACTATTTGTCTGGAGCGACTGGGTATACCTTCAGTTTGGTTCGCATTGTACGGCGGCGATTGGTAATCTTCATCCAACATATTCTTAATTTGAATGTAACCGCTAAATTTTCGATTGAACTTGTAAATTATCTTCCCGTACCACTGCCAATATGGCTCCAGCTCAATTAAATTATCATCACTGCCATTCGTCGACATATTGCGTTCACCTATATAACTTCCTGCCAGATTAGCATTCCAATAAGCGTGCTGATAATTAATAGTAATAGAGGCCAGATTGTCTGATTCTCTGAATGACGATGTGGGCTTTTCAAGAAAGTGAGTGTAGTTACTGGTTAATAACCAGTGATCGCTCAGCTCCCACGAGAGTTCAAACTCCAGACCTTTTACCGGGTCTTGATCAATATTGCTAAATTGAAAAACGTCCCCGCTCACCAATACACGTTGTATGGCATCCTTAAAGTGGTTTTCAAAGTAGGAGCCAGAAAAGCTAGTATGAGAGTACTGAGCCAAATAAATAAGTTCCCACGATTGAACCGTTTCGGGTTTTAGGTTTTCATCGCCTAAAATAACCGTATTATTCAGCAGGTTTAACTCATTTTCGGCCGGCGCCCTAAAAGCTTCGCCATAAAGGAATTTTATACTTTGCTGGGGTGTTAGTGGATGAACAAAACCCAACCTTGGGCTAATGCTTTCACCAATATTTGAAAAATTATCATAACGCAGCCCCAGAGTTAAATAACTTTCGCTAAATAATTTCTGCTGGTATTGAGAATATAAACCAAGGATATCCCGTTGGGATTTATTTTGAACGGGCGTGGTGGCCAGTAATTCCCCATAATAGCGAATTGGGAAATTACCATTGACCAAATCGGCTAAATCAAAGTTATTTTCGACGATCACTTCAGGTGATTTAAGCTGGCGAACGTCTATGCCAAATTGCAGGCTATTATCGGAGCTGATTGTCCAGTCGTTATGCCATTGTAAATGCTGTTCCTTATATTTTTTAAAATTGGCTTTAGTAAACAAGGCGTCGCTGCTGTCAGGATTACTTTGCCCGGAGAAGGCACCTTCATTGCTTAACTGGCCGGAAATAAGGAATCGAGTATGGTGTTCGCTCAGTCGTACCCAGGATTGAATTTCTTGCAGGGTAAAAGTTTGTTTGAATGAAAATGATTCAAATAAAGAGCGGCTCTCATTGGTGCCATTAGATAGGGTGCCCAGTACATAAAAATCTTCGGTGGCGGTGTGGTAGCGTTGAAAATTAAAAGAAGATTTTTGCCATTGAAGTTTAAGGTTAAGGCTATTCGCTTTGATGGGATCAGAAGTATTGGTGCGGCCACTGCCAAATCTATCGGGAACATTATAATTATCACCGCTTTCATTTTGAGCATGGGCAAAAAGGTTTATTTTTAAATCTTGATATTGTTGACTAGCAAACAGGTGGGCCTGTTCATAAGAAAAACTGCCCAAGCTTGCGCCTAGTTCATTGACGTCTTCACGGCTGATAATATTGATGACACCCAGCATGGCGTTAGAGCCGTAAACCGCAGAACCAGGGCCACGAATAAACTCCACACGTTCTATGTTTAACAGAGGGATTTTTCCCCCTACGATCACGCTGCCGCTGGTTCTGGGTTCGTCTATGCGCTGGCCATCTATGAGTAACAACACTTCCGCGCCCAAGCCGCCTACGGTGCGCCCCCTGGATGAAAAGCTTGAATGTTGTGGTGAGTAAGATGATCGAAACGACTGAAAACTAGGCACCAAATTCATTAATTCATGCAGGTAGTGAAGGCCCAGGTGCTGTATTTGTTCCTGGCTATACACAGTAACCGAAGAGGGTACCGTCTTTAGGTTTTGCTCGGTCAGTGTAGCGCCACTAACCTTGATAAACATGAGGTCTTCAAGGGAGGTATTAAATAGATTATCAGTTACTTCCCTAGCGCTGGCAGCATCCTCAAATGCATTGAGTGCTGAGTTGATAGACAGTAAAAGAATAAAAAACAGTATTTTCATTGCCAATTATTCACAGTACGACCCATTAGAATATTTGTAAGTATAGTCAGGCATAACATGTTTGCAGGCGACAGGTTTGAGGTGTATTGATAATCCTTTTGCATTTGGAAATGTATGGTAAATAGCCTCGTTTTCGCTATCAGGGCTAACTGGCAAAATGGATATGTTAAAACAGCCTAATCTTTATGGTATTTATTTCTGAAATATCTAAAGAGGGAAATAGTCGTTGTTTAACTCAACTATAGTTATTTAGGTTAGGTCAAAATGTATTATTTCTGCCTAAATTTGATGGGGCTTAATACTCATACCCAGAATAAATAATGAAATAAAAATGATGAAAATACTTTGGATTTTGTTCATATGTATATTTTCTCATTCAGTCATTGGCAGCATGAATGATGAACAGATATTCTCCATGAGTCTGGAGGAACTACGAGATGTGCTCGTGACGGGGTCAACTCTCACTCCCACTCCAGTACACTTAGTGCCATCGGCGGTCACAGTGTTTACACGAGACGAAATACTCGTTATGGGTTTTGACTACCTTGATGAACTGGTCAAGGTGGTGCCAGGATTTCAATCTCATCGTTCAGCCCAAAGCCCATTGCAAAACCCCATATCTTCAAGAGGACGTCTAATTAGTTTAGAGGCATCAGAACTATTGGTACTAATAGATGGCCAAAGGGTCGATGGTCCGCGAAGCAATGGCACTACGGTAGCCTTTCCAAAAATATCTCTTGAATATATCGAACGGGTGGAATTTATTCGTGGCCCAGGCTCAGCGATACATGGCTCTAATGCCATGATGGGGGTGATTAATATTGTGACGCGTGCTCATGAAAATCAAGTGAGTACCGCTTATGGAAGTTTTAATCGTCGCCAACTCAGTGTGCAAAGCTATCAAAAATTAAGTTATTTAAGTTTAGATCTATTTGCCCAGACTCTTCTGGATGACGGTGATGATTACCACCTTAACGATACTTTTTCATCAAATAAAATTGATACAGATGATCCCAGGAAAGTAGATGATCTGATTGTAAAATTTGCTTGGCAGGATACTCAGCTTAATTTTCAGCATCATGAGTTCCAAGCAAAAAGATTTTATGAGTTGGATGGTATTTCAAATGATATTAATAAACGTAATGGCCATTTAACTTCTCTTTCACTTAAACAAAACTTTAGCTGGCTGGGTGTCGATTCCTGGTTTAGATTAAACCACAAAGAATCAAGGGTACGTTTATCGGGTCAGTTAATAGCTGAGGGTGGACTCAGCGCTATTAGCACGCCATCAAGTGCTGATGCGTTGTTTGTGAGGGCGGTGTTTGATGACTATACAGAAAGCCATTTCCAGTGGCATAACAACGTAAAAGTTAATGGTAGCGGCAGTGTGCAAGTTGGATTGGAGTACCGCCAGGTTCAATCTCCTAAAACAATCGCTGAAAATAATTTTGATTTAGGAGACTTAGCCAATGGTAGTTTTCCTATTCGCTACTACGCACAAATGCTCGCCACTACTTCCGTGCAGGGGCGTTCGCAGCGAGAATTATCGGCACAGTATATACAGTACCAGGATGTGTTTTTAAATAAGACTCACCTAACCCTTGGGCTGCGCAACGACAATGTTCAAACTCTGGGTGCTCAGCTTACCCCAAGAATTGGCGTGGTTCAGGAATTCAATGAAGGCCACAGTGTGAAATTATTATACGGTGAAGCCTTTAGGGTGCCTTCAGAATCTGAATTATTCTTGGAAAATAATCCTGTTTTATTAGGGAATCCAGACTTAAAACCTGAGACTGTAAAAAGCTGGGATTTAATCTGGGTGGCTCAATGGCAAAATTGCCAGTTATCTCTTGGCTATTTTGAAAATCACTTCTCAGATGCCATTGTCGAAATACCTAGTGAGTTGGGTGTGCCCAGATTCGAAAACTCGAAACAAGACCCCATTAAAGGGCTAGAATTTGAATTGTCTCAGCAATTAGGTGGGCATTGGAATGTCCGCTCCACCTATACCCATATTAGTGAAAAACCAGATTTAACTTACCGGGAGGCCGATCGCCTTTTATCTATTACTACAAATTACCAATACGAAAAATGGAATGCCAATATTGTATTGTCCTATCACGATACGCGTGAATTGGCTGCAGTGGATGAAACAGGTAAGCGCCTCCAGCTTGATGCTGCCTGGCAAGTTTGGACAAAATTAGACTATAAAATTACTTCAAAAATGCATGGCTATTTACAAGTTAAAAATTTATCCAACAAAAAGGATTATTCGCCAACCCTTGGAGCTGCTTTAACACAAGGGGTGCCCAATAGAGGCCGGGAAATATTACTGGGGTTACGGTGGGATTATTAAAACTGTGATTAGATTAAACTTATATTTTTATTAGGCAGTAGCGATGATTAAACATATTCTTATTGGCCTATTTTTATGGCAACTGTCAGCCGGGGCATTAACGAAAGAATGTGCTGAGATTAGGGTGTCCGGCTCAAATTCTTGGAAACCTATTTCATTTATTAATGAAAGAAAGACCCAGTTTAAAGGGGTCGCCTTTGATGTATTGCTATTGCTTTCGAAAAAGCTAGCCATTGAAGTGACGCCGTTATTAGATTTACCTTGGGCCAGAGCCATGATTATGATGGAATCAGGTGAGCTGGATGTCATGGCAGGCATATACAAAACATCTGAGAGATCTAAAAAGTTTTACTTTACTCAGGCCTTTTTGGCTGAATCCCTTAATATTTACGTTTTAAAGGGTAAGGGCTTTGAGTATAAAAAATTTAAAGACTTGGTTGGAAAACGAGGGGATATGATAATTGGCTCAAGCAATGGCAAGCAATTTGATGCCTTTGCCAGCAAGCATCTTGATCTTCATCCCGTTTTAACCCGAGAGCAACAGTTTCAAAGATTGGTACGTGAAAGAACCGATTATGTAATATTGGATAGATACACAGCTAATTGGAAATTGAAAAAATTGGGTTTCACTAAACAAATACAGGCCCTTGAAAATCCATTAATTAAAAATTCAATTTACTTTGCATTTTCCAAACAAAGTCCCTGTGCTAACTTGCTGCCGCAAATTAATTCAATTTTGAAGGCCATGGAAAATGATGGCAGCTTGAATGAAATTTATGAAAAATACTTATAGCCTCATAGGTGCTGTTATCGCTAAACCTGTTCCCGGTAAATACTGGAAGGTTTTAATAAATTATATCCTCCTAATAATGGTCTGCTTAAGTTTAGTTAACTGGGTCTATGGCCAGCCGCAAATAGTCTTTAATTTATCTCCTTCGGGTTATCCCCCTTATATGTTTCAACGGGATAACGAACCAGCCCAGGGCATCATCTTTGATGTATTAAAACTGGTAGCCGATAAATATGGTTATGAAATTATACTGGCGAGAATCCCTAAAAACAGAGAGGTGCTTTATTTAAAATCGGGCGATCTAGATGCTAATGCCTTGGCTAAGGAATGGGTGGATCACCCTGAGGACTTTGAGTTTACCGGTGTCATTGTTGAAGCCAGAGATGTGCTGTTTTCATTAAAGAGCGCACCCGTTAAATTTAATAATATTAAAGACCTATATGGTAAAACCATCGGAATACACTTGGGCTACAGTTACCCACTATTAACAAAAGGCTTTGATCAGGGGCTTTTTTATCGGAGTAATACTAATTCGGAATTGGCCATGTTGGGTAAAGTATGGATGGAGCGCACCGATGCGGCGGTGGTAAATGAATTGGTGGCACATTGGTTGATTAAAGAAAATCCTCACTGGCAGGGAAAATTTGAAGTTTCAAAAAAGGAGATAGGAGGATTTGACTATCGGATTCAATTTTCTAAAAAGTGGAAAGGGTTTGTGGTTAAATTTAATCAGGAACTCACCAGGATGAAAGGCGATGGCGGCTTAAAGAAGATTAAGGCCAGATACAAGTGATTTTTTAGTATTTTCCTTAATAGATATTTAGTTATAAGAGAGAATGAAATCTAACGGTTTAGGTATTAATGTATCTGGTGTGTTGGCCAAGTTGGGTCTATGGTTAATAGCAGAAGCGCTAAAATCAGGGATGAGTTACGTAAGCCAATCTGGTGCCCTAACACTTGGCAATCAGTCATGGTAGGAGGCCACATCACGGCGCTGCGGGTGATCACTCACCTTTGTTCAGACCTCTAATCAATGGCCTCGGATCTATGATACTAGCACTATGATTCAAAAAGCCCCCATTGCCACCGTTCTCCTTAATCTTGTTATTGGCCTATTATTTTTGGCCTATCAATACTTTAATTTTCCCCTAGTTGATGGAATTGATTTTTACAGCCTGGCTTCTGAAGGCGGTATTACTATTACCATTTTATTTATTCTGCTTAACCTTCATCGCCTTCACCATAAAGATCTTACCTTTTATTATATGAACCTAGGATTTTCAATGTTGTTCATCTCTTTATTAACCGATGCTTCGGATGAGGTATTTGAACAACCCTACATTGTCACCACGGTTCTTGAAGATATTATGCAAGTATTGGGTTTTATTATTGTGTTTATTGGTTTAAGAAAATGGATGAAATATAACGACCGGCAAAATGAGGAACTCATCACTCTTGCCACCACAGATGAATTAACCGGTTTGTATGTGCGTCGTTTTTTTCTTGATAAAACCCAGGATGAATTTAATCGTAGCCAGCGTAATCAACTTAATTTCTCAATTTTAATGATTGATATAGACCATTTTAAATCCATTAACGACAAATTTGGCCATGCCGCCGGGGACTTGGTATTAAAGGTATTTGCCAGGGAAATAAAGGACAGCATCCGCAAAACCGATGTAATTGCGCGCTGGGGCGGAGAAGAGTTTGTGGTCTTGCTGGTACACGATGATGTGGCCAATATAAAAGAAATTAGTTCGAGTATTTCTGAAAAAATACGCACTAAAACAGAAGGCATTCGAGTGGTATTTAATGAGGAGGTCATTCACTTTACAGTCAGTATTGGCGCAACAATTTCAACCAAGGAAGATCCAACTATTGATGCCATTATCGACCGGGCCGATAAACTGCTATATCAGGCTAAGATTAAGGGCCGTAACTGCGTGGCGCTGGATTTATTCAAGTCAGTTAATTCTTGAGCGTACCTGTCATTTTATAGTATCGCTTCATTGCATTACGTCATAACATTATTTAATACTGATCGTGAACTTCAACCCTTTTTGGGCTAATACAATTAAAAATTTAAACTAAACTTCTATAGATATTACCAAGTTTGGAATTTTATTATGAAGCCTTTTGTTTGGGTTTTAGCGTTGGTTATGCTGTTTGCTCAGTGGGCGTTTGCCGATAATAAAATTGTGTTTAACGTCTCTCCCAGTGGCTACCCTCCGTACATGTTCAAAGGTGCCAATGGCCAGGCCCAGGGCATTGTTTATGATGTCTTGAATCGGGTGGCCACTAAACACGGCTATGAAGTGGTGGTAGTGGGCGTTCCCAAGAAACGTGTGATATTGCAATTAAGATCGGGTGAACTGGACGCCACTGCCTTGGCTAAAGAATGGGTGAAAAATCCAGAAGATTTTGAATTTAGTGACATTATCGTGCAAGCGCGAGACGTTTTATTCTCCCTAAAAGAAAAGCCTATTAAATTTGATTCCATAGAGGATTTATATGGTAAGACTGTTGGCATTCATCTGGGTTATAGCTATCCACTTTTGGCCGAGGCTTTTAGCAAGAAGTACATAACCACCAGTGTTGTGAATACGGAAACGGCCATGCTTGGAAAAGTATATATGGAGCGCTCTGATGCGGCCGTGGTTAATGAATTGGTGGGGCAGTGGTTAATTAAAAATACACCCCACTGGCGTAACCAGTTTGTTATATCCAAGCGGGAGATTGGCGGGTTTGACTATCGTATTCAGTTTTCTAAAAAGTGGAAAGACTTCGTGGTAAAGGTGAATAAAGAGCTTGCCCAAATGAAACGAGACGGCAGCCTTGAAGCGATAAAGTCAAAATACAAACTGTAAACTTTTTTGACTGCGTTACTGGTTCATTTTCACTATTGTTTATCAGGGCCTATACAACAATCCTTCACTAAGAACTCAATCAAGCCATCCAGAGTGTCATACAGGGGGATGCAAAATAATGTGGTGCCTTCTCTGTGTTGACGTATGAGGCCAGCTGCCACCAGGGCCGAGATATGATGGGATAGGGTGGAATTAGGGATGCCTAATAGCTCTTTAAGCTCTCCTACGGGCATGCCCTTATGGCCAGCCTTCACTAGGCTACGGAAGATACTCAGTCTAGAAGGGTGCCCCAGCTCTTTAAAGGCCTTGGCCACCAGTTGAGTATTCATATGTGATTTCCAGCCTGCCGCGCTCGGTAATTGAGCCGCTTATTCTGAACTAGCTATTTCGTTATTACCAGAAATACCTTGACGATTAGGTTGCGCACGCCTATATTTCGGTAAAACTAGAAATAAGGTAATTAAAGGAGCCAATCATGGACAATGAAACCCTAAATGCATTGCAAGAGGCCGGGCAAATGTTTGTCTTTCTCGCCGTGGAACTCACATTACTGTTCTTAGTGATCAGTTATCTGGTGGGGGTATTACAGGAATATATTCCTCCAGCCAAAATCCAGAGCATTCTCAGTTCTAAAAATGGTAAAGGTTACGTGGTGGCGGCGTTGTTAGGGGCCATCACCCCATTTTGTTCTTGCTCTACCATTCCCTTTTTAAAAGGGCTATTAAGAGCCAATGCCGGTTTTGGCACTATGATGGTATTTTTATTTGCCAGCCCCTTATTAAACCCCATCATCATTGGTTTGTTTGTGGTGACCTTTGGCGTAGGTGTGGCGGTTTATTATTTCACCCTGGCCCTAAGTGTGTCTGTGATAGCCGGATACGCGTTAGAGAAGTTTGGTTTTGAACGGTATGTCAAAGCCCAAGCCTATGCCGCCCCTGTCTCAAGCGGTTGTGGCGGCTCGGCAGCACAGACAAAACCAATCAATAAATGGCGCAAGATTTGGGACAACAGCTGGGTAGATTTTCGTTCAGCTTTACCGTTTTTATTAGTGGGTATTGCTCTGGGGTCCATGATCTATGGTTTTATTCCCACGGATTTTATTGCGCAGTATGCCGGTTCCGATAACTTGTTGGCCATTCCACTGGCGGCGGTGATTGGCATACCCTTGTATATTAGAGCGGAAGCGGTAATTCCATTAAGTGCAGCGCTGGCTGCCAAGGGCATGGGACTGGGCGCGATCATGGCGCTTATCATTGGTAGTGCAGGGGCCAGCTTAACGGAGGTAATATTGCTTAAATCTTTGTTTAAAAATCAAATGATCCTGGCTTTTCTGTTTGTGGTATTGAGCATGGCAATGTTGTCAGGCTTTATTTTAGCCATTGTGAGCTAGTTAAAAATTTGAGTCTTATCTCGTAAAAAGGATAAGACTCAAATATGCATTATTTAACGTTCATTATAAGCTACTTCCTGCCGGCTTCTTTAAGCGCATCGTTCCATAAAGATTTAAAAAAGTTTCGTTGCCGAGTGCTAAGAGTCGGCCAAAGAATACGCTGATTCTTAAAATAATTAGGGTCATCTAAATGATACAAGGCCACTTCTTTTACAGTTAATCTGTCTTTAATAGTAGCGTTAACCGGTGCACTGCCAATGCCCCTTACAATGGCTTTTATTTGAAAACCGTCGCTTAAGGTAAAGTTAATCCATTCTTCTGCAATTTTTTTAGACTTGGGTTTTGCAGCCAGCGTTTGGCTTATAGCATGACCATCTACCCAACCGGTGGTGCCTTCTTTAGGCTCGGCCATGGCCCACATTTGTCCTTGCTTAAGTAATTCAGGGAAAGAAAAGCCCCAGGCGGCACCTAACGTGTTTCTTGATAAATCGTGGGCGGTATCCACGCCCACCCAAAGGTTATTGGCATTCTTGATGAGTTGTACAAGCTTAGTGCGAACAGCGGGTTCTGAAAGTTTTTTTACATCTGTAATTTGATCGGGTGTAAAACTCAAGGCCAGTGCAGTGATGTAAATATTAGCTTCAGAGTAGTCCGAACTTAAGGTGTATTTGCCCTTGTTCTTGGCCTTCCACAAAGCATTCCAGGAGGTTGGTGGCGACGACACCTTTTTGGTATTGAAAGCCAGGCCGTAAGGGCCGTGCACTAAAGGCACGGAATAAACATTACCATTGTCGGTGGCGTAATCGGCTTCTTGCAGGCTGGGCAGTATCTTTGAATAATTGGGAATATTGGCGAGATTAATAGGCAGAATGAGTTTTTGTACAATGAGCTTGTAGCGTTCATCTTTAATAATGTTGTGGCTGGGTACAATAATATCCACCGACTTTCTTCTTACCCCTTGGAAGAATTCATCGGCAGAGGATACATATTGAATATTAAAAATAAGTTTTTCATTGTATTTCTTTTGAACCAAACGCTTAAATTCAGCGACTTGATCATCCGGGGCATAACCTTCCCAGGTGAGTAAGTTCAGGGTGACATCCGCCTGCGCTACACCTACAAATAGGGTCAATATGAGCGCCCAAAGGGAGGTAATTGACTTTATGACAGTAAGAATTGATTTCATGGCTTGGCCCAAAATATCCAATGCGTTTTATATGACTGTAGTTGAAGTTTATGAGTTTTGAAATTTATGGGCTTTATTGTGAAAAAGCATCGTGGCTTTTAATAAAGGAGTCACTGGGTCTGGGCAATTTTTCCTTATCATAATGGCTACCAGGGTTCCATAACATCCAGCCGTTGCCGTTAAATTCGCTGGCGGCAAAAACTTGTTCAAAAATGTGTCGTGCTGAAAATGGACGCTTATCAAAGCCGTAGTCTTTAAAGGCTTGTAACCAGGGACGAAAGCGCCTGCTGGAAACCCCTGATGTTTGTACACATTTTTTTAGGCTTAACAAAACAATTTCATAAGGGTAGGCCACCGCATAAGTGTAATTAGGAATGCCCAAGTGGAAACTCGATGGATATAACATGGGGCTAATGTAATCAACCTGTTTGGCCAGCGCCTTAATGTTGTGGCCGATATAGGTGTCGCCTTCATTCCAGCAACTATAACCAAAGGTGGCTATCGAGGTTTTTACATTTTCAGTATTCAGTTTGTGGCGAGCGCCTTTTAAAAAAGAGTTAATAGCCGCCACCCGGTTAGCTCGATTGTTTTTCTGGGCATATAACAGGCCATTGACACTGGGAAAGCGGCTGTAATCAAAATGTATTTCATCAAAGCCCATTTGAGCCGCCTCCACAGCAATGGCAATGTTATATTCCTGTACCGGTAATTGATAAGGATCGGTCCAGCTTAGGCCGCGTCTATCCTGGTATACCTTTTTTTCACTGGTTTTTATTGCCCATTGCGGATATTGGCTTGCCAGCAGCTGATCCTTAAAAACACTGAGGCGGGCAATTAAGTACAAACCTCTATCTTTATAGGGTTTTAAATGATGTGCCGCGTTTTTTACATAGGCTTTTTGATTGGCGCCAATGTTAATGGCAATTGAATTTTTACTGACATAAGAGAGTTCACCAAATTCATTTTTTACATCTATTACCAAAGCATTAATCTGGCTGCCTTTAATTTTTCTCAGTAATTTTTTTCGATAAGAGCCACTACTGGCCGCCCAGAAATTAATATAAAGGGCTTGGCGAGTGGCGGGGGGGCTGCCATTGCTTTCAATAATGGCAAGCTGAATACCCGGTTCACTGCAAATTGCCAATGCACTCAGAAAACACAAACAGCTTGCCAGTATTCGTATATTTATTGCCTGGTAGACAGGCGTGAATAAATGCTTAAAAGCCATGAGTAACACAATTTTTCAGCTGATAATCTTTAATGTACCTCTTCGGCCCAAGCAAGGGTATCGCGCTTAACTCCATGTTCAGGCTTGTGAAAATACAGCCTATTTAAAGTGAGAATATGCCAAAGTATGGGAGGAATTAGAATAAATAGAGCTGTAAATAATCGTTATTGGATTATTTAGATTCAAAGCCGATTCTTGGAATACATTAATACCCAAAGCTATTAAATACACAGATTTTTCATCCCCAGCGCTTGTTTAAAAATAGCATTATGCCGGTTGCAAAGTGTGCCTAACATTTGACTGTGGGAGACACACACAGCGTAAGGCCTCTTCTATCGGGTGTGCCCTGGTAAATACGAAGAGCTGGCGCTAACAGTTGTGGCCATGAACTGTATAATGCTCATCCTGAGGTAAACCATGACCATAAAAATATCCTCAGCCGGAATTTGATTCAGAGAAATCTATGAAGTTAATTGTCTTTTACCTGTCGTGTTTCTGCGCATTTGTGGCCGGGCACATGCTTAATTACAGCGCTATTATGTATAGCCTTGAGGTGTTTGAGTCATCTTGGTTAGCAGGGGTGGCATACGGTTTTTGTTTTGGTCCACCCATTATTTTTGGCTGGTTGGCCGGTGCTTATATCGATCGTTACTCCGCCAAGAAGGTTTTGTTGCTGGCACAAAATTTTTTCTTGCTGGGTGCCAGCGGCATGTTACTGGTGATGATGTTTAAACCCCAATACTCCATTGCCTTATTTTTAATCTCCAGTTTCAGTGTGGGCATTGCCTGGGCATTTGTGGCGCCATCGCGTCTGGCTTCTTTGGGGCAATACGTAGCCACAGAAGAACTGCCCCAGGCCACCATCACCTTTAACCTGTTAATCATGGTGGGTTTTGGTTTGGCGCCTATCCTATTAACGCAAATTATTGATTACAGTAGTTGGCAAGCGGTGGCCATGACCAGCATTGCTTTGTTTTTGTTATCAACTGTTCTGCTATTAAATGCCCCCAATGAACACGTTCGCACCAGTCACAAACACCTGCTGCATGAATGGCAAGAATGTTTTTCAGAGATCAAACAAACTCCCGTTATCGCTCAGCTGCTATTTGCTTCTATCATAGGTTATTTATTAATGGGGCCTATGCAGGTGGTATTGCCACAGGTGGCCGAGGTTCAATTGGGGTTAAACACCGTAGAAAAAGGCCAGTATTTAGGGTTAATCGCTTTGTCGCTCATTGTGGGAGGCATTGCCGCCATGAAGATTAAAGACAAAATGCCCATAGGCAAAACCATCATTGCCATGTTGGCCATATGCGGTATTGGCATTGGTTTAATTGGTCACATTACCAACATCTGGTTAAGTTGCGTGGTACTGGTGTTGGCCACCACCATGGCGGGCATTACCGTGAGTTTGATCATGGCCGGGCTGCAACACCATACCCCCTCTCATATTCGTGGTCGGGTCATGAGTATTTATACCATTATTTCTCAGGTGATCGCCGCCATGGCTGGGATATTGGCTGGGGCCATTGCTCAGGGCATCAGTGTGCCGGTGAGCTTGTATGTGATTGCCATATTATTTTTACTATTAACCTTGTGGCTGGGAATTAAGGCCAACAGCTTAAAGATGTTTAACCGCTTTTAATGAACCTGCATATTGCTTGCTGGCATCAATAGCTCAGCCTATTTGTACCAGCAACGCCTCTTTTTTGCCCCTTTGCGCTTAGTGACTACAATTAATGGATGCATGATCTTTTAAGCGTTTGGGCGAATAGATTGCCATGAATACTAGCGCCAAAATCGCCTACTACTCCCCCGGAGAAGAGCAAGACCTAGAGCAACCCATCGTCTATGGGCTGCAATCATTGGGCTTTGAAGTGCGCTTGTGGCATGGCTCGGTAAAAGTGAGCGCCATTAAAAACAATGACTTGTACATTTTTTTTGCTCGTACCAATTGGAATAAAGAAGAAGAGGCCAGGGTAAAAGCCCTAATGGCCACGGAATTGCCTTGTTATCTGGCATCACCTTGCAAACATGAGATTAAAGACAACCCCTGCCTGAAGCTGGCACTTGAAACCTTTGGTGGACACGTGCCTGTTATTTATCCTCCTTATGATTCTGCCAACTTGGCGCAACAGTTGGGAATACTGCGAAATGTATCTTTAAAACAAATGACTCATGTTAACCAGGTGCTGGTAGTGGACGACAGCCCCAGCATGCTGGCGGTGCTGGAGCATTATGTTAAAGATTTGGGCCATAGCTGTTTTGCCACGGTCTCAGCCAAAGAGGCCCTAATAAAATTGCAAACCGGTGCGTTTGATATATTGCTCACCGATTACCAAATGGATGAAATGAATGGCATTGAGCTCATTAAAGAATCTAGAAGGGTATTTGCAGGCATTAAGAGTATTTTGGTCACCAGCTTCAGTGAAAAAAATATTGTATTGGAAGCCATAAGCAATAATGTTGATGCCTTTTTAGAGAAGCCGGTGGATTTTCAGTTGTTGAAGTCTACCCTGGGCCGACTTGAAAATATGATTAATATGCGCAAGGAAAATAGTCGGCTATTGGTTGAACTCACCGAAAGCAATACCTCTTTAAAAGAAGGGCGCGATATTTTAAATGCCACCCTGGAGTGCCTAAACGAAGCTGTATTAACCTTAGACAGCAGTTTCAAAATTATTTCAGCCAATACCGCGGTGACGGAGCTTACTCAATATTCACTGGACTCTTTATTGGGTAAATCGTATTCAAGTTTAATTTCTGAAAAAATATGGAGTGTTTTATTTCAACTGTGCATGGAGACAGAGCAGGGTGTGAGTCTGGAAGGAACCGTGATCCGATTAGACGGCAGCGAATTTTCAGCCAATTTCACCCTAAGGCGCAGTTTTAAGGTGATATGGGATGTTTATATTTTAGTAATTCAAGATATTAGTTCACAAAAGGCGGTTGAAAATAACCTGTTGTCTATTAATGAAGAGCTGGAAAGTAAGGTGCTAGAGCGTACCCAAAAAATAGAAGAAGCCAAACAAGAGGCTGAACGAGCCAATAAAAGTAAGTCTGAGTTTTTGGCCAACATGTCCCATGAATTACGTACACCCATGCATGCCATTATGAGTTTTAATTCGTTAATTGATAAAGATCTGGCCCAGCCTCAAGTGCCGGTGAGTATTCAGGAAAAGATATTGGGTTTTACCTATCGAATTTCAGAAAGCAGCAAACGTCTGTTAAAACTAATCAATAATTTGCTGGATATATCAAAGTTGGAGACAGGGCATTCGGTGTTGCAAAAAAACAGCCTGGATATGCTGGATATTATTAATGTGGTTCGTTCTGATCTTTCCCCCTTACTGCAAGAAAAAAGCATTGAAGTAAAGGTGAATACACAATTGAATAGCACCAAGAGTAATGCTGATGATGAAAAAATAACCCAGGTAATGTTTAACCTGTTATCCAATGCCTGTAAATTTTCCCCCAATGATTCAACCATAGAAATAAATATCGCCAGCTCTGAAGTGAATGTAGATGTGCGTGGCATCAGCCCGTATTTTGTACCCTCGCTTGAGGTGAGTGTAAAAGATTGCGGTGTGGGCATTCCTGAGAATGAAATACACAGTATTTTTGATAAATTTGTACAAAGCTCCAAGACAAAAACCGGAGCCGGCGGCACTGGGCTGGGACTGGCTATTTGTAAGGAAATTATTGATTTACATCGCGGTAAAATATACGTGAAAAACAATGAAGAAAAGGGAGCCTGTTTTACCTTTAATATTCCGGTATCTCCCATTAACTGGCATACAAAATCGGCTGTAAAGGGAGAGCGGAATGAGCGATAAGATGAAAGTGTTGGCCATAGACGATGAACCCTGGAACCTAGAAATACTCCAGCATTATCTGCAGGATGATTACGAACTGCTATTGGCCAACAACGGCGAGGAAGGGTTGGCAATTCTTTCCAATCAGGATGATATTGAAATGGTTTTGCTAGATGTGAGCATGCCAGAAATGGATGGATATGAAGTCTGTAAAAAAATTCGTGAAAATAGCCTATGGGCGCAGGTTCCTGTGGTCTTTATATCGGCACGAGGAACTGTGGAAGAGCGCATGCAGGGTTATAAATCAGGAGGGGACGATTATCTGGTAAAACCTTTTGAATGTGATGAATTATTGGCCAAGTTACAAATTATTAACAAGTACAAGGACGAAAAAAAGGACTTACAAGATAACTATAAAATGGCCTCGGATGTGGCGATGGAAGCCATGACCAACTCTCAGGAAATAGGCCTGGCGTTGGAGTTTTCCAAGGAAACCTATGCCATTAAAAATGAATCCGATTTAATGGATTTGTTTGTAAATTGTTTAAAGAACTTTGGTCTAAATGCCATTATTCGTTTACGAGTGAGCGATTTTTATCAGTGGCACCAATGCATCGGCCAGCCATCGCCATTGGAAAAAGGGCTGGTGGATATACTGTCTAAAAAAGATCGAATCTTTAGTTTTGAGCATCGAACCCAGTTTAACTTTGATCGCATTAGCCTGCTGGTGAAAAATATGCCGGTGGAAGATGAAAATAAATACGGTCGCTACAAGGACTTGTTACCCTTTTTTCTCGATGCCACCAATGCCTGTATGGAATCCATAGAGGACAGGAAAACCATCACAGAAAATGACCAACTTAAACCGTCTATTCTCATCGTTAATGAGGCTTTAGATGAAGAACGTAGTTTGATTAAGGAAAGCCAAACAATTTTAAGTCGTATTTTAGAAGATTTAAATCATACGGTAGAGGATGAATTGCCCACTCTGGGTCTGGATGCGGATCAAGAGAAGTTTTTAATTAATCTGATTGAAAAGAAAATAATAGAAGCTTCGGTGGCCGCCAATATTAGTAATCAATCCGATGAACTACTGGATAGGGTGAGCAAGACCCTAGGAGGCTTGATTCACAAGGAGGATTAGCCCGATAGGAAATAGAATTAATATGAAGGCGGCTATTTTATTTTCAAAACCTTATTTACTCTTTCCAGCCCATCACTGTTTTAATCTGTGATTTAAGTTTATTCCCTCGTCATAATAAAAAAACCATGGATTACCGCTAAATAAAATTCAATGGCAGCGTGAGTATAATAGTTGCCATTGAAATATTTAACTAAGTGCTAACTCAATTTTGCCATGAAGATGAGACTGATTGTTAGAAGAAACCAGCACCGAGCTTTCCTGCCCTAGAGTGTGAATAGTTAACTGGCCCTGACCGGGTAAATAAAACGGTGATTTAAACTGAAAGACCCCCTTTAGCGGTGGCAAGCCTTGTTGGTTATGCAGTTGCGCATAGGCTTTTGAAACCAGGAAAATACCGTGAATGATGGGCTGTTTAAATCCAAATAGTTTGGCGGTGATACGAGACAAGTGAATGGGATTGTAATCTCCTGATAGCCGGGCATAACGTTTACCTGCGTGTTGGTTAAGAGCAATACCCGTTATGGGTAAAG
>ERZ1027231.296-NODE-296-length-17283-cov-21.824820_pt1 | contig 17283 bp, 15 predicted proteins | sample MGYA00520866_ERZ1027231 | MGnify/ENA primary metagenome ERZ1027231 (study PRJEB33311, sample SAMEA4378411) | marine metagenome | biome: Marine biome; feature: Fjord; material: Water | collected 2014-07-20T08:00:00Z/2014-07-... | depth 75 m ...
TTTGGCTACATAGCTCAGTTGGTTAGAGCACATCACTCATAATGATGGGGTCCCTAGTTCGAATCTTGGTGTAGCCACCATATTTTAAATCTCGATTAACGCAAGTTAGTCGGGATTTTTTGGTTTATGACGCTCACAAAATATCTGATGATTGGGATATCTCCCTTACAGGCTCAATTCCAGATATAACCACCAAATTCAATAACTTAGCGACTCCTGAACTTTTTGGGCTTCAAATTGAGTTTACCCCTACACACCTTCATTTCAACACCAGGTCCAATGTGTAAGCGATAGGAAAACCATAAACAACGAGGCTAACCAATAACTGCCAGCCATCTTTAAAAATACCTATTATAAGCTACTATTTTTAATGAACCGCTTTAGGTTTTTTCATTCAGCGTTAACTAAATTCTAGGTCTAGCATGTTGTTCATCAATCACCGCTCCATGGCCGCTTTTTTACTGATCTCAGGTTTTACATTCAGCAATATACTCCACGCAGAAATGAGTATCCGCATTGCAAATGACGAATACCCTCCTTTTATGTCAGCCAACTTGAAATTTTTTGGTGTAGGCCACCGTATTATAAAAGAAGCGTTTGCCCTAGAAGGTGTAACAGTAGAATCCCGATTTTTTCCACCCGGCCGCTCACTGGAGATGGTTAAAAGTGGATCGTGGGATGCGTCTAGCTTATGGTCTCCCAACGCTGAGAGAAAGAAGACCATGGTATTCTCGGACGCTATTGTCCATATAGACATGGTGCTATTTCATAAACGATCATTTGCATTTAACTGGAGCAATATTGGCAATTTAGCCGGGCTTCGTATTGGGGCAACTATAGGCTATTTTTACGGCGACTTATTTCATGCAGCCGAAAAAGCAGGCACATTGAAAGTTGAACGAGTCACATCCGATGAACTCAATTTTCGAAAGCTCCATCATGGACGGATTGATGTATTCCCTCTAAATGTGGACTCTGCATATGAAATTTTAAACAGAACATATAATTCAGAGGAACGAAAGCAATTCGTATACGCCCAAAAACCAATAACCTCCCAGCCCTTATCCTTGGCTTTTTCTAAAGCTGTTAGCAAGAATAATAAACTGAGAATACTGTTTAATCGCGGCTTAAAGGCACTTAAAAAAAGTGGAAAACTTGATATGTACCTAAAGGAATCTCGTGAGGGTAAATACAAAAACAACAAATAATTGATTACACCTCTAATCAAAGTCAGAAACGATTATGACCAGCTTTAATCCTCAATCGATCTATCTGCCTAATAATCGTCTGTAGGTTACTCCTTAAGGGGAATAAACTCCCTAACACCAAACTGTTACTCTCGTTGCCAAATTATCACTTAAATTTTCCAGAGGGGTGTCATCATGGCTGTAGACAAACCCATTATTTACAGTTGCTCAGGCTGCAGCAATATTGCGCAACTGGCCAACCAGGTGGCCATTGAGTTAGACCGAGAGGGTACTGCCCTTATGTCTTGCATTGCCGGTGTGGGCGGCAATGTTAAAAGCCTGGTTAAGCAAGCCAAGGCAGCTAACCATATTATTGCTCTAGATGGCTGCGCATTGCATTGTGTTAAAAGTTGCCTAGCCCAACACAATGTCAGCGCCAAACATCACTACACCCTAACCGACTACGGCATTAAAAAACGAAAGCACTTGGATTTTGAAGTGTCTGATACTGAAATCATTAAACGTATCGTGCTTAATGATTTAGCTTCATTTCCATTAAATACCTGCCAGCAAACAGTGAGTAACATTACATGCAATTGAATCAATATTTTTATCGCTGCTGCGTATTTACTCGCAACAATGGCAAGGTTGCCCTAGCCGACATTTACTCCTCTAGCACCACAGATTTGGAAGAGTGGTTAGGCATTGCAATTTCTCTTGCCGATGGTCAGCACAGCTTGCAAGAATTTATCGACTACATGAAAAACCAATATCCATCTCCTCCAGAGAATATTGAGGAAACTATTAGTTCGGTGATTGAACGCTTGATTGATGGAAAAATGCTACTGCTAAGTGATACGGCTGTGGAGCTGCCGTATTATTTGGCCAGTCCCATTGAAGAACTGGATATTGAAAAAGCTAAAGAGTTAATGCAAAAAGACGGCTACAGCTCGGGCAGCTGTTAAAGGCCTCTGTTAAGAAAGGTGCACACATTAATTTTTTAGATAATAAAAAGCCAGGCCATTTTTTAAATGACCTGGCTTGAATTTAACTAACTAAATAAAACGATGTTTAAACCGCCTAGGTACCTGCCATCATATCTCGACTTTTATTTAGCAGTCGGCTAATTTTCTGTTTGTTGTAATACACCAGTAAATAGGCAGCCTCGCCCTTATAATTTGTAACACTGTCTTCTATGAAGGCCCATTTTCTTGCGACCGCTTTTAAATTTTTCTTAACCTTGGCTGATGCCGGTAATTTCTGCATGGCCTTTAAACGAGCATTAAATTTCAGTGCCATCTTGGGCGCATCTATCACCACATCTTTATTAGAGATAGAAAGCGTCCCATAAAGAGCACTGGCAATATCAAAGAATCGAGCCGACATCACCTCTACACTAAGTGACATTAACGCCACTTGTTCAGTTAAATTGGTTTCACTATTAGACAGGGCAACTATCTTTCCGTAAAGAGTATTCAAATAAGCCCGATACTGCATACGCAATGAAACCGGAATAATAAAACCAGCCCCTTCTACATATTCAAACTGTAAGTGAGCGCGAAATTTGTCCCACTGGTTTTTTAACTCAAATGCCGATACCGAATCCTGCTTTTGAAAAGCCTGTAGATGTTGCTCGGCCTCCACCAGGTAGCGCTGATAATCGTCCTTGTATTGTGTATCGCCATCGGTAAGGCTATACATATAAAAAGCCGACATAGATTGGCTAACACTCAGAGTATGCTGGGTAAGAGCAGAGATCCCCAAGGATACATTACTGATGGTTAGCAGGAAAAATAGCGCAAGGCTGTGGTGTATTTTCAACATAGGTAACGCCTCCGTTTATTATTTTTTTTGGTAGACAAGAATATAGTAGCGCAATAGTGATTCCGGCATATAGACATTAAAGGCAGCGTAAAACCGCCGTGTCCTTAAAAATCCAGAACGTTTATACCAGCTTGTGTCTTTTGTTATATTCCTGCCATGACATCTTGGCTTTTGTTAATTAATTTGTGAATTTGCTCCTTGTTGTAATACACCAACAAATAAGCCGCTTGTTCTTTATAGTTAATGACACTGTCTTCAATAAATTTCCATTTACGACTCACCAATCTTAAATTTTTACCAATGGCCTTAGTCGCGCTGATACTCTGAAATTTTAGTAACTTTTCATTTAATTCTTTTGCCATCTTGGGTGGGTCAATTATTCGGTCGTTACTGGATACGTTCATGGCGCCGGATACCGAGCTTGAAATATCAAAGAAACGTGCGCTCATAACCTCCACATCAAGCGTTATCAATAACAACTGCTCTTCAAAATTTGTTTCACTGTTTATATTATTAGCAATGCTGGCATACAGGTTATTTAAGTATTGTCTGAACTGCATGCGCATCTGGCTGGAAACAATAAAGCCCACATCTTCAACGTATTCAAAATTTAAGTGTTGGCGTAATTTATCCCACTTGGTTTTTAGCTCAGATGAAAGTTGATCATCCTGTTGTTGTAATGCCTGCAAGTGTTGCTCTGCCACCTGAAAATAATGTAGGTAGTCGCGTTCATAACGTTTATCACCCTCACTTAAGCTGTACATATAAAATGCAGACATAGACTGGCTTATCGCCAGGGCGTGCTCGGTTAAAGGTGATGAAGCCTGGCTTAGCGATGAAAACACGAACAAACTGACAAGAATAAAGTTTCGAAAGGTTCCAATCATGGTGGCGGCCTAATTAATCATTTTTTTATTAGTTTTATGTGAGTGCGCGACACTTCGGTTCTTATTATTATTTGGTTTTACCTAAAACACATTATTCCTAATTTAATTAATTAGCATGACACCAAGGAGTGATTTGGACATATTTCAGCCAATAAATATCAATGCATATTATGACTATTTATTGGCAAATATAGGTAACCCTAATAATTAAATATGGGGAGCAATAAAGGCCTTAAGTTGTATTTTAGGCAAAGCACCCGCTGTCTCTGCCGCCACCTTACCCGCCTTAAATACCTTAAGACTGGGAATACTGCGAATGGCAAAACGCGCGGATAGTTGTTGCTCACTTTCAGTATCGACCTTTAAAAATACACACTTTCCTTTCATTTCTTTCGCCAGCTCACTAAACACTGGAGCCATTGCCTGACATGGTCCACACCAGGTCGCCCAAAAATCCACCACTACAGGCAATTCACTGTTGGCCACGTATTTATTAAACAAAGCCTCGCTGGCCTCTATGACGTCAGTACTCAACAAAAAATGCTGACACTTCCCACACTTGGGGTTATCCACAAGACGTTCATCGGGAACCCGATTCACCCCTAAACAACTGCTGCATACAAGTTTCATAAAATCCTATTAATTCAAAAAATCGTGTTTAATTTAGAGCAAAACACCACTCTAAGCCCACTACTCATGAGCGGATGCGACAATATGACACATATCTAAAGCAGCGCCCAAATTTTACCATGCAAGCCTGGGGCTTTTGTTATTCTTCAGGAAATTGCGATCTGGCAGATTATCCCTACAACAAAAGCCCCACAAAGTAAGTGAGCACCAACACACACATGAACTTTAGAGTAGTGACATCTTCAACTTGTACACGTCAGACACATAGGGTCATGTCTCTGGAAGACATACAGCGTAATGATCTCATTTATCGCAGCTGCACTAGGTGGCTCAACCAGCTATAAACTTGCTAAAATGCAGCCTGATTCTCTGTGGTTCGTTTTAGTATGTCTCATCCCGTTATTATTCTAGGTGCCGGTGCAGCCGGCCTCATGTGCGCCATTTCAGCGGCCGAATCTGGCAAAGCAGTTTTGATACTGGATCATGCCAATAAAGCGGGCAAGAAAATCCTTATCAGTGGTGGTGGTCGTTGTAACTTCACCAATTTATACACAGAACCCGGCAATTTCATCAGCAATAACCCGCACTTTTGCAAGTCGGCACTTAAGCGCTATACCCAGTGGGACTTCATTAGTGAGGTAGATAAAGCCGGTTTGCCCTGGAGCGAGAAGAAACTGGGGCAACTATTCAGTGATAACAAGAGCGAAGCCATCTTAGGTATGCTACTAGATCGCTGTGATGAACTAGGCGTGAAAATCCAACTGGATTGCAGCATTGAAAACATCAGCCAAAATGAAGATCAAAGCTTCACCCTAACCACCTCTCAAGGCGAGCAACAAGGTCAATCGGTAGTAGTTGCCACCGGTGCCATGTCTTTCCCCACCATGGGCGCCACAGATTTTGGCCACCGCATTGCCAAGCAATTCAATATTGAAGTAACCGCCACCGCGCCTGGCTTGGTGCCATTTACCTTTGACGCCTTTGAGAAAAAACGCTTTGATGGTTTATCCGGGGTGAGCATGGACAGCGAAATTTCATGTGAAGGTGAAAGCTTCCGCGAAAACATTCTATTCACCCACAAGGGATTATCTGGCCCGGCTGTTTTACAAATTAGCTCTTACTGGAAACCAGGTAACACCATTAGTGTTAACTGCCTGCCCGACATGGATTTAAGTGAGTCTTTAAAGGCACAACAGAAAAAAAGCCCTAACAAACATTTAATTAAAGTATTAAAAAATCATTTCCCAGAGCGCACCATAAAAGCTTTTTGCGACCCGCTGGATACCTCTCAACCGTTACAAAATTACAAACACACCGAATTAGAAGACATTGCTAATTTATTCCAGAAATGGCATTTCATTCCCAGCGGTACCGAAGGCTACAGGAAAGCCGAAGTCACATTAGGCGGTGTGGATACCAATGAAGTGAGCTCTAAAACTTTTGAAAGTAAAAAGGTAAAAGGCTTGTACTTTATTGGCGAGGTTCTGGATGTCACCGGGCACTTGGGCGGCTTTAATTTTCAATGGGCCTGGGCCAGTGGTTTTTGTTGCGGGCAGGCGGTTTAATCGCCAATAATTCATAACCAATAAGACAGGAATACTCGGTTTACAGCGCTTATCTTCATCAAAGTAAATAAGTGGTACAATGCTGCCAACTTATCATTAGATAGCTTGTTATGAAGAATAAAAACAGCGTCAATACCGAGCAAAAGCCCCCCATTCACTGGGTGCCCAGCACCATGTTTGCCATCAATACCCTAGGGGTGCTCATAGCGGTGCCCTGGTATGGCATCACTCACGGCTATAGCACCAGTGCCTGGGTTGCCTTTATTACCTTGAATTTTTTCTGTGGCCTCGCCATTACCGCAGGCTATCACCGCCTTTGGTCTCACAATGCCTACCAAGCACACCCCATAGTGAAAATTTGGTTTGCCTTATGGGGTGCCTGTGCTGCACAAAACTCCATTCTTATCTGGGCATCTGGCCACAGAGTACATCACCGCCACGTGGATGATGTGGATAAAGACCCCTACTCTGCCAAACGTGGCCTGTGGTTTTCGCACATGGGTTGGATGCTACGCAAATACCCAAGCGGTGAGGTGAACTTTGACAATGTTAAAAACCTACAAAGCGACCCTATCGTTATGTGGCAACACAAACATTACACCGTCATTGCACTAAGCATGATGCTGGGTGTACCTACCCTACTAGGCCTATTAATAGGTGATGTTTGGGGCATGATCTTATTGGCAGGCTTCTTACGCATGTTTGTTTCCCACCATGTTACTTTCTTTATAAATTCCATTGTCCACAAGTGGGGCAAGCAACCCTATACAGATGAAAACACAGCCCGTGACAACGGATTTTTTGCCCTGTTAACTCATGGAGAGGGTTACCACAACTACCATCACATTTTCCAAACCGATTACCGCAACGGCATTCGCTGGTGGCACTGGGACCCTACCAAATGGCTAATTCATGCTATGTCTTGGGTAGGCTTAACCAGCAACTTAAAGAAGATTTCTAACTTTAAAATTCAGCAGGCTAAGAACCATATGCAATTTAAAAGAGCCAATGAAGAACTGGCCAAAGCCGGCAATAGCGAGAACTTAGCCGCGCATATGCATAAAAATGTAGAGCAGTGGAAAGCGCTACTAGAGAAAGAATACGAAGACTTTAAAGATACGATGCAACAATGGAGCGAACTGCAATCTGAAAAGATGCAAAGCACCAAGAAGAACTTACAAGGGAAGTGGGACAAGGCCGTGATTCGTACTCGCTATAAAGAGCTTGAATACAGCCTTAAGATGCAAAACAAGCGCCTTAAGTTCATGCATGCTCAGTTTGCTTTTGCTTAATCTTAAAGCTCTTTACTAACACTAGAGAAAATACTAAACATAAAAAAACCCTGAAGCTTTCACTTCAGGGTTTTTTTATGTTTCAACAACACTTAATAACGGTTTAAAAACCCGCTACCTTCTGCGTGCTTTCATCCAATAACTTGCCTAAACGCATAATGTTTCTATAAACAAGAAAATAGGGCACCACCTGGTTGTGGTCAACTAAGCTTTTCTCAACAAAGTTGAATTGAGTTCTTACCTTCTTTAAGGATTTTGTTTGGTTTTTCTCCAGCTTCATATCTAAAAGCTGTGCAATATTTTCCTGTACCTGAGCCGCTATGGCCTTGGAATCCAGCTGTAAATCATGCTCTGTTAGAGAGTTACTGCCATTGTGAGCCGAAACTAAATCAAGGGTTCTGGCAGAAAGAATGGAAGTATTCACCTTAATGATATCAACCTTACTTTCAACTATGGTTTGATTAATCGGTAATTCCTTTGAATACAAATAAAGGTCGGTTAAATATCTTCTCACTTGTAATCGCACTACAGCTTCAAAGTTTAACCCCACACCTTTTACTAAATTAAATTTCCAGTGAGGAATCATTTTCTGCCAGCGATCTTCAAACAGGCTCTTTTGCAACTCGGTACTGTTACCCAGTGCTCGGCTTGCATCTGCCTGATGCTGTTTAAACTCATTTAAAAATTTTTCATCCCCTTCAGTCATCTCATACATATAAAAGGCCGAGATAGATTGGGCAGTACTATTAAGATGTTGCTGGAAGGGAGACATGGCCAAAGACAGTTGCGCGCTGAAAATCATGATCACCGCAAGAAGACATCGCATTTACATTGTTCCTTATTTTTCTTTTAAATTACCCTACCCAATTGACACGTAAGTTTCAACTTGTAATAGGACTATTTACTTAATCACGTCAACCTATATTGGTTTCACAATCATGAATGGTCAGTTTAATGTGAGAATGTGAAAAAAATAAGAAGATTGAAGAGATAACGGGGGAAGTAGGCCGAACCAAGGCAGAGCTATATCCACCTTGTTTGTTCGACTCAGGGTCTTAATAGATAGTTATTTTTTCAATAGTGGTACCCAATGAAACAACCCTACCAATAATACCCAAACAATATCCATAGGTTTAGTGCGATCTACCTTTTGTAAACGTTTATACACCACGGCCAATTCCAGTGCGTGTGCGACAAGAAGCGCCACACCAATACCCATTATCCATAACCCTGCAACTTCGCCCAAAGGCATAAATATATTAACTACAAATGCCAGCCAAAAAAGCACCAGACCATAAATGTTCATTTTAAAAAAGCTTTTCATTTTTTTTCCTTTTTTATTTTATGTTAAATCAAATAACTGTCTGTTCGGTTAAATCAGGCAAAGTAAACTCTGTTACCAAACTGCGTTCAATTAAATCAATACGATCCTGGCCAAACGCCTTAACATCCTTATATATAAAACTGGGCACCCCCCATAAGTCATTTCCATATAGTTGCGCCAGATTTTTCTGAGCCCAGATTTGCCAGCTTTTATCCGTAAGCAGTGTTCGCGCCTCTTGCCAGTTTAACCCGGAGCGCGACACAATTTTTTGCAAACCCGCATCTGTGTCTGATCGAATTCCTTCGGCCCATACGCCACGTGCGTAACTCTCTAAATATTCAAGAGCCTTACCCTGCTGCTTGGCATATTCATACAAAGCATAACAACGTTCTACCCCCTTGCCCAAAGGATCGGCAATCATGCCAAACTCAATGCTACATTGCTTGGCTTCACGTTTGGCATCCTGGCTTATGTAAAGTTTTTTTACCTTTGGCACCTGCATGCGTCGCATCACCATAGGCAACACAGGCTTCACGACCAAGGCAACATTGTAATGACCTGCAAGTTGGCGAGCCCGTAATAATGCAATATAGGAATACGGGCTGCGAATAGACCAATACATTTCTATAGGTGAATTATTGAGCCCTCTTTCACCCGCCTGCTTAATTTTCTCGGGGCTCATTAATTGGCAAAAATCTTTATGCGCCAAATTAAATTTCACTGACAATCGTCTATCACGGCTGAGATGCAAATCATTAAAGCGTTTTTCTAAATACTGTAAACGATCTAAACCCCAATACCATTCTCCGCCATAATGAAGCATGGCACTAAGATAATGACCATTGTCTTTTAACATGCTTTCATTATTTAACAAATGGTGTTGATAACACTCAACATGCCCCACCAAATTCGGGTCAATCAGTGCCTCTATGCTTCTTTCATCCCCCTGCCAATAAGCTTTAAACAGAGGCAAGGCATTTTTAAGAAAACCTGTTTGCAATTCCCAGTGCAATAATTGAGCGGTAATTTGCTCGGTAGAAGATTCATTTTTGGGGTTTTGATCTGGGAAGTCTAATTGATAAAGATCGCTAAGATATTGACCATCATTAAAAGCATTTTTATCCCACAGTTTTGCCGCAGGATACATTTGCGATTGTTTATTCAGTACACACCTAAAATCAAATTCAATAGAGTATCGTTTTTGTAAATCGGCCAACACCTGAATTAATAGATAACTATAGGCATCGTTAATGGCCAAGTACACGGTAACCAAATGGGGTTGCTGGCTGCGTTTACGCTTGCGTTCATGCAAGCTACGTTTAAATTCAAGTAAGCGCGTGCTAAATAGCATATTAGCAATATAAGGTATTACGGCACTGGACATAAAATTTCCTGTTATCACTTAAATACTTTCTAACTGATTCAATCGCCAATTAAATTCGTGAAACAAACTGGACCTTTCAGTCTGCTAAGTCAACCATCTTATTTTAAGCTAAACCGATAACCTAGAGTCATTAACTGACTAAAAATTATCAGCTGAGTTACCGTCTACTTTCCAGTTAACCACACCTTGTAAAAACGACACCTTCACATACAGCTCATGACTTAACTAAAAATAATACAAACTTTAAAAAACCAATAAGCCCTTCGTAACCCCATGAATCCTCACCAATTGTAACTTTTGACGTTACTCATTTACGGCCAAAATACATTATTGACACTCTTTATGTCAATTTTGTTTTGACATACTCCACGCCATAATAAATACTGCATTGGCACTAACATCCCGAAAGCTGGAAATAGCACATAAACAGGCTTGTTAGGTTGGCGAAAAAATTAAAGGCTTTGGACAACCTTGAAGTAATTGACCAGGCCCAGTAGCACATTAAAGCAGCTAGCACTGCTTAAAAAATCACTCACATAAAACAATAAAAACAATAGAGGCAATAATATGAGTAAGCAGAAAAAGGCCGCTGATTTTGGCCGTAAAAAACACCTGGCCCTAGTTATCCCCCTAATGATCGCCGCTCAGGCACAGGGCCTTGAATTTTCTATGGGTGAGATAGAGGCACAAATAGACAGTCAGCTATCCATGGGGTCTAGCTGGCGCACCGAAAGTGCCGCGACACAGCTGACGCAAAATACACTGGGCCAAGAAAGTAACTCAGACGATGCCAATAAAAATTTCCAATCTGGCGATGCGTTTTCACAAGTTTTCACAGGTAACCACACCTTCAAATTTAATTTTGATAACTATGGTGGTGTCATCAGTGGTAAATACTGGTACGACTCGGCCATGGCCAATAACTCTGTTGACCATGGCCACGGGGCAACCTTGCCCAATGATGGTCAGGGCGGCGCCACTTCTTACGACAATGCAGCCGGTAAACTAGATGACTCTGGCTTTGATGACTTATCCAAGGCCCAAGGGGCCTATTTAATGGATGCCTACGTCTACGGCGGATTTGATTTAGGTGAGATGCCGCTAGACGTACGCCTGGGTCGCCAAGTGGTGAGCTGGGGAGAAAGTACCTTTATTCAAAGTAATTTAAGCAGCATTAATCCGGTCGACGTGGTGGCGCTGCGTCGTCCCGGTTCTGAAATAAAAGACGCGCTGCTGCCAGTAAACATGGCTTACGCCAATCTTGGCCTAAGCGAAGATCTCAGCGCTGAAGCCTTTTATCAGTTTGAATATGAAAGCTCTCAAATTCCTTCATGTGGCACCTATTTCTCCACCAACGATTACGCCTCTAACGGTTGCAATACCTTGGTAGCGGCCGACGGTGCTATCACCGTTGCTCGCCGCGATAACGGCTACATAGAAGCCAAAGATGATGGCCAATTTGGTGCGGCTTTACGCTTCAATCTGGGCGATACCGAGATTGGTGTCTATGCCATGAATGTGCATTCTCGTATGCCCATGATCAGCATCACCAAGGTTGGTTTAACCGACGCGCAAATCACCGGCGCGGCCACCGCGATAGCAACCCCAGGAGTAACCGCAGCGGCCACACCTGGCGTAACAGCCGCGGTAATGGCACAAGTATATGCGAGCCAGGGGATTCCTGAAGGGACTCCACTGTCGGCAACGCCTCAAGGCATTCAGGATGCAGTCGCCGCCAATGTCGCCATTCAAATAGACGCTCAAATAGCCGCCTACGTCGATAGCCCAGTAACAGGGATGCCCATTAAAACCGCCGTGATCGCCAGCGATACCTACTACATGGTTGAAAATACCGAAGACCTGCAAGTGGCCGGTTTAAGTTTTGCCACCACGCTGGGCCCAGTAGCCTTCTCGGGTGAGTTAACCCACACCAAGGATATGCCGTTGCAAATTAACGGCCCTCAGTTAACCAATGCTGCATTAACAGGCCTGTCTTCTTCTGCTGAATTAGCGGCAGACGTGAACGCCACCGCAGCCGGCGAGGTAATCCCTTCGTTCAAGAAACATGAAGTGAGTCAGCTGCAATTCACCGGTATTAGCACCTTTGATCAGGTAGCCGGTGCCAGCCAATTAGTGCTGGTGGGCGAAGTGGCATTCACCTCAATCCATGATTTAAATGAAGGGGCAGACGCCACCAAGTTTGGCCGCTCTGACATATTTGGTATGTACAACCCTAACGGCACCGGCAGCGAGACCATTGATGACGGTTTTATTACCAGTAACTCATGGGGCTACCGTGCGCGCTTAACGGCTAAGTACCCTAATGTATTTTCTGGCATCAACCTCACGCCAAGTTTGTCATGGAAACATGACGTCGAGGGTTACTCTCAATACGGATTTGTTGAAGGGGATAAAACTTTGGGTCTAAGTGTAGAGGCGTCGTATCAGGAAATTTATTCAGCGCAAATTGCTTACACGCAATATTCAGGTGACGACTACAGCCAAACCAAAGACCGCGACTTTGCTTCTATTAGCATGGGCATGCAATTTTAAACATAACGGCCCACTTATAAACTCTGCCGTTATACCTTTCGTTTAATTTTATGCGGGCAGTCACTGCCCGCAGCAGGATAAAATATGAATGTGAAATTACTGGCCCCAATGGCCATGCTGTTGTGTGTTTCCACCACCAGCACCTGGGCTAAGGTCAGCAGCACCGAAGCCAAAAAACTAGAAACCGAACTCACCCAAATGGGCGCAGAGAAAGCGGGCAATCTTTCTGGCACTATTCCGGCTTACACTGGTGGCTTGGCACAAGATAAAAATGCTAACCCGCTAACTAACCCGTTTGCCGACGACCAGCCCTTGTTTACCATCACCCATGAAAACCTTGAACAATATAAAGATCAATTAAGTGATGGCCAGCTAGCACTTTTTAAAAAGTATCCCGATAGCTATAAGATGCCTATTTATAAAACCCGTCGCAGCGCATCTTATCCTTCAAATCTGACCAATAAGATTTTAAAAAATGTTACCAATACCGAACTCGTAAGTGGTGGTAATGGTTTACAAAACTTTGATGAAACCATTCCTTTTGCCATGCCAAAGACTGGATTAGAAGTAATTTGGAATCACGTTAGCCGTTACCGTGGTGGAACCATTGAGCGCAATGTTGCCACTATTCCGGTACAAACCAGTGGTTCTTTTTCACCGGTAAAAATGAATGCACAATTGGCCATGCCACAGTATGTAAAAGGCGGCTTTAACCCCAAAAAAGATAATAATATTTTATTTTATTATATGTCATCTATTAAATCCCCGGCGCGTTTATCGGGTAACGTGTTGCTAGTACATGAAACCATTGACCAAGTAACACAGCCACGCATGGCCTGGGTTTACAATGCAGGGCAACGTCGTGTACGTCGCGCCCCACAAATTGCATACGACGCTCCAGCACAGGCAATGGATGGCATGCGTACCGCAGACCAGGTAGACATGTATAACGGTGCTCCCAATAAATACAATTGGAAACTAATAGGCAAACAGGAAATGTACATCCCCTACAACGCTTATAAGTTGGCAAGCGAAAACGTTAAGTACAAAGACATTATTCAGCCAGGCCATATTAACCAGGATTTTGCACGTTACGAATTACACCGTGTTTGGAAAATTGAAGCCACGTTAAAAGAAGATGAACGCCATGTATATGGCAAGCGAACTTATTACATAGATGAAGACAGTTGGCAAATTGCATTAGCCGATCATTATGATACACGCAATGTTTTATGGCGCGTAGCGGAAGGCCATGCCATGCAATTTGTAAATGCCAATACCCTTTGGTATGGCGCTATGACCAACTACGATATGCTTTCAGGTCGTTACATTGCAGATTTAACCAATGAAGAAAAAGATCCATTTCAATTTGGTATAAAGATTAAACGCAAAGCCTTTACCGCTTCAGCCCTACGCCGCGCTGGTAGATAGCCCTTCCTTAGCTATAAAACAGCATCAACTATGCTGTTTTATAGCTGTATTTATTTGAACATATCTATTTATTTCCCTTTCAATAAAAACCCTCAGGACATTTAAAAAATGTACGACTATATTATTGTCGGCGCAGGCTCTGCCGGTTGCGTGTTGGCAAACCGTTTAAGTGAAAACCCCAAAAATAAGGTGTGCGTAATAGAGGCTGGCAGCAAGGATTGGCACCCCAGCATTAAACTTCCCGTGGGTATCGCCTGGTTAATGCGCAGTAAAACGCTTAACTGGAACTACAATACTCAACCAGAAAAAAATTTAAACAACCGCCGCTTATTTTGGCCAAGAGGTAAAACTCTGGGCGGCAGCAGCGCTAGTAATGCCATGGTGTATATTCGCGGCCATAAACAAGATTACGATCATTGGGAATCACTTGGTAACAAGGGCTGGAGCTTCAACGATTTACTGCCTTACTTTAGACGCAGTGAACATCAAGAGCGTGGCAACGATAAATTTCACGGCAGTCACGGCCCTCTTAATGTACAAGATTTTAAAGTTCGCAATAAATTGGCCAGTGCCTTTGTTAAGGCCGGTGTGCAGGCAGGCTACCGCAAAAACCAAGATTTTAATGGGCCCGAACAAGAAGGCATTGGCTTCTATCAGGTTACCCAAAAAGAGGGCCGCCGTTGCAGTTCGGCCGCCGCCTTTTTACGTAGCTCAGAGCAGCGTGACAATTTAACCATTATCACAAAAGCCCAGGTGAGCCATTTACAATTTGATAAAAAAAATGAAAGCATTATTGGGGTAAGTTTCTTAAAAAATAACAAGACCTATAATATAAAAGCCAGCAGGGAAGTCATTGTTAGTAGTGGCGCGATTAATAGCCCACAAATTTTAATGCTGTCGGGCATAGGTGAAAAGAACGAATTGGAAAAACACGGCATAGAAGTGAAACATGAACTTAATGGAGTGGGTAAAAACTTGCAAGATCACCTGGATGTTATGCTGGTTCAAAAAAGTTTAACCGCAGATTCTTATGGCTTAACCTTTAAAAACCTCATCACTCACACTCCTTATCACCTTTACCAGTACCTAGTGAAAAAGCGTGGCATGTTCTCTTCCAATGCCAATGAGGCTGGAGGCTTTGTAAAATCTGAACCATCACAGGCTATCCCTGACTTACAGTTTCACTTTGGTTTAGCGAAATTACGAGACCACGGTCGTAACCTTTCTTTCATGATGGGAGACGGTTATTCATTACACATTTGTAATTTACGACCCAAGAGCCGCGGCACTATCAGCTTAAATAGCGCAAACCCCATGGACCATGCTCGCATCGATGGCAATTATTTAAGTGCCGAAGAAGACATGGACACTATGATTAAGGGGGTTAAGGCAGGCCTAAAAATATTAAATGCTGACGCCTTTGATAAACACAGAGGAAAACAATTAACTCCGGAATTCCAACTCAATAGCGACGCGGATATTCGCCGCCATATACATGAAAATGCCGAAACCATTTACCACCCGGTGGGCACCTGCAAGATGGGCAATGATAAAATGGCCGTGGTGAACGAACGTTTGCAAGTGCATGGAATAAAAAGATTAAGGGTAGTAGATGCCTCTATTATGCCCACGCTTATCGGTGGCAATACTAATGCCCCTGCCATTGCCATCGCCGAAAAAGCAGCTGACATGATTATTCAGGATGCTCAGGGTTTATCCGCCAGAATGGTCTAACCCATGACACGAATGACCTAACAATGGTTTATGGTGTGCTCTGACAACATGGCCTGTTTCAATACAGGGCCAGATCGTTATAGAAAGTGCAGGAAAAGTATTAAAGCCGTGATAGTAAAATTTTATGGTCACGGCTTTAATACTGAGTGTTAGCCACTCACTAGCGAATAAAATCACCCATGCTGTGACGTTCAATTAATTGCTCGTCAGGGTTGCCCCAGGTTTTATTCACAATACGCCCTCGCCTAACCGCTGGGCGCTGGGCGATTTCTTCGGTCCAACGTAATACGTTTTTATAGGTATGAGCCTCAATAAATTCAGCCGCCTCATAAACCTTGTTGGTGACCAGTGCCCCGTACCAAGGCCAAATAGCCATATCGGCAATGGTGTATTCATCTCCTGCAATAAATTGATTGTTGGCTAGTTGCTTGTCTAACACATCTAACTGGCGCTTGATTTCCATAGTATAGCGATCAATTGGGTACTGATATTTTTCTGGTGCGTAAGCATAAAAATGGCCAAAGCCACCGCCTAACATGGGAGTGGCTCCCATCTGCCACATCAGCCATGACATCACCTCAGCACGTTTGGCAGGTTCGGTTGGTAAAAACCGATTAAACTTTTCAGCCAAATAAACCAAAATGGCACCGGATTCAAAAATACGAATTTCGGGGTCGGTGGTGGTATCGATTAACGCGGGAATTTTTGAATTCGGGTTAATGCCCACAAAGCCACTTGAAAATTGATGACCTTCCATAATATTAACAATATGCGCATCGTATTCGGCTTCTTTAATGCCAAGCTGAAGTAGCTCTTCAAACATCACCGTTACTTTCACACCATTGGGTGTGGCCAGTGAATGTAATTGGAATGGGTGTTTACCTTTGCGTAATGCCTGCTCGTGGGTGGCCCCTGCAACAGGGCGATTAATTTTTGAGAATCTATTCTCACTGCCCTCTTCCCATTTCCAAACTTTAGGTGGGATATAAGTTGGGTCTGACATGAAGGTTCCTTTAATATTTCCACGCTGTTTTTCAGCGAGACCAATGTAGACGGTTTATAGGGAGATGCCTATCTGTCTTTGCAAATGAACAACACTGTTTCATCACTTATGAACCAGAGAGACTGACAATATCTCTAAACATTTTATTTATACCAACGCTTAAAAATCAATAACCAATTTTAATAAAACCGCACTCACAGCTCCAACATAAATCATACAAAACCCAAGCGCCAATATGAGACTTGAATTTAAAATATTAAAAATAAGGAGGGTATTAAAGGATAAAAAAGGCGCCCCTTGTGGGCGCACTCATATTAAATAAATTATATTTTTTGAATGCCCGGTGGCGCCCAGCTTTGATCAATGGCCGCTTGATCCGGACCATAAAGCCTAAACATTAACACTGTCGGTTCAGTGGCGGCTGGCAACCAGTTGCTTTCATTGCCCTGTGGCGATTGTGCGCCCACAT
>ERZ1027231.298-NODE-298-length-17171-cov-239.979610_pt1 | contig 17171 bp, 15 predicted proteins | sample MGYA00520866_ERZ1027231 | MGnify/ENA primary metagenome ERZ1027231 (study PRJEB33311, sample SAMEA4378411) | marine metagenome | biome: Marine biome; feature: Fjord; material: Water | collected 2014-07-20T08:00:00Z/2014-07-... | depth 75 m ...
CCATTCACGCTTTACTATGCAAAAAACTGGGCCTATTATTTTGAAGTTCAGAAAATATATTTTTTTGAATAGAGGAAATGGAAGTAATTTATTAATAATAAATAATAAAGGCCAGAACCCATGAAAAAAAACATTTTTAAAAAAGCATGTTTAAGTGCTTTTGTAATAGCATTCTCATTATCTGCACACAGTGGCGGTGGTGGCGGAGATGATGGGGGCAGTGATCAATTACCACTTCCTGATTCTTGTAATTCAAATTGCGGATATGAAGTAGGACCCAATCCTACACTCAGCGCACTTCAAGCAACTCAAGGCCCGCTTTCAGTATCCGCTTCGACAGTGTCAAGCAGTGTAGATGGGTTTGGCGGCGGTACCATTTATTATCCAAACAATGCGTCTCAGGAATTGGCGACTATTGCAGTGGCGCCTGGCTTCACTAACACTCAGTCTGCCATTCAATGGTGGGGGCCTCTTTTAGCCTCACATGGATACGTTGTCATTACCATTGATACGAATGGTCGATTTGATAACCCAGGCAGTCGAAGCCTGCAATTAGATGCAGCTCTTAGCTACTTAATCTCGGAAGGTAATCGTTCAAGTAGCGATATTTCGGGTCTTGTTGATGAAAATCGCCTAGCGACGATGGGCTTTTCAATGGGCGGTGGCGGCACGCTTATCAGTGCTTCACGAAATCGTTTAAGCGCAGCGGTTCCTATGGCACCTTGGAATACGGGTGGTAATGACTTCGACGCCATTGGCGTACCAACGTTGATCTTTGCCTGTGAAGATGATTCAACCGCACGAATCAATTCTCATGCGAGCCCATTCTATAATTCAATCCCGAGCAGCACTGACAAAGCCTATATGGAAATTAATAACGGTCCGCACAACTGTGCCAATGGTAACAACGGTAATGGTAATGACGCCTTGCTATCAACCTATGGTGTGTCTTGGATGAAGCGTTTCCTTGATAAAGATAGTCGCTATGATCAGTTCTTGTGTGGTCCTAACCATGTAGCGAATAGTAAAATTAATGAATACAGAGACACCTGTAATTATTAATTGATAGTTATGGTTCTAGGTTTGTATGGCAATATTTAACCATTCTAACTAGAAGGGCAAGGGACCTGCCCACATAACGTTGAAAATGAAAGCAACGAGTTTGCTCTTATTTACGATCTCCAGTAAATTACTGGAGATCGTATTTAAAGTCATACTTCAAAAATAATAAAAAGTTGATGTTCTATATGTTTAACAAAAGATTTACTGTATTAGCTATAAGTATCGTTTGTATTATAGCTGCCATTATTTTTATTAAAAATGGTAATGATCCAAGTACCGTCATCGCTAATAACAGTGCATCTACGGCTGACGGCTCGCAGCCTGATTTTCTAGAAAATAACACATCAACCATTGCCACTTCATGGCAATGGTCACAAATAAATGAAAATGCCAAAAAGTCCACGGCGCCAGAGAAAAACAAATCATTACCTTTTACCGCTAAATTTGTTTATGAAGCATTAAAAGCCGTGAAATTGGATAAAGAGGGTAATGTTATTCACGATCACGATGCACTGCTTTCTCTTGATGAAGCAATACTTAGAATACAAAATAAGCTTGATAGTGAATCTTTAAGCATACTGCAAAGTATTATCAAAGATGGTTTGCCGGGTAAAGCAGGCGAGCAAACTGCAAAAACAGTGGGTGATTATTATCATTATTTAGAAGCCAAAGATGAATTTAGTCGAGCTAACGAAAGTATTATTGATATAAATAGCCATGAAACGGTTAGCGCAGTTGAAAATGATCAATTATTGTATGCAGAGTTACAGTCACTTAGGGATATTCATCTAGGCAACGATGTCAGTAGCGGGCTCTTTAGGGTTACGGATTCTGATGCACAGTATATGTTTGAAAGTATGAAACTTGATGCTGACACTGAATTATCAGAAGAAGCTAAGGATCAAAAACGAATTGAAATAGAAGCACTGCGTATTCAAAACTCTATTAATATTACAGGTTGGCCTGATCGCTATCGTGCATTTCAGGATGCAAAGCAAGCAATAACATCCGCCTCTCTTAGTAATGAAGAAATGAAAACACAAATAACTGATCTATTAAGCCGTTATTTTACCCCAGATGAATTAAAACAAATCGAACATCTCAATCTTGTACAATTATAAAAATTAACGACTAATGATTATGCTGCATAAATTTAGTCTGATAAAAACACAATCAAAAATAATAAGCATCACTCTGCTTTTTGTCGTGTGTATTTTACTTGTATTAAAACACTTCAGCTTACACAAGAATGACAATTTTGGTGCAGTATCAACAGCCGAACAATGGCAGCAACCAAGCATTTTGAATGAACAATATCCCCAGTTAATTAGCAAGCACACTTGGAATTTCGAGTTTAATGAAATAGAAAAAATACTTAAGCGATTAGAGATCGATTCGAATCACGATCTTGTCATCAACTTTGATACCACTGATCAATTAAATCTGGTCATATTTGAACTAAAATCAGAGTTAACAGATGAACAATGGCAGCGTGTTGATTTTTTAATGCAGAAAAGCTTAGGTGGTCGTAATGGTAAGGTTTTTTATGGCTTGGTAAATGCCTATTATTTTTATCAAAAAGAGTATTTTTCATATTTAAAGGCAGTTAATCATTCAACGGCCATTGAAAAACTGGCATTGCTAAAATCGGGTGAGGTTAAGCAGTTTAATATGCAATCAAAATATTTTGGTATTGATGCCGCTATTAAATTGTTTTCAAGGGACAATACAACCACGAACTATTTAAATTCAAGACGCATCGTAAATATGGAAAGAGGGCTAAGTAATACAGAAAAGAAAAAAATATTATTACAGTTATCTGATAACTATAAAAAAACAGTCAGTCAATGGTGAGTTTATAGTATGAATAAAATTGCCATATCTTCAAATACGTTTTTTAAAAACATTCAAGTAATTGATTATATATCAATCGCTAAAAATCTATTACTGGCCTTGATATCTGGTTTAGTTTTGTCGCTGGCATTTTTAGATCATGAATATTATTACTTCGCTTGGGTTGGGTTTGTCCCGCTATTATTCGCAATTAAACAAACAACATTCATGCAAAGCTATTTATTAGGTTTGGTTGCAGGGGGCACTCTGTTTACCACAGCTGCTTACTGGGTTGTTGATTTTATTGCTTTATCGAAAGATTACGGTGTTTATCCTGGTTTCTTACTAGCAGGGTTGTATTGGATTTACAGCGCTCACTCAATAGCATTGTCTATTTTGTTATTTAAGTGGTTAAGTCAGTATTCGAGGGTGCATGAGTTCATTGTATTTCCCATAACCATGGTGTTCTTTTTATCTGTATTCCCCATGTTATTCCCTATGCACTTAGCAGACACTCAAGTTAATTTTCATATGGCGCTACAAGCCATTGAGTTCGTTGGTGTGAATGGCTTAGATTTTGTTATTACCTTGTTCAATATACTTGTTTACCGTGTGTTAGTAGATATGGTTTTTTTTCGAAGTAACCGTATTAAGACATCAAAATTACCCTTGATATTATCGGCCTCATTGATTGGCTTATGGTTTATATATGGCATAACCGCTTATTCTACTTGGCAAGCTAAGATTGCCACATGGGATACTTTTAAGGTTGGCCTGATTCAAGTTAATGAAGTGCCAAAAGTAGGTGATAGAATTGACTACCCTGGTTATAGCCAGGCTTATCCACCCGAAATGGAAATGACAGAACGTTTAAGCAGTACAGGTGCTGATCTGATCATTTGGCCTGAAGCTCAAAGTAAACGATATTTAGATGACCACACAATACAGCGTGCGTACCAGCAAAGAATGAAAGCATTAAATACTGATTTACTGTTTCAGGATACGCAGCATATTCGCGACCCTATAAGTGGGGTCATCATAAAAAAATATAATACAGCCATTATGATTAATGATAACGGCCAACAAGTGGATACCTATCAAAAAATTAAGCGCATACCATTTGGCGAGTACATTCCTATTTTAGAAAAAGAGTCACAGCTCTTAAAGTGGGCCGAAAGCTTATTTGGTGATTTTAATAGTGGCCTTTCACAAGGGGTGCAACATAAAGCTTTCAAACATAAAAATGTAAATATTATCCCGCTAATTTGTTATGAAACCACCTTCTCGGAATTTGTGGGCATGGCTGTTCAGCAGACATTAACCCAAAGAAATCCCGCGGTTGGCACGTTGTTGGTCGGACTATCGAATGACGGCTGGTTTGGTTCAACACATTTACCGTATCAACATATTATGCCTTCTGTATTGCGAGCCGTTGAAAATCGCTTGCCGCTTGTGCATGTCGCTAATAATGGGCCATCAATCATTGTGACACCTGATGGTAACGTGATTTTCACATCTGAATTTCAACAGCCTGCTGGATATCTGATTGATGTGCCAAATTCTAGCACTGAACAAGGCAGCTTTTTTAGTCGGCATCCTTCTTTATTCAATAACGTGATTAGGTTTATATTTTTTCTGATAATTCTAAATGCATTGCTGCAATCAACCGGAAAATTGCGTAATAAAAGACTGAATGATGTGTGATATTTTCTGAAAGAAAGTAAACGCAGGTTACACTCACTCTAAATATTAACCAGATAGATGTGATTTTTTATGTTTGTAATACAGACATATTGATTCTAATTATTGGTTTACTGTTTAGTTAGGGTCGGGATAAGTGTTTCAAAGAGGTAGAGAGTGACAAGCAGAGCGTGCAGGGTAGCGGTGAGTTTAAATACTTATATTCAGATTTTTAAGTTTAATAGCGAAGCGTAATTTTTACTCATAAATTAAACAAATTTCTACATTTATTCCACGTTACACATCACTTAATCAGTTTCCCCGCCACATCCGGTTTACTAAACAAATACCCCTGAATATAATCACATTCTAAGTCTTTTAAAAACTGCCACTGGCCTTCGGTTTCTACCCCTTCGGCTACGGTTTTTAAATTCAAGTGTTTTGCTAAATCTACAATGGCCCTTACAATGCTTTGATCGTCTTCATCGGTTTCAAGGTTGCGCACAAACGCTTGGTCGACTTTTAGGGTATCGATGGGGAATTTTTTCAAATAACTTAATGATGAATAGCCGGTTCCAAAGTCATCGATGGCCAAAGCAAAGCCCATGTCTTTAAGCTGCTTCATGATTTTGATGCTTTGATCGGCGTTTTCCATGATCAGACTTTCGGTAATTTCCAGTTCAATCTTGGTAGGGTCGGCTTGGGTTTCTGAAAGGGTTTTTCTAAGTTGCGTTAAAAAGTGACGGTGCTGAAACTGTCGAGCACTGATGTTAATGGCCAGTTGAATGTCTTGGTTGTTGGTTTTAAACAGGTTGGCTTGTCGGCAAGCTTCTTCAATGACCCATTGTCCTATTTTTATAATTAACCCTGTTTGCTCGGCCACGGGAATAAACATGGCCGGACTGATCATTTTACCGTCGGTACCTTGCCAGCGTATGAGCGCTTCTGCGCCTTTTACTACGGTTGATTGGGCATCAACCTTGGCTTGGTAGTGCAATACAAAATCGTCATTCTCTAATGCCTGTCGCATGCCTGCATCTATGGGCAGCCAACTTTGTTCTTCTGAATGCAGCTTGGTGCTGTATGACTCGCAGCTGTCGCCTTTTGCACGTGCATTATTCAAGGCTGCATTGCCATTTGTGATGAGCTCTTGGGCTTCTGAGCCGTCTTGTGGGTAATGGCAAATGCCCATGCTTAAGTTTAAATAGTAGCGGTGATCATTCACACACAATGGTTCGTCCATGGCGGCTTGAATGGTCATGGCCAAGTCGCTGGCCTTGTCATGATTGGAACTGTCTATTAATACACAAAAAGTAGAGCCTTCTAATCGATAGCCTTGAATAGAGTTTGTTTGGTATTTAAATAAATCCAGTATGCGCAGGCCCATGTGCTTAATGATCAAGTCACCAATGTTGTAGCCTTGACTGGAAGTAATAAATTTAAAGCGATCAATGCTGATAAAAAGCGCCGAACAATAGATAGACTGATCAATGTGCTGGGTTAAATGATTTTCAAATTGACGGCGATTTGGCATGCCCGTATGCACATCATGCAAGGCCTGATACTTAAGTTGGTCTTGTGCTTTTTTACGATCGGTTACGTCTTCTATATATAAGTGGCAGGTGCCTAGATCGGGCAGGAGCGATAAGCTGTAATGTAGGTGGCGTTCATTGATGTCCGCTTCAAAATTAAATTGTGTCTGATTACTTTTTTGCCATGTTTTTAGCTTTTTAAAAAAACCCAGTGGCAGTAATTCTTCTAGGCGGTCATTACCCGCATCTATATTCTTAAGTAATACTTGGCAGGCTGGATTGCCAAACACGATGTCGCCGTTCCACGCTAGGTTAAGAATAGGGTTTGGGTTACGTTCGGGGAATTTAGCCAAAGCCTTGCGTTTGGCTGTTTTTCGAATATTGGATTGTGTGTAAAAACCCACAAACATGGCGGATATGATAATGATCCCTGTAAACGCCAATACCAAGTTGATGATGTTACTGATTTGATGCTGGGTGGATTCAGCCCCTTGCCATGCCTCTTCTTGAGTGGTCTGGGTTAGGGTAAACAATATTTGCTCAGCCTTTTCCCTTGTTAGGGTTAGGTTGGCCAAGTCAAACCGCGCTTGGTCCCAATCAACGGTTTCTTGTACTAGGTTCTCATCCAAGGTTTTTCGAACATATTGCACTTCGGTAAACAAAGAGGGTAATTCGAGCACCTTACTGTCAAAGCTTTGGTTTACGCTGACCAGGTATTCTTGAATGTAGCGATCAAGTTCTATAATTTTTGGCCAAACGAGACTGCGATTGGTGGTTGAATAGTATTCATACAACAAGCGTTCATGTTCAGATAAAGCCGAGCGTAACCGTTTGATCAAAGCCAGTTTGGGTAGCTGAACCGTGACTAAGTTTTGTGTGGTTTCGCTGGCTTGGTGGCCATTTTGGCTGATGGTATATGCCAGACCCACCGCAATGGCTAATACCAGGGTAAATACCAGCCATAACCGGATTGATAGGGTGTTCAAATTAGTTCTCTGTTGGTTCTTTATTAATGCTTCTTATATAGAGCATAGACAATTAATAGAGAGGATTTTGTTTGTTTGGGGTAAATATCCAAATATATTCAAGGATATGACTCAGATTGACGGCTATTTATTTAGTAGAAAGGAATAAACAGGGAAATAGTTCACGTATTTAGCTTTATGTGGCCAGTGGGGCGTGTCAGTTCACAGTTTGTTTGAATCTAATGCTTTAGCATTCGCCACGCTTTCCAAGCACTATAAAATTAAAAATTTAAGGAATTTACAATGTTAAAGCAATTAGTAATCGTACTAGCAGCAACTGCACTTATGGCATGTGGCGAAGAAGCTCAAGTAGCAACAACTGAAGCCGTAACTGAAGCTGCTCCAGTAGCTGTAGAAGTTGTTGCAACTGAAGCTGCAGCAGTAGTAACAGAAACAACTGAAGCGGCTGTTGAAGCGCCAGTTACAACTGAAGCTGCACCCGTTGCTGCTCCTGCTGAAGAAGCCGTTGCTACAGCTTCTGTAGTAGAAGGTTAATTCCTTTGGCGTTAAAACTTCTTTGAGTTTTAGCGCCATTGTCTCTTTGTTAATCACACAACGTCTATTAGTGTGACCATTCCCGCCATTCATTCACTTTAAATGCCCAAAATCTGACTTTCTGTGGGCTAACCTTTACGATATCCTTTTTGTTTCTCTGAGAATATTGTGCGTCTTCAAGTTGCTGCATTTAATGTCCGAACCAATTTGTCCTATTTAGTTCATGAAGGCCTTTCTGCTGATATTTTATATCAAAAAATTGGGTTATCTCGTGAGCAATTAGACGAGCCTGGTTTAATGGTCGACGTGTCTTTGTCTGAAACCTTATTAGAATACGGTGCTGAACAACTGAATGCCCCTGACTTGGGTTTTAGGATTGGTAAATGGGGCGACAGTGGCCGTTGGGGGGTTCTGGGGCACATTGTTGATTGCGCCCAGTCGATTGAGCAGGCGTTGGTTTTGCAAAAGCGCTATCAGTGTTTAGTGGGTAACGGGTCTAAGTCTGAATTTTCAATCGAGAATAAGCGGGCTTACCTTAAATGGGTGCCCCATCACTTATGCAGTGTGTATTTACAAGAAGAGGTGGTAACCAGTTGGGTGGCCTTTGCTAAAAAAGCCATTGGTCTAAAACTAAAACCGCTGGCCATTCATTTTTCACATTCCCTTCCTGAAGCCACATCGGATTTATCTGATGTCGATATTAAAAACTACGAAACCTTTTTTGAATGCCCTGTGTATTTTGACAGTGACTTTAATGGGATCGTCTTTCCAGCGGAAATTCTGTCGCTGCCATTAGTCGGTTATAACCCTGATTTACTCAATGTGCTTATGAGCTATGCCGATATTATTGTTAGAAAAAAACAAAAGAGCGCAGCCAACGAAATCATTACCCAATATATTATGAATACATTGGATGAGAAGGTGCCCACGTTAAATGACGCAGCAGATTTTTTAGGGGTCAGTACTCGAAGCCTGCAGCGAAAGTTTAAAGAGCAGGGCACAAACTTTAAAACCATTGTGGATGATGTACGCAAAGATTATGCGTATTCGTACTTGCTGCAAACCAATTATAAAATGAGCTATATCGCTCAAGTGTTGGGTTTTTCTGAACAGAGTGTGTTTCAGCGAGCATTTAAACGCTGGACCGGCGTCACCCCGGGTGAATACCGAGAATCAAATGGTAAGTCTAATGATTAGTCTATAGTCATCATGCTGAACAGTAAGCCACAAAAAAACCGATGTTTAATGCATCGGTTTTTTTGTTGTTAAGGACTGCTTTTATCTTGATTCAAATGTTTAGTATTTAACACCCAGTTTGGTGTAAATAAATGACATTAGCCACGCAGGCCCAATCATTAAATATTGAATATCTTTTAAGAAGGATGGTTTTTTGCCTTCTACTTCGTGGCCGTAAAATTGAAGAACCCAAAGCGCAACAAAAAGAATACCAGCAAACATTAACAGGTTACCGGGAAAGGCGGCTTCAAACATAATGATAATGCCGTAACAGGCCGCTGAAAATACAGCCATGCCAATGGTGAGCGAAACAGACAGGGTTGCATAGTATACCAATACCGCCGCAATCATGATGGTTGCCCAGTTTAGGTGTGGTGATATTTCAGAAAATGCAGCCGGTGCTGGTATCACAAAAATGGCGGCCATGACGGTCCAAAAAATTTGCGGCACACAAAACCAATGAATGCGCTTATTTAGTTTGTTCTGGTGGCTCTCACCGTATTCGTCTAGCCACTGTTGAATGCCTTTAGCCATGATTAATCGCCTCTTTATCTATTGTTATTATAGTTTCTGTATGAGGTTAAGATAACAAAAATACAAAAGATATCACTGCTAATGTAAGCCTTATGCATTGACCTAGCAGGCCACTTGGGCCTTAATTGCAAGTTATACGGGTCAAAACGGTTGTTTTAGATGGAAACTGCACCAAAAAGAGTGTCGATACACTGGGTTAAAGCCATTCTTGCGGCTGCTAAGTCATTGGGTTTTGAAGAACAGGCCATTTTAAGTGATTTGAACCTAAGCCTTGATCTGGACAAGAACCAGCCTGCCTACCTCACGTTGGACCAAACACAAGACATCTGGAGTAAAGCTGAGTCATTAAGTGAGCACCCATTTTTTGGTTTACTGATGGGCGAAAAAGTCAGACCGTCTTATTTTCATGCCGCAGCGTATGTGGCAATGACCAGTGAAAACCTTTTAAAAGCCTTTGAAAGTTTTATTCAGTATATGCCGCTTATTAGTGAGGGCGGCACCATGAGAATGGCGTACGAGTCGGATAAAGTGTGGATTTATTTTAACCCGCAAGTGGATACTAAACCCTTTAGTCGTCATCAGCGTGAATCGGTTGTATCCTTATTGTTAGCGTTCAGCCGCTGGCTAGTGGGTGACCCTAGTCTGGCACCAACCGATGTGCACTTTGTTCATGAACCTGGGCCAACCATGACCGAATACCAAAGAGTATTTGGTCTGATTCCAAAATTTAAACAAACGCAGTCTGGCATTCAATTTAATCGAGAGCTGTTAACACGAAGCTTAGTAGAAAGTGATATTGGTTTAAATGCGTTGCATCGCGCCCATGCGGATCAATTATTGGCGGCCCATATCAATACAAGCTGGAAAGCAAAGGTCATTCAAATCATTGTGACAACAGGGCAATACAGCTTGAGCCGCGAACGAGTGGCCGATCATTTGAATGTGAGTACACGAACGTTACAAAGGCGCTTACAAGAAGAGGGCACAAACTTTTTAGAAGTGGTAGATGCGCAGCGCAAACAAAAAGCCCACGAACTGATTTGTAAAACCCATAAGAGCTTGAAAGAAGTGGCTTTAGATTTAGGCTTTTCTGAATCGTCTACGTTTTATCGTGCGTGTCATCGCTGGTTTGATCAAACCCCTAATGCGATGCGTCATCCTAAGTAATGGTCATGTAAAAAGCGCCATTACTTAGGGCTTATTTAGTATTAAGTGAATTCTGGATCAATTAACTTATCACCCATTTCAGTTCTTAATATTGAGCGTAACCATTGGTTGCCTGGGTTCTCATCATGATTATGGTGCCAGTATAAATACAGGTCGATATCGGCCGTGGTAAATGGCATCGCGCGTAATTCAATGTTGCTGAATTTAGAACATAACACCATGGCGTAACGCTTGGGTATGGTCAGCATGAAATTCGATTCGTTGGTCACTTGGCAAGCCGAAAAATAATGCTGGCAACGTAATCCAATATTACGATTAAAACCTAAGCTGCTCATGGCGTAGTCCACCAAGCTGGGCCCTGAAGGCCGTGAGCTAACAAGAATGTGTTTGGCCGACATATAATCTTGTTCAGATATAGTGGGTTTTAAATAATGGTTTTTATTTATTAATACCACTAATTCGTCTTCTACCAATTTGGCTTGGTGAATGGTGTCTTTGCTGGGCCTTAAAATATCCACCACAAAGTCTAATTCGCCACCGGCCAATTTCACATCCACTTCTTTTCTATCAAGTACCACGCTGGCAATTTTTAAGTTTGGCGCTGACTGTTCGAGTTTGTTGACCAAGGGCACAAGTAGGGTGGCTTCTATTAAGTCGCCCATGGCAATTTTAAAGATTTTATCAGCGGTAGCGGGTTCAAATTTATGGGCTTTTTGCAGGGCTTGGTTCAGCTGCCCCAATGCTTGCTGCACCTCTGGAAACAGGTTTTGCGCTGCTGCGGTGGGCTGCATCTTATGGCCATTGCGTATAAACAAAGGATCATCCACCTTATCTCTTAGTCGAGATAGGGCGTGACTGATGGCCGGTTGGGTCAGATTTAAGCGCTCAGCAGCCCTTGTTAGGCTGCCTTCGGTGTAAATGGCTTCAAATACAGTGAACAAATTGAGGTCGATTTTCATGTAAACACTCAGATGATTTTTCAATATCCTATTAGTTTTACTAATGATCTGCAATTACAAATATTCATTAGATTAATGTTAGTGGTGAGTTTATTGTGGTATCAGATCTTATTTTGACCCTTGTATGTGACGCTTAAGACCAGTTACGACAAGTTGTGCGGTGTTTAGACAATACAGTGGTTAATAAAGGCGTATTTGTAATAAATTTACGTAAACCTATTTGGCAGATAATAATAAACAATGCTGATTGCCATTTAGAAACCAATTCATAAGGGTGATGTATGAAACGAATTTTGATTACCGGCGGCGCAAGTGGCTTAGGTGCTGAGCTTGCACGTCAATACAGCGGCAAGGGCTGGACTGTCTGCATTGCGGATATTCAACAAGAAGTGGGTGAATCATTTGTCACTGAGCTGAATGCTCAATTCAACAATGATTGTTTCTTTCAACCGCTGGATGTAACAAGCGAAGCGCAATGGCATGAAGCGACGCAAGAGATTGCTAAGCGTTGGAAAGGCATTGACTGCTTGGTGAATAATGCAGGTGTTGCTTCAAGTGGCGATATTGATCAGCTATCCATGAAAGACTTTCAGTGGACTATGGACATCAACGTAATGGGCGTTGTGAAAGGCTGTTACGTGTTCACTCCAATGCTGAAAAAGAGCAAGGGCACCATTATTAATGTGGCCTCTGCTGCTGGGTTAATGCATATGCCGTCTATGTCAGCTTACAATGTTTCTAAAGCGGCTGTGGTTGCATTATCAGAAACCCTTTACGCCGAACTGGACAGCGCTGGTGTGCATGTTTCTGTTTTGTGTCCTGCATTCTTTAAAACCAATTTAACCGATAACATGCGTGCGACTGATAAAGGTGGCATTGCCATCGCGAGCAAGTTGATGGAACGTTCAAAAATTCAGGCGGCTGATGTGGCTCGAATGACATATGAAGGCGCAGAAAAGAAAAACCTTTATATCGTGACGCACCCTAAAGAAAGAATGATGTGGTACATGAAGCGTTTCCTTCCAAGTTATTATTTTTCTCAGATGAAAAAACTAGGCTCTGTCTTTAGTAGTAAGTCTAAAGCTAAGGAGAAAAAAGCAGCATGAGCGTATTGGATGAAGCAGGTAACATTCGCGAAGGCGAAGAGCTAGACCTAGCAAAAATTGATGCCTACATGAAGTCGATTGTGAATGGTTTAGAAGGTGAGATTGAAATTACTCAGTTTCCAGGTGGCGCCAGCAACCTAACCTATCAAATAAGCTATGGTGAAAAGTCGTTTATATTACGACGCCCACCATTTGGGAAAATAGCAAAAGGTGCACATGATATGTTGCGTGAAGCAAATATCATGAAAGCGTTGAACCCGGTTTATCCATATGTGCCTGATATTATCGATATATGTGAAAACGAAACGGTATTAGGTTGCAATTTTTATGTGATGGAAAAATTGACCGGAATCATTCCCCGTCAAAATATGCCTAAAGAACTGCAATTATCTGAGCCTGATACCCGTGCCATGTGCATGAGTGTGGTGGATAAGTTCATTGAACTGCATCAGGTTAAAGTTCAAGGAACAGACCTTGAAAAGCTAGGTAAGGGCGTGGGTTATGTTGAGCGTCAAATTATGGGTTGGAGCGATCGCTATGTGAAATCTATGACAGATGATGCGACCGATTTTGCAACCGTAATGGATTGGCTAAAATCCAATATGCCAAAAGACGTGGCGCAAGTTTTAATTCATAACGATTTCCGTCTAGACAATGTTGTATTAGATGTTGATGACACCAGCAAAGTGATTGGTGTACTGGATTGGGAAATGGCCACCATTGGTGATCCGTTAATGGATTTGGGCAATAGCTTGGCTTACTGGATTCAAGCGGATGATGAGCCACAGTTTCAAATGATGAGGCGTCAGCCGACCCATCTTAAAGGCATGCTAACAAGACAAGAAGTGATTGATTATTACTTAGAAAAAACAGGCTATAAAGTTGAAAGCTTTGTTTTTTATGAAGTGTACGGTCTATTTAGACTGGCGGTGATCATGCAACAAATTTATTACCGGTTCTTTCATGGGCAAACGAAAGACAAACGATTTGCCAGTTTTGTTCATGCTAGCAAATATTTAGAGACACGCTGTCTTAAAATGATTGAAGGCGTTAACTAATGTCTACCCTGTATCTTGTTCGTCATGGTCAAGCCAGCTTTGGGAAAGAAGATTATGATCAACTTTCTGAACTAGGCTATGAGCAAGCGCGAGTAACAGGGCAGTACTTAGCAAAAATAGTGAAACCGACTTTATTTGTAAGCGGTACGTTAAAGCGACAGCGTCAAACGTTAGAGCAAGTTAAATTAGGCTTTGACGAAGACACACTTAACAACGCACGTTTTTTAGAGTTCGCATCGTTTAACGAGTTTGATCACCGCAACATATTAGAAGTGGTTTACCCTGACTTACGGGAGACTCATAAAGTACTGCTTGAAAGCTTATTAACCAGCAAAGCGGCGGTAGAAGAGTTTCAAGTGCTATATAAGGCCGCGATCATTAAATGGATTAACGATGATGGCCAGTTTAAAGAGAGCTTTATTCAGTTTACTGATCGTATCAGTGCAGGCTTAAAAGAGTTGTTGGCTTTAAGTAATGGCGCTGATCAGGATATTGTATTGGTGAGTTCAGCGGGTCCCATTTCAACTTGTATGCAGCATGGAACCGAGCTTTCACCCAAAGATGCTTTTTTACTGTGTAACGTTATGGTGAATGCTGCGATTTCAGCACTAACTTTTGATACAGTTAAGGCAACCCGCTTGTCATACTTCAATAATTTTCAACATTTAGTTTATGCCGGTAGCGACGTTACTTATCGCTAACCAAAAATTGAATCTAAAAATATAAGTAAAAATAGGAATATAAAATGAGCACTAGTTTATTCGATCTAACAGGTAAAGTGGCTTTAGTGACGGGAGCTAGCCGAGGCATTGGTGAAGCGATTGCAAAATTGCTGGCTGAGCAGGGCGCACATGTTATTGTTTCAAGCCGTAAGATTGCAGGTTGCCAAACAGTTGTTGATGAAATTATTGCAGCGGGTCACTCAGCTGAGGCCATTGCGTGTCATATTGGTGAGATGGATCAAATCGAATCTTTGTTTACACAAATTAAAGACAAGTTTGGAAAGTTAGATATTCTAGTGAACAATGCTGCGGCTAACCCGTATTTTGGTCATATTTTAGATACTGATTTAATGGCGTATCAAAAAACAGTCGATGTGAATATTCGTGGTTACTTCTTCATGTGTATTGAAGGCGGTAAAATAATGAAGAAAAATGGCGGCGGAGCCATCTTAAATGTAGCGTCTATTAATGGTGTGATTCCTGGGCCACTTCAAGGTATTTACAGTATTACTAAAGCGGCTGTTATAAGTATGACTAAATCGTTTGCGCAAGAATGCGGTGAAATGGGCATACGTGTGAATGCTTTATTGCCTGGTGCAACAGATACAAAATTTGCTTCTGCCTTAGTTAAAAACCCAGCTATTTTAGAAAAAGCACTTGCGCACATACCAATGAAGCGTGTGGCTGATCCAAGTGAAATGGCAGGAACAGTGTTGTACCTTGTCAGTGATGCTTCAAGCTACACAACAGGCGCTTGTGTAAACGTAGATGGCGGTTTCTTAACTATCTAAAGCACATATAAAAAAAAGTAGTCACTAATTAACGCTCTTGCTGATTCAGTAAGGGCGTTTTTGTTTTATAGGGCTTTTTTTATGGATAGAAGTTAGGTAACGTCCGTGGTGAATTAATTAATTAAATAATAATAACAAGGAGAATGCAGTGAAAAAGGCAATCACAATCAGTATGACAGTGGTGTTGACCGCGTATTTATTATTCTGGCCAGTAGAAATAGAACCAGTAGCTTGGCAGGCGCCTACAGATAATGGTTATGTTGATAGCTACAGTCAAAATCAGCATTTAAGCCAAATTAAACGCATTGAACTATCTGATCAAATTGGTCCAGAAGACTACGCGTTAGGTAAAGATGGTAATGTCTATTTTGGTCTACTAAGTGGCGACATTTCATATCTTGATCAAGCCGGAAACATTCAGCCATGGGTAAATACCAAGGGCCGTCCTTTGGGCATAGAGTTTGATGCGGATGGCAACTTGATTGTGGCAGATGCTTTTTTAGGGTTATTGAAAGTTGATGCTAAAGGAGTGATTGAAACACTGGTGACAGAAATTGATGGTATAGCTTTAAATTACGCTGATGATGTGGATGTGGCGGATAATGGAAAAATATATTTTTCGGATGCTTCAACAAAATTTCATGCTAAGAAATACGGAACTTTTGCAGCCAGCATGTTAGATATTAATGAACATGGCGGTCATGGCCGAGTGCTTGAATACGATCCTGTTAGCAAGCAATCCACTACTTTACTATCTGGACTTAACTTTGCGAATGGGATAGCAGTGAGCCATGACCAAAAATGGGTACTGGTAAATGAAACTGGCAGCTACCGCGTGTTAAAAGTGGGCATTGATGCAAGTAATAAGGGTCACGTAGAAACGGTAATTGATAATTTCCCTGGTTTTCCTGACAACATCAGTCGTGGATCGAACGGTGTTTATTGGGTTGGGCTAGTAAGCCCACGCAGTGGAGCATTAGATAGCCTGTCTGGTTCGGCCTTTGTTCGAAAAATTGTGCAACGTTTACCTGCATTTATGCGCCCTAAGGCCAAGCATTTTGGCCACATTATTGCGATCAATGATAATGGTGATGTGATTCACAATTTACAAGATCCATTAGGCATGTATGGGCACACAACGGGTGCGTTGGAAGTGGGCGATAAATTATATGTGAGCAGTTTGCATGATACGGCCATAGGAAAAACCCAGAACGTGAATGCCGCGCCTTTAGCGGTTAACGATTAGAAATACGTTTATAGGTAGGTTTATCGGTAAGTCGTTGAGGTTAATTGCTTGATTAAGCTGGGGCGTTAATCTTTTTGACGACCGTTTTTAGCCAGAGCTGATGTGTTTGTCTGTAAAGAATAGATATATTAGCTTTCGGCGACCGCCATAAAAATTACCTGACCTTCACCCAATCTATCTGAGCGTATAACCAGGTCCAATCTTTTGTCTTTTGATGTGGCACCAAGCTGGTCTAGGCGATCAAAAGGTTTTGGAATCATATGAACACTTTTTACTTCAAGATCTTGCTGAGTTAACGGATCGTAAAAAAGCGCGCTGACCATTTCCATCAGCTTCTTAATTTTTTCCAATTGTCTTTTAGTAAGTGTTTTATCTTTTAAGAGCTTTTCAATATTTTGCACGGCTTCTTTATCAAATGCACAACTTAGAATAGCCGCTGATCGGATATCCAAAATACACATAGCCTTGGTATTCGCTTTATCGTGTCCCGTAAATAATACAATGACATAGGGAAGGTAGGCGTAATTGATATCAGTAGAATTAGAATCCTCGATGGACAAGCCTTTGAAATTAAAGCCACTGGCGATCTTTTTTAGAGCAGGGATTGTCGGCATTTGTAAGTCGTAGCCAGACTTACCATCATTAGAGGGTAAATTGGATAACAACCTCTGGCTTTCAACAGAGCCTTGAACGATTGGGATGATCGTCTTTTGCAATTCGTGCAA